>JAEEGF010118259.1_pt1 | contig 13729 bp, 10 predicted proteins | sample 9134171 | NCBI WGS metagenome assembly JAEEGF01 (sample SAMN16246542, study PRJNA631951) | gut metagenome | biome: gut microbiome; feature: rumen; material: AP-attached | host: Bos | place: Iran: Karaj | collected 2018-10
GGAGTTTAATATTCACAATTACTTCTGTATAAGTTCCTGAAACGGGACTCATTACAGGCATTGCCGGTATATACCTCTGGCGAAGCTCTTCCACAGCAGGAGCATCACTTTCATTCAGGATCTGTGCCACCTTGTCATAGTCACCACTTTGCCTGTAGATTGAAATGATACTCTCATAGGCATTAAGCACTTTCTCATCTGTGAAGGAAGATCCGTCTGTAATGATCCTTAGTGTATCTACAGCTTCAGTGGTATTGCCATCTTCAAGATAATAGTCTGACATTCGAAAAATAATGTCAGTGTTATTTGGATGATCTTTGTGACCATCCTTTAATATCTCAATAGCACTCTCAATACTTCCCTTGGCTTTTTCATTCTCAGCCTGCCTCAGATAGTAAAGCGAAGACTTGCTGTTATAGGCAAACAGGTAAAATGCAGCAGCAACCAAAAGAGCAAAAGCCATCAAAGAAGCAAGGATCATCTGCCATCTTGAAGTGATAGCACGGATCAGCTTTTCTCTCTTCTTTCTCTTTTTCTCTTTTTCCCGGTCTTCTTTATTTAGTTCATCTGCCATTCCGGATAAAGTGGCATTGATCTCGTTTTCTACTTCAGGATCAAACTCTGGGACGAAATTGATCTCAAGGCCACAGTGGTCACAATACATATGTCCTTCCGGAATCTCAAGGCCACAATTAGGACACTTCATTTATTCTCCCAACTTGTGTGATAGTGCAGCTTCATAGCAGTTATTCATGAGCATGGCAATGGTCATTGGTCCAACACCGCCAGGTACCGGAGTTATGGCATGAGCTATTTCAGAAACTTCATCAAACTTTACGTCTCCGCAAAGCTTTCCGTCATCGCCCCTGTTAATACCCACATCAATAACAACTGCTCCGGGCTTAACATGGTCTTTTGTTATAACTCCTGCCTTTCCTACAGCAGCAATTATGATATCAGCTCTTTTGCACACCTCTTTAAGGTTACTGGTCCTTGAGTGAGCCACTGTCACAGTGGCATTCTCTCTTAGCATCAAAAGAGACATTGGCTTGCCAACTATATTGGACCTTCCTACAATGACGCACTCTTTTCCTGATATATCATAATCAGGAAGTCCTCTTTTAAGGAGCTGTATAACCCCTGCAGGAGTGCAGGATACAAATCCCTTATCTCCTACCACAAGAGCCCCGACGTTCATTGGATGGAATCCATCTACATCCTTATCAGGTCGAATAGCATTTATTACTTTTTTCTCATCCATATGCTTTGGAAGTGGCATCTGAACAAGAATGCCATCCACATCGCTTCGATTGTTGAGCTCATCAATAAGACCAAGGAGCTTTTCCATGGTTGTATCTTCTGGAAGCTCATAGGAAAGAGAATTATAGCCAATATATTCACAGGCTCTTTTCTTGTTCCTTACGTACACCTGCGATGCAGGGTCGCTTCCAACAAGTATAACTGCCAGTGTTACCTCAATGCCTTTATCCTTAAGCTGCGAGCATTTTTCCTTAAGCTCATCCTTTATCTGCTGTGAAATAGCCTTACCATCAATTAAAGTTGCACTCATGTTAGCTCCTTAGAATAATCCTACAATCTTGCCTTCTTCATTAACATCAATATCAAAGGCAGCTGGTCTCTTGGGAAGACCTGGCATAGTAACGATAGCTCCTGTCAATGCAACTACAAATCCGGCGCCAGCAGATACATACGCTTCACGAACAGTGATGTTGTAATCCCTTGGTCTTCCAAGAAGCGCAGGATCGTCAGAAAGTGAGTACTGAGTCTTGGCCATGCATACAGGTAGCTTTCCAAATCCCATCTCTTCAATCTTCTTGAGCTGGCGAAGCGCTGCTGGTGCAAAGTTTACTCCGTCTGCTCCGTAGATTTCCTTTGAAACTGTAGTTATCTTATCCTGAAGTGACATGTCATCAGGATAGATCGGAGCGTAATTAGATGGTTTAGTGTTAATAGTTTCAATAACTTCTTTTGCGAGGGCTTCTCCGCCTTCGCCGCCCTTAGCCCATACTTCTGAAAGAGCAAATTTGCAGCCTCTCTCCTCACAAAATGCCTTTACATAATCCATCTCAGCCTGAGTATCTGTAAGGAATGCATTGAGAGTAACTACTACAGGAACACCATATTTCTGGATGTTTTCAATGTGCTTTTCAAGGTTTACGATACCTTTTTTAAGAGCCTCAAGGTTCTCTGTTCCTAGGTCAGCCTTAGCAACGCCGCCATTGTACTTAAGTGCTCTTATTGTTGCCACAAGAACAACTGCATCAGGCTTAAGACCAGCTATCCTGCACTTTATGTCAAGGAACTTCTCAGCGCCAAGGTCAGCACCAAAGCCAGCCTCTGTAACTGTGTAATCTGAAATGCTAAGAGCTGTCTTGGTTGCTCTTACTGAGTTACATCCATGAGCGATATTAGCAAAAGGTCCGCCATGAACAATAACTGGTGTGTGCTCAAGTGTCTGAACAAGATTAGGCTTTATTGCATCTTTTAAAAGAGCTGCCATAGAGCCAACTGCATTTAAATCCTTTGCAGTTACAGGCTCGCCGTCCCTTGTATAAGCAACGATTATTCTTGAAAGCCTTGCCTTTAAGTCATTCATATCGCTGGCAAGGCAAAGAATAGCCATGATCTCTGAAGCAACTGTTATAACAAAATGATCTTCTCTTGGAACGCCATCAGCTTTGGCGCCAAGACCTACTACAATATTTCTAAGAGCTCTGTCGTTCATGTCCTCAGCTCTTTTCCAGATGATCTGTCTGGTGTCGATGCCAAGTTCATTACCCTGCTGTATGTGATTATCGAGAAGTGCGGCCAAAAGGTTGTTTGCAGCAGTTATTGCATGAAAATCTCCGGTAAAGTGGAGGTTAAGGTCTTCCATAGGAACAACCTGTGCATATCCACCACCTGCAGCTCCACCCTTTATACCAAAACATGGTCCAAGAGAAGGCTCACGAAGTGCAATTACAGTCTTGTAGCCAAGCCTGTTAAGTGCATCTCCAAGTCCTACGCTGGTTGTGGTCTTGCCTTCACCTGCTGGAGTAGGATTGATCGCAGTTACGAGAATAAGCTTGCCCTTCTTATTCCCCTGTACCTTTGAGAGGTATTCTTCCGTAAGCTTAGCCTTGTATCTGCCATAATACTCAAGGTCATCTTCGGTAATAGACAGCTTTTGTGCCACCTCTCTGATGTGAAGCATCTTAGCTTCCTGTGCAATTTCGATATCACTCTTTACAGCCATTTACTCTCCTCCATTTAAATAAGATTCAAACTCCGCTTTTGACATCAGTACTTTCCTGGGCTTGGTACCTTCCTCATCTCCAACTACTCCGGCCTCGCAAAGCTGGTCCATGATCCTTGCGGCTCTGTTAAAGCCGATCTTGAAGACTCTTTGCAGCATTCCGATTGAAGCCTTTTCTTTTTCTATGATTATGTTCCCTGCCTGAACAAAGTACTCATCTCTGCCTGAATCCGGATCGGAAGATCCAAAACTTCCGCCTCCTCCACCGGACTGGCTCTGCAGATTATTTATCTGCATCTCAATTTCTTCGCTATATGAAGAGTCGATTCCCTGGTTTTTCAGGAAATCAGTAACTGCCTGTACTTCCTTGTCTGAAACAAATGCTCCCTGAACTCTGGCCGGTTTTGTGTAGCCCTGGGGGTAAAAGAGCATATCGCCCTTACCAAGGAGCTTTTCAGCGCCGTTAATATCAAGGATCGTTCTTGAATCAACGCCACTGGACACAGCAAAAGCAATTCTACTTGGCATGTTGGCCTTAATAAGTCCTGTGATGACATCTACTGATGGACGCTGGGTTGCAATTATCAAATGGATACCTGCAGCTCTTGCCAGCTGAGTCAATCTGCAGATTGCATCCTCAACCTCGTTGGCTGAAACCATCATAAGGTCAGCAAGCTCGTCAACGATAACAACAAGCTGTGGAAGCGGTGGGTTGTCAGGATCATTCTTTTCTGCAAGGAGCTTGTTATAGCCCTTTAGATCCCTCACTCCAGTATCAGCAAATTTCTTGTATCTGTTGGTCATCTCTGCAACTGCCCAGTTGAGGGCCGCAGCAGCCTTCTTAGGATCTGTAACAACCGGGATCATAAGATGTGGAATTCCGTTATACACTGAAAGCTCCACTATCTTAGGATCGATCATGATCATCTGAACATCCTTGGGATCAGCCTTATAGATAAGGCTCATGATGATGGTGTTTATGCAGACAGACTTACCAGATCCCGTTGCTCCAGCAATAAGAAGATGGGGCATCTTGGCTATATCTGTCACTACTGTCTTACCTGCTATATCCTTACCAACAGCAAAGGCAAGTTTTGATGAAAAGTTCTTGTATTCCTGAGACTCCAGAAGGTCTCTTAAAGCAACTGCCTGATTCTCCTTATTGGGAACCTCTATTCCGACAGCAGCCTTACCTGGAATCGGAGCCTCTATTCTGATATCGCTGGCAGCAAGATTCATCTTGATGTCATCAGCAAGGGATACTATCTTATTGACTCTCACTCCCGCTTCAGGCTGAAGTTCAAACCTTGTTACTGCAGGTCCCTGACTGATATCAGTTACCGTAACGTTTACTCCAAAGGTGCGCAGTGTCTCCTGAAGTTTAAGTGCCGTCTCCTTCAGCTGCCTTGCGGTATCTGTGTTCTTGTTTTTAACGCCCTTTTCAAGAAGCGAAATTGGTGGGAACACATACTTTTTGTTGATAACCTTTTTGTGCTTCTCGATTTCTTTTTCCATGCCAGGGCTAGTGGTGTGAGGACCAGGTCCAAGAGATGATACTGAGCTTGTTGAAGCACCATTTATACTGGTATTTGCACCAGAAGACTGAGATATGTGGTCCTGGGCGTGAACTACATATTCACCATTCATGCCATTACCAAGATGTTCTGCGTGAATCGGTACATCTGGAAGTGGATCATGGTCGCTTTCCGGTTCATCTGCGCTCCTTGCAACAAGTTTAATAGGAGCATTCTCTGTCTTAGTCTCCTCTTCCTCTTCTCTTTCCTCGACATAAGAGTCTTTAACAGAGCTTTTATAAGAGTCTTTATAAGATGAATCTTCGTAAGACTCTTCGTAAATGTCCTCGTCAGCACTGCTTATCTCATCGATTGCATTCTTTAAAGTAATCTCATGAATATCGTCGTGAAACTCATCTTCATCAGGGATAAAGAGATTTTTATCTGACTTGTCATCTTCTCCGTGGATCTTGATCTTTTTATCAGGCTGTTCCTCATCCTCTTCTTTTTTGAGCTCAGTATCCAGCATGACGCCAGCAACTTTTTTCTCCATGCGAAGGATCTTCTCATCTTCCTTTTGCTCAAGCAAAAGTCGTCTTTCCTCCTCCACCTGGGCTCTTCGCTGTTCCATCTTTTCCCTTCGTTTTTCAGCGTAGTCCCTGTAGTTGTCAGCTTCCTGACGGGTCCTGTCTATAATGCGCCTTCCACCCTTTTTAAGTCCTCCCACAAAGGAGTGCTGGGTAAATACCACAATTGCAGCAATTGAAAGAAGCAGGATAAGCAAAACAGATCCCACAAGTGAAAGATATTTGTATGAAAGATAGGCAAGAGAACCGGCGAAAACACCTCCGCCATTTCGATATTCACTGGCCTGAGAATAGATCATTTTTATATCATAGGATTCAGCGGACTGAGGACGTCCTGACAAAAGCTCCGCAATGATCCCTACAAGGAAGAAAAGAACTATTCCAGATACGACCTTCCTTGTTGATGCGCTGGAGCCAAAATTAGCAATAGATATCACAACTGTGCCAAGAATAACTAAAGGTGCGATATAGGCTGTAATTCCAAACAAACCAAATAAAACGTTACTTACAGCGTCTCCAAAAGCACCACATATGCCAAAATTACATAGGAATAAAAAGATGGTAAGTGCCACCACTCCAATGACGACAAGCTCACTCCTTAAGGAGTAGTCAAGAATCTCTTCCTCCTGAGGCCTTGCCTTTTTTGATGCACTTTTAGACCTGGATGAGCTCTTTTTTGAAGCTCCCCTGGTTGAATTTCCCCTGTTATTAGTAGCCATTTCTTACCCATTACAAAACTTTCTCTAATACTAAATCTGAGTAACCTAGTCTCAGACTTTAGATAGTATATCATTTTTAAATTCTTTATGCTATACTAACAACTGATTTATAGGTAGTTACTTACAAACAGACAAGGAGAACGCAATGGAATTTAAGCAGGAATTGGAAACCGGCAGTTTTAAGATGATCGGCAACACAGAAAACTCCCTTAAGATCAAGGAAGTTGCTGAAAAATGTCGTCTTGTTAAAACAGACAACGGTGTCAAGGTAGAATTGGCTTATACTGGTCCTAACGCCAGCAAATATATGCAGTATGTTGAAAAACACAGAGAAGACCTCACCAAGTTTCTTATGAACCCGGACGAGGCAGATCTCTACGAGTGGATGGACGCTTCACACCAGACTCCTACTACTTTGAAGAAGCACGAGAAAGAAAAGCTCATCCTCTACGTTAATTTTGATCCTGAAAGCCGTATTGTTCAGACCGGCATCGCTGATGAAAACGTAACAATGAAGCTTGGTGCTCCTCTTATGGAGATCAACGTGGATCAGCTTAGCAGGAACGAGTTCAAGTTAAAGATATATGACATGCTCCTTCTTGCAGACGAGATTGCTGTAAACATGGGCAATGTAGACCTTCGCAAGATGTCAAACATTCAGATCGTTAAGACATATCTTACTGAGATTTATGATAAGTTCCATGAAAATGTTTGATCAATAAAGCAAAAATAAGCATCGGATTGATGAACCTTTCAATCCGATGCTTTTTTATATCCTGAGCTTTATTCTTTTGCTACAAATAAAGTTCCGACCTTCTTTTTTTCAATGATGTCATAGAGCTTTTCAGGGTTTTTACCATTGGTAATAAGCACATCGATTCCTCTTGAAGTCGCAAGCTCTGCCGCTTCAAGCTTAGTTATCATACCGCCGGTTCCTCTGTTAGAGCCAGAACCAGAAGCAAGTCCCTTTAATTCTTCAGTGATCTCTTCCACCCTGCTTATGAGCTTGGCATCCGGATTAGTGCTTGGATTGCCATCGTATAAACCATCAATATCAGAAAAGATTATCAGCTTGCAGGCATTACAAAATACTGCTACTACTGCTGAGAGCATATCATTATCAGAAAAGAGCTTTTTCTCAGACTCAATCTCAGTGTGGCTTACTGAGTCATTTTCATTAACTATAGGAATAATATGATTCTCTAAAAGCGCATCAAAGGTGTTCTTAAGATTCTCGCTTCTTACAGGATCTAAAATATCCCCATTATCAAGAAGGATCTGGCCAACCATTCTGCCATATTCGCCAAAGAACTTGTCATACAGGTGCATGAGCTCAGTCTGTCCAACTGCCGCTGCAGCCTGCTTCATTCTGATCTCCTTTGGCTTTTGTGCAAGTCTCATCTTACCTGCGCCTACAGCTATAGCGCCTGATGACACCAGCACCAGATCATATCCAAGATTTTCCACACCAGCTAAAGCCCTGCACAGATGGTCCAGAGTCCTTATGTCAATATTGCCCTCTTCGTTTGTTATTGTTGAAGTTCCAACTTTTACAACTATTCTCTTTTTACTTAGCGCCATCTTTTCCCCTCACAAATAATAAATATGAAACGCATGGTGTCAGTATACCAAATTGCGTCGCAAAATTTGTGACAAAATTGTGATATATTCTGACAATTAACTACAAATCAAAAAAGAGCCACATAAAATAGCTCTTTTCCCGAGTGGATTAGGCGGGAGTCGAACCCGCGTCCAAAAATTCATCCCCTGTCCTTCTACTATCATAGCCTGTTATTTCGGAATTCTGCATTCCTGTTCCATCACACCTTCAGTAATAGGCAACCAAAAATGATCTGTAGCCCCTTATACGACCACAGCCTCGAGGCACTTGCCATGTCGTTTCCTACAAGTTTTGACGCGGATTGCTGAGTATGTAGGTGTACTCAGGTCCACGAGCTGCCCTTAGGCAGCAAATGCTAAATTATCTTCAGCGTTTAATTTTAATTTGAGGTTTAACGCACCGTCCTGCGGATAGCTTCTCCAGCTTCAAAATCCCTGTCGAAACCTTTACTAACCCTTATTTAATTTGCTTTTTCAGTATATACATAAACACAGATTAAATCAATAACCTGTAGGTTTAGCTTTTTTGGGCTGCCTGAAGAGCAAAGAACTTTCCAAGCTTCTCTAAAAGCTCATCCTTTTCAATATTCTTAAGGAAATACCCCTCTGGTTTAAGAGCCACAACAGCAAGTACGCTCTCCTTATCGCTCTTACCGGTAAGAAACATGACCGGAATAGATTTAGTCTCCTCATCTGCCCTTAGCATTTCAAGAACCTGGGGTCCTGTTGTTACTGGCATTTCATGATCAAGAAGAATAAGATCAGCCTTGTTTTTTCCAAGCCACTTGATGGCCTGAAGACCTGATGTTACAATTGATACCTTATATGTATCCTTAAGCCACTCTCTTACAAGGCCCAGATAATTAGGGTCATCATCACAGACAAGAATGCTCTTTTTAAATTCGTCCATGGAGTTTTTCTTAAAAAACTCAGATATAACAGACATAAACTTGTCATTATCAAGTGGTCTTGGAAGAACATGATAAAGAATGTCGACTGGAATATCGTCATCTAAAAACCTGGTATCAGCAGGGTCTCCTATCAGGATCAGCTTCTTTTCCTTGTCTTTAAGTGTATCTACTATAAACCTTAAGATGCTGGCCTCTATAACTTCACCAGAGTCCATATAATATACAGCAATATCTGCATCTGCTATATTCTTGTTGATATCATCAACGGTATTTTGAACATACTTAGTCTGGATCCTGCCATCCTCCATCTTTTTGATAAGTACCTTGATGAAGAACGATTCTTTTTGTCCTATTACAATTGCTTTATTTACAGCCATAGATACACATCCTCCAAGGGTGCCGTATATTTATACCTCTATTGTAACAGCTTTTCTATTCCATCCCAATCAAATTGTAACAATTTTCTGTTAATTGTTTCAATTTTTTCATCATCCTGTGCTAAAAGCTTATAAGTGCCAAGCTCATCCAATATCATCCTTATGGCATCCACGTCCATTTGAGATGCAAAGGTCCTTAGAGCATCATAGGCATCTGAAAGAGCATCCTCCGAAATGGGTTCTTTTTTTATCAGATCCTGTTCTCTTGGAAGTCCGGCAAGGTCTTCTTTATACTGCCTGTACATGGACAAAAGTTCATATATATGCTCGTCAAAGATCTTAAAGTCCTTTTTCTTTCCAGCCTCTTCAAGTTTTTCAGCAAGCTTAGAAAGTTCTCTGGCTCCGATTATCCTGGCTGTACTTTTTAATGCATGGACTTTGATAGTACAAAACTCCATATCACCACTCTTGAAAGATTTTTCAATCTCGTCGGCCTTGTCCTCCAAAGTGGTATAGAAAGTCCTAAGAAACTTAAGATAAGCTTCCTTACTACCTGTGTACCTTATTCCGTCAGCTGTCTCAACGTGCTTGAGCTGATCTAACCATACATCTTTATCTTCAGGCATTATTACAGTTACACCCTCCTTAAGACAAAAGTTTATTTGAACCTTTGCTTAAACTCTTTTTCTGCTTCTCTTTGCTGATCCTTTTTCGCCATGTCAGCTCTCTTGTCATAGAGTTTTTTACCCTTGGCAAGGCCTATTTCCACTTTAACTCTGCCATTCTTAAAATACACCTCAAGAGGCACAAGTGTATAGCCCTGAACCATCTTTTGCTGGTCAAGCTTTCTTATTTCAGCCTTGTGTAAAAGAAGCTTTTTAACCCTTAAGGGATCCTTGTTAAAGATATTACCCTTTTCATAGGGGCTGATGTTCATGCCCATTATAAAAGCTTCGCCCTTGTCTATGCTGATCCATGACTCCTTGATGCTGCACTTGCCCTGTCTTAAGGATTTAACTTCTGTTCCAAAAAGTTCAAGTCCAGCCTCATACTTTTCCTCAATGAAATAGTCATGATAAGCCTTTTTATTATTTGCTATTAACTTTCTTGCCTTATTATCTTCTGCCATTGTTATCTCTTTTTCCTGGATCTGCCCTTGCCCTGAGCACTTCTGGCTGCCTTGCTGGTTGCAGATTTCTTGTATTTATGTACTTTATAAACTTTTCGTGTGGACTTTTTCTTATCTTCTGGCTTTTTGCCAGATGATACTTTTCTTGCAGGGGTATCAGATCTTTCGCCAGTATCAGAAGCTTCCAGAGAGAGTTTTCGGATCTTATTTGCTCTCTTTTCTACAGCTCTGCGGCTGTCTGAATACTCCACATAGTCATCTGTATCATCCTGCGGATCATCACATGCCAGCTTAAAATCTATGGTTTTTGTGAGTCTGTCAGCACCAACAACCCTGATAAGTACCTTCTGGCCAATGGTATACTCCTTGTGGTATCTCTCGCCAACAAGCTTCATTGCCTTTTCATCATATACGTAGAAGTCGTCCTCCATAGAGGATGCCCTTACCATACCCTCACAGCTGTTTTCAAGCTCAACAAAAAATCCATACTGGGTAACACCGGAAACAAGTCCTTCAAAGCGCTCACCCACATGATTTTCCATAAACTGAGCCTTTTTAAGCTTGTCAGTTTCTCTCTCAGCCTCTTCAGCACGCCTTTCTGTCTCGGAGGAATGCTTTGCCACTTCATCTAGGATCTCGCTGTAGTGAGAAGCCTTCTTTTCATTCATCCTGCCCCGCAGATAATCCTTGATGATCCTGTGGATCTGAAGATCAGGATATCTCCTTATAGGTGAAGTAAAGTGACAATAATAGTCAAAAGCCAGTCCAAAGTGACCTGTGCATTCAGTACTATACTTAGCCTGCATCATGGACCTTAGTGCCATTCTGCTGATAACCGCTTCTTCCTTGGTCCCCTGTATGCCCTTTAGGAGCTTTTGCAGTTCTTTTGGTCTTACTCCATCATCCTTGCGCATCTTTATATGATGACCAAAGCTGGACACAAAGGAAGATAAAGATGCTATTTTCTCCGGATCAGGCTGTTCATGTACTCTGTAAACAAAGGGACTTTGCATATAGTAAAAATGCTCTGCCACAGTCTGATTGGCTGCAAGCATAAAGTCCTCAATAAGCCTTGTTGCAACATTTCTTTCATGAGGAACGATGTCTATAGGATTTCCATCTTTATCAAGGATAATCTTGGACTCAGGAAAATCAAAGTCAATAGCGCCCTTCTTTTCTCTCTTGCCTCTAAGGATGTGGGAAAGCTCTGCCATATCCTCAAACATTGGGACAAGCTCTTTATACCTGTCTATAGTCTCGGGATCCTTATCCTCTAAGATCTTAGCGACATCTGTATAAGACATGCGCTCATTGACATTTATAACTGCTTCAACTATGTCGTGGTCAAGTAATCCCCCATTTTTATCAAAGGTCATAAGACAGCTTAAAGACAGTCTGTCCTCTCCATGATTAAGGGAACATATACCATTGGAAAGTCTGTGGGGAAGCATTGGTATAACCCTGTCTACCAGGTATACACTGGTTCCTCTTTTTAAAGCTTCCCTGTCAAGGGCTGAGCTCTCCTGTACGTAGTTAGTTACATCAGCTATATGAACACCAAGATGATAATTACCATCTCCATCAATGCTAAGACTTACTGCATCGTCAAGATCTTTGGCATCTTCGCCGTCAATAGTGACCATAGTCACATTTCTAAGATCAGATCTTCCGTACATATCAGCTTCGCTTACGCTGTCAGGGCATCTGTTGGCCTGATTTATGACCTTTTCAGGAAATTCATAGGGTATGCCATATCCCATAACTATTGAAAGGATATCAACACCGGGATCATTGATATTACCTATAACTTCCTTAACCTTGCCCTCTGGTTTTCTTCTTGCAATAGGGTCACCATAATCACTGATAAGGACAACTACTTTATCCCCGGATACTGCTCCATTTGAATGTTCCTTGGGAATAAATATATCGCTCTGGATCTTGTTATTATCGGGAATAACAAATCCAAAGTTAGTCTCACCCTGAAAAGTTCCAACTACTTCTTCAATACCTCTTACCAGGATATTCCTGATCCTGCCTTCCTGCCTTTTACCTGTGCTCTCTGGCAGAATCTCAACTTCAACTGTATCTGTATGAAAAGCTCCGTGTACATACTCCTCAGGGATAAAGATATCTTCTTCCCTTCCTTCCACTTCCACAAAGCCAAATCCACGACCACTTGAGACAAACTGACCTGTTATGTAGTTTTTCTTTTTATCTCTGCCAAAAAGCTGCTCATCCATGCGCTTTAGGCTCTTATTTTTACTCATATCTTTATAATACCATAAAATATGGGCACCCCAACTAACCTTGTAGTAGAGTGCCCAGAAAAGTTAATATAATTTGTATTTTTAATTAAAAAATACCCATGTTAAGAACGATGCCAAGAATGATAAAGGCAAATGAAAGAGCTACTGTCACTTTCTTAAGGATACCCTCTCTTGAACGGCCCTTATTCTTGCCCCAGTATGTGTTCTCAACTGTTCCCTGAATAGCACCAAGTCCCTGGTTCTTACCTTCCTGTGCAAGCACAAGTGCGCAAAGCGCAAGGCAAATTATAATAAATACAACTCCAAAAACGTAATCTAAAACGCTCACGAAAAAACCTCCAAAAAAGTTCAAAGAATTCTAAAACACGCAAAAGTTACTATAGCACATTCAGGACTGATTAGTCAATTATTTCTTGATAAGAAGACTCTTTCCTGTCATCTCCTGTGGCTGCTGCTCTCCCATGCACTCAATAAGTGTAGGAATGATATCTGCAAGGCATCCGCCTTCACGAAGAGTATAAGCAGGGTCATAGTTAACAAGGATGAAAGGAACAGGGTTTGTTGTATGAGCTGTCCAAGGTTCTCCTGTCTCGTAATCTATCATCATGTCTGCATTACCGTGGTCAGCGCAGATGAACATTGTTCCATTAACAGACTTAACAGCATCAACGATCTTGCCAACGCACTCATCAACTACTTCAATAGCCTTTACAGCTGCCGGGATAACGCCTGTATGTCCAACCATATCAGGATTAGCAAAATTAGCTACAACAACGTCGTACTTCTGTGAGTTTATTGCATCAAGAATCTTTTCACAAACTTCAGGAGCACTCATCTGAGGTTTGAGGTCGTAGGTAGGAACATCCTTAGGGCTGTTTACAAGAACTCTGTCCTCACCCTCATTAGGCTGCTCAACACCGCCGTTAAAGAAGAATGTTACATGAGCATACTTCTCTGTCTCAGCGATACGCGCCTGTTTAAGTCCCTTAGCTGCAAGCCACTCACCAAAGGTGTTGTTAAGAAGAACCTTCTTAAAGGCAACCTCTTTGTTAGGGATAAGTGGATCATAGTCTGTAAAGCATACATAAGTAACATCGAGGCGCTTACCTCTGTTAAACTTGTCAAACTCATCATCGCAGAAGCAATGTGTGATCTCTCTTGCTCTGTCAGGACGGAAGTTATAGAAGATAATTGAATCGCCATCCTTGATGGTAGCTACAGGAGCGCCATTCTTCATGATAACTGTAGGAACAACGAACTCGTCTGTCTTGCCATCCTTGTAGGTATTAACCATGCACTCGTGAGCGGAGTTTGCCTTGTTACCCTCGCCCTTGGTAAGTGCGTTGTAT
>JAEEGF010420865.1_pt1 | contig 13729 bp, 14 predicted proteins | sample 9134171 | NCBI WGS metagenome assembly JAEEGF01 (sample SAMN16246542, study PRJNA631951) | gut metagenome | biome: gut microbiome; feature: rumen; material: AP-attached | host: Bos | place: Iran: Karaj | collected 2018-10
GTTATTTCGCTGAATACATAGATCAATTGTACAAGAGTAAAGACTATGACGCCATAATTCAGGCAGTAGGAAATGCAAAAAACACAATCAGTTATGTTATAGAGAAACAGCCTCCAGGAATTAGAATATCTGATATGAGAATTGGCTTATATGCAATAGGTAATGAAAGTGTCAAAAATAGATATGTAGACTCTCTTTATAAAAAGGCTTTAAATGATAAAGGCAGTGCCACAAAGCTGACTAATGATAGAAAAACTATCAGTTGGTATGATGCCTCTGAGTACTACAAGGAGTTATCTAATCTGTTATTCAATTGTTATAAACCAGAGAGTGGTTGGAGAGAAAACCTCAATTATTATAAGAATGAGTATGGTAATGCAAAAAGCCCATATTATCATAGTCCGGAATTACAGAAGAATTCTATATTAGCACTGTACTATCGTTACAAAAATGAATCATATGGTTATAAATACTATGATGCCGAAGGCAATTACTATAATGATGTAGAGACCTTCTATAAAGCTCTGAAGGGAGTCACATCGTCAAAATCCATACTATTTGATTCTATTTTTGATGAAATGCTCCTGACCGGCTACTGGTCCGGGAGTGGCTACTATTTCAGAATGTATGAGAATGGGAATAATGGAAAGCATATTAGTTATAACTTGCCTTGGTTTGACTATGGGGACTATTATGGATTGGAAGATCACATCATTTACTTGTTCCCTAAAAATAATGAGAGTGCCAGAAAGAATCTGTTTAAGTTTAGCTTCATTAATGCAACGAAAGTAGACGTTTATTGCTACCAGAATGGGAAGACATATACTTTAACGAAATCAAAGTAGTATAACAGACCATATGGTTAAATGAATTATACAAATGAAATAGCATCGCTCTGTATACAGAGCGATGCTTACATTTATTTACAGTTGAGGCTAGTCAGCAGTAAACCTTCCTCACATACTCCGACGTGAACGCGCCGAGCAGGCCGTGGTAGTTCAGGCCGAGCTCGATCAGGCCGCCGACCTCGTAGCGCTCGGCGCTGTCCTCGATGTCGATGATCATGTGGTCGGAGCTCGCGCCGAGGATGTCGGCGGCGGGGTCCCTGGGGAAGACGCCGGAGGCGGGAACGTCCTGCTCTCCGAGCGCGACTATGGCGCGGCGCCTCACGCCGCGGTCCCTGAAGACCTTTTCCGCTCCGAAGTGGAAGCCGCCCCTGCGCCCGATGGGCACTGTGGGCTTGCTCGAGAGCTCTACGATCTCGGCCCTCAGGGTGAACGCGTCCTGCTTAAGCCAGGGGATGTCGGTCCCGTTGACGCTGTCGGTGCCGAGTATGATGCCTTCGCCCACGCGTAGCTGGTTCACCGCCTTCGGGAGGCTGCCCTCACAGGCCATGGTCAGCGCCGATGTGGCTCCTCCGGAGACGATCTCCAGCGGTCGGCCGGCGATCCCGGAGAGCTCTTCTGCGGTATCGCACAGCGTCTTCAGGTTCTCCTGCGAGGGTACTATCCCTCCGTAGCAGCCGACGTTGCTTCCGACGCCCGCAACGCGTATCCCCTTAAGCTCCATGGCGGCTCTCATGAGCGCCGGGGCGTCCGCGGGGAATACTCCCTCGCGCAGGTCTCCCACGTCGATCATAATTATCGCATCGTGAAGCTTTCCCTGCCTGAGCGCGGCGGCGGAGAGGGCCTCAATGGTCCTTATCTCGGACACGAGGCTGCACTCGCAGAGGCTGACGACGTCGTCCGCCTGGCTTATCATCGGGATGCGGATCAGGGTCACGCGCTGGCCGAAGCCGGCATCGCGGAGCTTCCTGACGTTCTCGACTCGGGCGTCGGCGAGGCTCTCTATGCCGGCGTCCGTTATCGCGCGCACTATCACGGGGTCGGCGGAAAAGCCCTTCGTGACCGCGACGGGCTCTATCCCGCGCGATCCGCAGAGCTCCGCGACCTTAGCCGCGTTGTATCTGATCTTTTTGAGATCCACCGTCAGGTGGGTTCCTGTCACCATTTCAGCTTGAGCTCCGTCTCGATCCTGAATCCGAACCTCTCGGCCCACTCGTAAGCCTTCGCCTCTGAGGCGTCGTCCCTGGTGTCCTCCGGAGCGTGGGCGTCGAGGCCAAGCACGACACGGTTTCCGACGCGCCCGGCGATCTCCCAGAAGCACTCGTTCGGGTAGTTCCTGCCGCCTCTCATGCCGAGAAGGTTGACCTCGAGAGGCATGTCGAGCTTCGCCGCGGCCTCGCAGAGGCGGGTCATCTCCTTCTTGTAGAAGCTGTCCTCTCCGATGAACATCGGGAGGTCCGGGTGCGCGAAGTACAGGTAGACTCCGGTCTTCATGCCCTCGATGGACTGGTCGACGTACTGCGTGAGCTCCTGCTCGCCGCAGGGGCGGCCGACGTAGTGCCCGTAGGGATCCGGCCCGAGGTAATGCTGGCCGAGAATGATGAACTCCACGGGATACTGGTCGTACATTTTCATGACCTTCGGGAAGTAGGGAGCGAAGTACTCCAGCTCGAAGCCGAGGAGTATATCGGTCTTTCCCTTCAGCTCCGCCTTCATCTCGAGCACGTTCTCGACGTACTCACCGATCTCCTCGGGCGCCATCCTGACCCTGGAGGCCGGGACGCCGGGGAAGGGGCTGTGGTCGGAGAAACCAGCGGTCAGAAGGCCGTTCGCGGACGCGGCGAGAGCCATCTCGCGTTCGGTTCCGGCTGCGTGGCCGCAGCGGTATGTGTGCATATGGTAATTGTTCTTCATTTTCAGTTCAGAGCGCTCCTCAAATTCAAAAAAAGTCCTTGCGCTGACTTGAATTATGATACAATCAATTCAGTATTGATTGCAAGTGAGAAAAGCCGTAGCGCTTTTATATGATTAAACGGAGGACAACAATGGATCTTACCACTCTTATGAACACCATGCTCAGCTCCGGCGCTCTCAACGGAGTAAGCTCCAAGACCGGAAACAGCACGGACGACATCAGCGGAATCCTTACCGCGGCTCTGCCCATGCTCATGCAGGGAGTCTCCCAGCAGGCCAACAACCAGCAGACCGCCGAAGGCTTCGCCAACGCCCTCAAGGATCATTCAGCCGTCGACACCAGCGACCTCGCCAGCTTCATGAAGGGCGTGGACATGGCTGACGGCGCCAAGATCATCAGCCACCTGCTCGGAGCCGAGACCAAGAACACCGCGACCCAGGTCGCCAAGGCCACCGGCACCACCACCAAGCAGACCGGAGACGTGCTCTCCGCCGCCGCTCCTCTGCTCATGAGCCTCCTCGGACAGCAGGCCCAGACCGAGACCAAGAAGGCGACCAACGCCTCCAACGTCGGCGGCCTCATGACCTCTCTCCTCGGAAACGTTGACATCGCCAAGCTCGCCAAGACCGCGGCCACCGCTGCCGCCGTCGCCAGCATGGCCAAGAAGGTCAGCGGAGGAAGCTCCAAGAAGACCACCAAGAAGGGACCGCAGATCGACCTCTCCGACGGCATCGACGCCAACGACGTGCTCGCCGCCGCCAGCCTGCTCCTCAAGAACAAGAAGTAGGGGGGGAAGGGCTTCTGCCCTGACACAGCTTCAGGATCCGAAAGCGCAGCTCCGTTGGGGCTGCGCTTTTTTTCGTCATTTTCAACAAAACGATTGAATTCAGCTTACGCTAAGCGTACAATGTCGAATGTTATGAATACTGAAGTGCTGAAAAACAGACTGAGCCGCCTCCCGAAGCTCATGATAGGGCTCTGCCTCTTCGGAATGTCGGCCTCCATCCAGATCGCCGCCGCGATCGGAACCGCCTCCTGGACTGCCCTCAACCAGGGCATAGCCCTGCACATACCATTCACCGTGGGCCAGGTCGCGACCGCCGTATCCTACATCATCATAGGCATAGACCTGCTCTGCAGGCAGCCCATAGGCTTCGGCTCGCTGCTGAACGCCACCTTTGTCGGGATCTTCACCGATTTCTGGCTCGAGGTGGGTATCTTCACCCAGCCCGAGAGCTATGTGCTGCGCCTTCTCATGCTCTTCGCGAGCATGTTCATCTCGGCGGTCGGGAGCGTGCTCTACATGAGCGCCGCGCTCGGCTGCGGTCCCAGAGACACGATGATGGTCATGATCAACAGGAAGCTCGCCAGGCTCGGTTACGGCACGGTGACTATCATAGTCTCCGCCGTGGTCACCTTCGCGGCGTGGCTGCTCGGCGCGCCGATAGGCATCGGAACGCTGATCGTCTTCATCGCGGGCGGAACGATCATGAACCTGGTCTTCAAGGCCGTTCACTTCGTCCCCAAGGACATAGTCCACGAGAACGCGATCGACACTATTAAGGCGCTGATGAGCAAGCCCGGGACTGAGATCGAGGGTAAGCCCGCGCAGTAGGGCAGATCCGCGCGTAAGGATCCATAAAAAGCAAAACAGAGGTGCGGGCATGAAAGCCCGCACCTCTTTGATTTACCCGGAAAGAATAATCAGCCGGTAATATGCAATTCTCAGCTTTCGTGCAGCTGAGAGCGCTTGATAGATCAGTTCTTCCGCTGCCTGTATCAGGTCCTAGATGTTCTTGATGATGTTCACGATGCCCGCGAAGCCGATGTAGATGTAGATCAGCTTCTTGAGGAGTTCGCCGTTCATCCTCTGGGCGGTGAGCTTCCCGGCGTACTTGCCGATCAGCGCCACGGCGAAGCCTATGAGCGTGAGCGGGATCATGTCCGCGGTGTAGAGCCCCTTGAGTATCCTCGTGGTCATGCCTGGGATCGCGGTGAGGAAGAATATGCTCTGTATCGTCCCGACGTACTCCTCGCGGCTCTGCGTCGCGTTGAGGCATACCACCGCGAGCAGCGGTCCGCCTATCGAGAAGAGTCCGCCGCCTATGCCCGAGAACAGTCCCGTGAGTATCAGAGCGGGAACGGTCGCCTTTATGGTGAACTTGCCCGCGAAGAAGAGGAAGTACACCGACAGCAGGACAAGAAAGCCTCCGAACAGAGCGGAGAGCAGTCTAAGGTCGAGGTCTGCGGCCATGTTGATAGCCGTGACGCTCACGATCGCGTAGAAGAACGAGCAGATGAGGCTGATGCGCCAGTTGATCGACTTCCTGTACTGCCAGAAGGTCACGAGATTGAGCCCTATGCAGACGGACGAGGTCAGCGAGGCAGCGGAGGTGATCCCGAAGATGCCCGGGAGGAAGAGCATGATCATGATCGCCGATCCGAAGCCCGTGAGTGAATTTATAAAGCCCGCCAGGAAACCGGCGAGCGACATTATTCCGATGTGATCCGTCAAGTTCGATCCTTCCTTTCAGCGCGAAGGGCCAGGGACAACTGAAGCGCCGGGGCTCCGGCAGTGCTAGTGATGGTGGATGTGTTTCTTGAAGTCGTGGTGATGAACGGGGAGATCGCGCTCCTGGGCGAAGCGCAGAAGGGCGCTGAAGCTCTCCTCGCTGAGGATGTGCTCCATGGCGCAGGCGTCGTCGCAGGCAGCGTCCTCGCTGACGCCCATGGACATGAGTATGGAGGTGAGCATCTGGTGGCGGAACATCGTGCGCTCAGCGATCTGAAGCCCCTCGGGCGTGAACTCTATCATCCCGGCGTCGTCCATCGTGATCAGGCCGTCCTCCCTGAGGCGCTTGACTGCGTAGGATACGCTGGCGCGCGTAACGCCGAGTCCCGCCGCTATGTCGACGGAACGGATGTAGCCCTTTTCGTTTTTCAGATCGAGGATCATCTCCAGATAATCTTCGCGCGTGTTCTTCATGTCTGCACACTCCTGCGATAAAGTTTAGCATTTTGAAAAGTTTTTTTCAAGACGCAGGGAAACTGTGATATAATAACCAAGTCGCTGGACGGGAGTACCGCCCTGCGACTGTAAGCGCAGATGTAGTTTAATGGCAAAACAGCAGCTTCCCAAGCTGCGGTCGAGGGTTCGATTCCCTTCATCTGCTCCAGCAAAACAAAGGGTCCGGCAAAGCCGGGCCCTTTGCTTTGCTCAGGTACAAATTGGAGAAGGGGATCGAACCCTGAAAAGGCTGAACGGTCCGGTGGACCGTTCAGGTCCGAGCCCGCCGGAGCGGGCGCAGGACGGCGGATGCGCGAAGCGCATACGCTGATTCCCTTCATCTGCTGCTGTAAAACAAAGAATAAGGCTTTCTCGGGCCATTTCTGATATAATAAAACAAACAGCCGCTCACCTCGCGCCTATCCGAAAGGGGAAACAAATGAAGGATTACAGCATCAGCATAGAATCGCTCAAGCGCCAGCAGGAGCTCTGCGACCAGATCAAGCTGGACAGGCTCGACAATCTGCTCCCGTCGCTCATGGAGGAGACCGGGATAGAGCTCTGGCTCATCATCACCGGCGAGCAGAACGAGGATCCGGTCTACCGCAGCCTCGTGCCGTCGGCCATACTCAACGCGAGCCGCACCACCTGCCTCGCCTTCGTCAAGGAGAAGGACGGCAGCTACGGACGCTACAGCATCAACAAGCCCAACGGGACGCTTGCGCGCTTCTACAAGCAGCTCAAGTTCGACAACACCCTCCAGTGGGAGTACATCGCCGACTTCATCAGGGAGAAGGACCCGAAGAACATCGGCGTCAACATCTCCCGCGACTACACCCTCTGCTCCGGCCTCTCCGCCGCCTTCTATCTCAGGCTGCAGGAGCAGCTCGGCGATCTCGCGTCAAGGATAGTGAGCGCCGAAGACCTCTGCGTCCGCTGGATCGAGACCAGGACCGAGGCTGAGCTCGCGATGTATCCCTCTATCTACAAGCTAACGACCGAGATCATGGAGCACGCGTTCTCCAGAGAGGTCATCACCCCGGGCATCACCACTACCGACGAGGTCGAGTGGTGGGTCAAGCAGGAATTCGTGAGGCTGGGCATCGCGCCGAGCTTCAGCCCCGACGTCAACTTCCAGAGGATGGGCGTGGACGGAGGGATGACCGGCGGCGTCATCCGCTGCGGAGACCTGCTGCGCTACGACATGGGAATAGTCTACATGGGCCTCACGACTGATCACCAGAGAGTGGCATACGTGCTCAAGCCGGGCGAGACCGAGCCTCCCAAGGGCCTGCTCGAGGGCTGCAGGGTGGGAAGGCGCTTCGCCGACATCGTGGGCGAGGAGCTCCAGTTCGGCAGGACCGGCAACGAGGTCTTCTTCGCCGCCAAGGAGAAGGCAGCGAAGGAGGGCATCGACGCGAGGCTCTACTCGCACCCGGTAGGACCCTTCGTGCACTCCGCGGGACCGACCATCGGCCTCTACGATAAGCAGGAGTTCATCCCCGGCAGGGGCGAGAAGAAGGTCAATCCGAACACCGTCTACGCCGTCGAGTACAACGTCGCCCTCGACGTCCCCGAGTGGGGCGGACAGAAGGTCTGGTTCTACCTCGAGGAGACCGTCCTCCTCAGGGAGAGCGGAAAGATCGAGTACCTCGATCCCAAGCACGGCCAGCTGATGATCGTGTAAGTCGGCGCGCCGCGGGCGGAAGCCCCGAAGCGTGGCGTTACGGCGCGGACCGCAGGGCTTCCTGAAATCAAAGCAAAAGAAAACGCGGGCCTTCTCGGATGGGGAGGGCCCGCGGTCTTTACAATAAACGACCCCGCGTTAGCCGTGGGGTCGTTTTTGTTTTTGAGAATGCGTCTGCCGAGGGAGAGTCCCTGCAGGGCCCGCAGAGAGCTCCTACAGCGCGTCCGCCGCGATCTCACCCGCCAGGTCGGTCTCGAAGATCTTGCGTATGCGCTTCGGATCGTCGGTCTGTCCGAGCGCCCACATCAGCTTGGTGACTGCGGCTTCGGTGGTCATGTCGCGGCCGGAGATGACGCCGCAGGAGAGCAGCTTGGTCCCGACCTCGTAGAAGCGCAGGTCGCTCGCGTCGTAGAGGCACTGGCTCACGACGACAACGGATACACCCTCGGAGGTGAGGCGCTCGAGCGCGTCGAGGAGGTTCCTCCTGATGAAGTGCATGCCGCCGAGACCGAAGGCCTCGATGACTATGCCGCGGTAGTTCATCCTGCGCAGGGTATCGAAGATCTCGGGCTTGGTGCTGGGGATGAGCTTGAGCAGGAAAACGTCGGTGGAGAGGCTGTCCTTCAGCTCGAAGATGCCGTTGGGGCGCCTGTCCTGCACGTACTTCCTGAGGCCGTCGCCGTAGACCTCGCCGAGCAGGCCGGCGTTGACGCTCTCGAAGGCCTCGAAGCCCATGGTGCGCACCTTGACGGCCCGGCAGCCGCGTATGATCTTGCGGTTGAAGGCTATGCTCACGCCGTTGATCCCGCTGCCCGCCGCGGCGAATGCGGTGTAGAGGTTGTCGCGCGCGTCGGTGAGCATGTTGTCGATGGGGACCTGGCTTCCGGTTATGACGACCGGCTTGTCGAGGTCCCTGAGCATGTAGCAGAGCATCGACGCGGTGTAGGCCATGGTGTCGGTGCCGTGCGTGATGACGATCCCGTCGTGGTCGTCGAGCCCCGCTGCGACGGCGCGGGCTATGGTCTGCCACTCCTCGGCCTGTATGTTGGAGCTGTCGAGGCTCATGAGGTCCTCGACGTCTATGTCGTAATGCTCGGGAAGCGCCTCCATGTAGTCGAGCAGCTGCTTGGAGCCCATCTCGGGAGCGAGGCCGTCTCCGCTGTTCTTTGAGGCTATGGTGCCTCCGGTGGTTATGAGCAGTATCTTTTTCTTTTCCATGGGGTCTCCTTTCAGCGCCGGCGCGGGCGCGTCCGTCACCTAAACTATACCACCTCGGGGGCGCGCCGTGATATACTAACTCTGAATAAAGCGCGTAAACGGAGGGCATGAGCATGGCAATAGAGAGCTCCGTCATTTTCTTTCCCTGCGGGGACATCGCCCGCACGAGGGATTTCTACGAGAGAGTCTGCGGTCTGAGGGTTGGCCAGGTCCAGGGCGGCGGTCAGTCGCTCATCCTCGACAGCGGCTACGGCTACATAGGCTTCGTGCAGTACGGCGACGGGCGGCCCATGCCCACGGGCGAATACAGCCCCTGCATAAGCTTCAACTGCCGGGACGAGGCCGACGTCGACGCCAGATACGCGGATGTCCTGGCAGCCGGGGCGGAGCCCATAGCCGCTCCCGCGAGGCATCCGGTCTTTCCCGTCTATTCCTGCTTCTTCAGGGATCCGGACGGTTACAAGGTAGAGTTTCAGAAGATACTGAGCGAGTGATCCCGCGAGCCCGCCGGCGCCCCGCGCCGGAGCAGCGTCAAAGTCAAAAAGTAAAGAGGCAAATATGAGCGATCTCAAAAAGAAAAGAGTGAGGATAGTGTTCAACGCGCCCGTGGTGCTCAGCTTCGCGCTGATCTGCCTCGTGGTGACGGCTCTCGGCACCGCGAGCGGCGGAGCGGTCACCATGCGCTACTTCGCGTCCTACAGGGCGCCGCTGCTCTCGCCCCTGACCTGGTTCAGGGCGTTCAGCCACGTCTTCGGGCACTCGGGCTGGCAGCACTTCCTTGGAAACATAAGCATGATACTGCTGCTCGGGCCTATGCTCGAGGAGAAATACGGCAGCGGCAGGCTCGCCACCGCGATGGCGATCACCGCGCTCGTCACCTCGATAGTCAACGCGGTCTTCTTCCCCGGGACGGGGATAATGGGCGCGAGCGGCATAGTCTTCGCCTTCATACTGTTGACCTCCTTCACCGAGTTCAAGGAGGGGGAGATCCCCTTAAGCTTCATACTGGTCGCGCTGATCTACGTGGGGAAGGAGCTCATGGCGGGGATACTCAGCGCCGACAACATCTCGCAGCTCAGCCACATCATAGGCGGAGCCTGCGGGGCGTCCTTCGGCTACGCCTGGAACAGGAAGAGCAGGAGCTGAGAGCGGAAGCCGGGCTCCGCTATGGCCTCGATCATCGCAATATAAAAGCAAGGCCTCCTTATTCAGGGGGCCTTGCTCTTTATTTCGCTTTATCAGCTTGCCGCGGCTAGGTCTAGAAGAACTTCGCGACCTCGGAGAGGGGCTTTCTCGGGCGCATCGCGGGTTCCTCGGCGCGCTTGCCGATCGCGATGACCGCCATGATCTGCTCGTCCCCGGGGATGCTGAGGCACTTCCTGATGGCTTCCGCGTCGCGGATGCCCATGATCAGGGTGTCGAAGCCCTCGTTTGAGGCGGCGAGGCAGAGGTAGGCGCTCGCGAGGCCGGAGTCATAGGCTCCCCAGAAGTTGCCGGCGTCGTTCACCGGCTGTCCCTCGCTGAAGCCGACCTGGTCTTTTACGAAGGTCGTGACGATGAGGGCGGCGTTCTCGGACTTCTCCTTGTTGCCCTGCGGCAGTATGGCCGCTCTGAACGCCTCGAGGGTCTCGGGGCTGTCAACTACGTAGTACCTGGTGGTCTGCATGTTCTTCCAGGACGGGGCCTGCTGCGCTTCCTTCAGGATCCTCTCGATCTGCGGACGCGGAGCTGGGCACTCGTACTTTCTGACGCTGCGCCTTCTCTGAGCGAGTATGCTGAATTCCATCTTTCTTCCTCCTTTGCTTGGGTGAGGGCCTCGCGGCCCGGTATCTGCGGCTGCGGCCTCTGCGGCTTCGCGCCCCGGAAGCGGCTCTGCTTTCAGTTCTTTAACAGGCTTATAACGGCTGTCAGCATCACCGCGAGCAGCAGGATGTTGAGCAGCAGCGGATCGAGTGATACGGCCATGAGCACTCCGAGTATGGCGGCGGCGCTCCCCGCGGTCATGGCGGCGAGGACGAGCTTTCTGTCGTAAAGCCCCTCGCGCGCGACGCGCACTCCCCCGCTCATGGGAATGATGGAGCCGAGCACCAGCGTCAGCGTGAGCGCGGATACCGGCGAGAGGCCCAGGACCAGCAGCATCGCGGTCGCGGCGGGCTTTCCGGGAACTCCCATCACGTTTATGAAGCCGAGGGCAACGCAGAAGACGCACATGGCGACCAGCTTGCCTCCCCTAAGGCCCGTGAGGGTCCCGACGGCGCCGGAGCTCGCGATCATCCTGAAGATCAGCGCCCCCATGGAGGCTATTATCGCGGCGCCCATGATCCTCTTGAGCAGCTTCGCGTCCATGCCGCTCACGGCTCGTCCGCCGAGAGCCCCGCCGAGGGTGAGGCACAGCATCCACAGCACCAGGGTGAGGGCGTCGACCGTGCTTCCGCCCTTCAGGTAGCTGAAGGCTATGAAGGCGCCGGGGACTATGGTCGCGGCCAGGATGTTCGCGGGAAGGCTCTTACCCTCCGCGAGCTTGAGCCGCCCTATTAGCAGGGTGTTTAGCAGGAAGTCCGAGACTCCCAGAGTGCAGAGGAAGTATATGGCGAACTCGAACGCGCAGAGCGTGCCGAGCTTAGCCGTGGAGGCCGCGAGCTTCTCGGGGTGGGACTTCATCTCCCACGCGAAGAAGGCGCCGTACGCCAGCCCGCACGCGAGAAAAGCGCTTCCTATGACAGTCTGTACTCCCATGCTATCCCTCCGAAACGCGGCGGTCTTCCTCCTGCCGCGTTAATATTATATGCGAATTATGTGTATACTGCATATATTTCGCCTGTTTTTTGTTAAGATTTCTCAAGCGCGGACAACTACTTTGATTTGCCATACGGGGGCTATTCGGCTATAATTAATCGTCTGAAGCGATAGATCCGGCGCCCATGCGCCGGCGTCTGCCCGGATGGGCGGAAAGGGGAGAAACTCATGGTACATCCCGGTCTTAAGGCTTTCTTCGAGGAATGCCCCGAGGTCGCTCTGGCTTTTTCCGGAGGGACCGACTCCTCGTATCTTCTGAGCGCTGCGATAGAGTGCGGCGCCAGGGTAAGGGCTTACTACGTCAGGGCGCAGTTCCAGCCTCAGTTCGAATTCGAGGACGCGAAGAAGCTCGCGGAATCTCTCGGCGCGGACATGAGGGTAATAGAGCTCGATGTGCTCTCTGACAGCAGGGTCGCGGCAAATCCGCCCGACCGCTGCTACTACTGCAAGCAGAACATATTCGGAAATATATTAAAGGCAGCCGCCGGGGACGGCTTCAGCGTCGTGATAGACGGCACGAACGCCTCCGACGACGCGGACGACAGGCCGGGGATGAAGGCCCTCAGGGAGATGAGCGTGCGCTCGCCCCTGCGCGAAGCCGGTATAACCAAGGCTGAGGTCAGAAGGCTCTCGAAAGAGGCCGGGCTCTTCACGTGGAACAAGCCCGCGTACGCCTGCCTCGCCACGAGGATCCCCGCCGGCGAGCCCATCACCGCGCGCAAGCTCGCGATGACCGAGGAGGCCGAGAGCTTCCTCTTCGGGCTCGGCTTCAGCGACATCAGGGTCAGGACTCTGCCCGCCGCGGGCGGAAAGCTCTTCGCGAGGCTGCAGTTCCCAGAGGCGCAGACAGACGCGCTGCTTGAAAAGAGCTCCGAGGTCTCGGCGAGGCTGAAGGAGATAGGATACGCGGGGACGCTTCTCGATCTGGAGGTCAGAAGATGAACAGCGAACTGAAAAAGATACTCGAGGACGTGAAGGACGGGCGGATAAGCACCGACGAGGCGCTCCTCAGGATAAAATCCGAGCCCTTTGAGGACATCGGCTACGCCAAGGTCGACCTTCACAGGAAGATAAGGCAGGGCGCCGCCGAGGTCATCTACGGCGCGGGAAAGACGCCTGAGCAGATACGCGGCATACTCGCCGTGATGAGGAAGCACGGCCAGAAGACCGTTCTCATAACGAGGCTCAGCGCCGAAGCCGCCGCGGAAGTGGCGCGGGACTGCGAGCTCGACTATCATCCGGACGCGAGGGTCGGCATCACCGGGCCTCTCCCGAAGCCCGACGGCATAGGCAGGATAGTGGTCTGCACCGGCGGCACCAGCGACATCCCCGTCGCCGAGGAGGCCGCGCTCACCGCGGAGGTCCTCGGAAACGAGGTCGTCAGGCTCTACGACGTGGGAGTCGCGGGCCTTCACAGGACTCTCGCCCACCTCGATGACATCATGAGCGCGAGCGTCATCATAGCCATCGCGGGCATGGAGGGCGCTCTCGCCAGCGTGATCGGGGGCCTCGCCGACTGCCCGGTCATAGCCGTTCCTACCAGCGTGGGCTACGGCGCCTCGTTCGGAGGTCTGTCCGCGCTGCTGTCGATGCTCAATTCCTGCGCGAGCGGGGTCTCCGTGGTCAACATAGACAACGGCTTCGGAGCCGGATTCCTCGCGAGCAGGATCAACCATATGGAAGCCAGGACCGGGGGAACCGGGAAGGAGGACTTAGAATGAAGACTCTCTACATAGACTGCGGCATGGGCGCGGCCGGCGACATGCTGACCGCCGCTCTTCTGGAGCTCATGCCTGATCCCGACGCCTTTATAGCCGAGCTCAATTCCCTGGGCATCCCCGGAGTCGAGTTCGTCCGCGAGCCCTCCGTCAAGTGCGGCATCACCGGCACCCACGTAAGTGTGAAGGTGCACGGCGAGGAGGAGGAAGCGGAGGACGTGCACGATCACGCGCACGATCATGAACATACCCACACGGACGCCGCGGAGGCTGCTCACGTGCATGACCACGACCATGCTCATGACCACGACCACAGCCATACCCACAGCCATTCCCACAGCGGGCTGCACGACATCGAGCACATAGTCAGGGGCCACCTCCACATCCCCGAGGCTGTCAAGGACGACGTCATGGCCGTGTACGGCCTCATCGCCGAGGCCGAGAGCCACGCCCACGGACAGCCGGTCGACCAGATCCACTTCCACGAGGTCGGCAGCATGGACGCTGTCGCAGACGTTACCGCGGTGTGCCTGCTCATGAACA
>JAEEGF010517643.1_pt1 | contig 13729 bp, 14 predicted proteins | sample 9134171 | NCBI WGS metagenome assembly JAEEGF01 (sample SAMN16246542, study PRJNA631951) | gut metagenome | biome: gut microbiome; feature: rumen; material: AP-attached | host: Bos | place: Iran: Karaj | collected 2018-10
ATCCGCAAAGCAGCGTCCGCACCATGCGTAGTAGACGCCTTCGATGATCCAGCTGTCTTTGGATAAGAGCTGCTCCAAAAGCGCGTCGCGCTCCTTCGGGTCGCGTTTCGTGCCGTAGCCGGCGCTGTTGTCCCATTGAAGATCGTCAAGGTCGTGATGCGGGATCTGAAGCTCCCCGGAAAGCTGTTTCGCAAGCGTGGTCTTGCCGCTGCCCGGGCCGCCGATGATGTGGATCTTCATAGTTGCTTTCAGGGTTTCTTTTTGCAAACCTTTTTGAAAAGCACGATCGTCACGATCAAACCGACGACGACAACGCCGAAAAAGATGTACCGAAACCAAAGGGGAAGCACGTCGATGAAAATTGCCATTGCAAGGATGAGCAGCGAGATCACACTCATATATACGCCTCCGATACGGCTCATCTTCTTTCGGTCGTACTGTTCTTTTTCCTCGTCGCTCGCGGTATTGAACCCTGAGATGAGGCTTTCGCCGTGTCCGGTCAGCAGTATGATGCTGATGACGGCCAATATCACGAACAGGATCCAGAGAATCCAGTCCGGGCCGACGAGATGATCTTTCAGCATAATGAAAACGCTCCCTTCAGATATTGATTCCATTATACTACAGGAAAGCGGATCTGTCACCCGGTCATGATTAAAAAAGTATATTTTCAAAAGACGAGTAAATCACTTGACTTTTGGGGAGAATGTTTGTAATATAAAGCCGAGTGAAACGGTAGGGTTTAACGATGAAGTTTTCAACGAAAGGCACATATGGCTTACGCGCCGTAGTCGAGCTTGCGGCAAGGTATGGGGAAGGCCCCGTATCGCTTGCGGCCGTGGCGACGGAACATGGCATTTCGGAGGCGTACCTTGAGCAGCTCATGCGCTCGCTGAAAAATGCCGGGCTCGTGAAAACGACGCGCGGTAAGAGCGGCGGGTATCTGCTCTCGAAGGCGCCGGAAAAGATCAGCGTGGGAGAGGTCCTGCGGGCACTGGAGGGCAGCACGGATATCGTCGACTGCGTAGGCAGCGGCGCGAACCCGTGCGAAAACGCTTGCACCTGCTCGGCGCGTCCGCTGTTTCTGAAGCTGCAGAGCCGTATCAATGCCGTTCTGGATGAAACCACCATCGGAGAGCTTACCGAAGATCATATCGAACAGAAAAAGAGGATCGAACATGCACGTTTATCTTGACAATGCGGCGACCACCAAGGTCCTGCCCGAGGTCATCGAGGCGATGATCCCGTACTACTCGGAGTTTTACGGCAATCCGTCGAGCTTCCACAGCTTCGCGCGCGATGCGCACAAGGGGCTGGACGACGCGCGGCGCACGGTTGCAAGGTGCCTGAACGCGGCGAACCCGTCGGAGATCTACTTCACCGGCGGCGGCAGCGAGGGCGACAACATGATCCTGCGCGGCGTGACGCAGGCGTACCGCAAAAAAGGCAATCACATCATTACGTCGAAGATCGAGCATCACGCGATTTTGCATACGCTGCAGGAGCTCGAGGACAAGGGACTTATTTCGGTCACCTATCTGGACGTCGATGAAAACGGTCTCGTCGATCCCGAAGCGGTGCGCGCGGCGATCCGTCCCGACACGATCCTTGTGTCCGTCATGACGGCGAACAACGAGGTCGGCACCATCGAACCGGTCAAGGAGATCGGCGCGGTCTGCCGTGAGGCGGGCGTGCTGTTCCACACCGACGCGGTGCAGGCGATCGGGCACATCCCGATGGACGTGCAGGACATGAACATCGACCTTCTGACGCTGACGGCGCACAAGTTCCACGGTCCGAAGGGCGTCGGCGCGGTCTACATCAAGAAGGGCGTCCGCGTTCCGGCGATGATCACCGGCGGCGGGCAGGAGAACAAAAAGCGCGCGGGCACGGAGAACGTTCCGGGCATCGTGGGTCTTGCGAAGGCGCTGGAGATCCAGACCGAAAATCTCGACGCGAACATGAAAAAGATGACCGCGCTCAGAGACAAGCTGATCGCGGGCGTGGAGGAGAAGATCAAGGCCGTGCATCTGAACGGTCACAGAACGCAGCGGCTTCCGAACAACGTCAATTTCGGCATCCGCTACATCGAAAGTGAGAGCATCCTTCTGATGCTCGATCTTAAGGGCGTCGCGGCGTCGTCCGGCTCGGCATGCACGTCCGGCTCGCTCGATCCGTCGCATGTGCTGCTCGCCATGGGCATTTCGCACGAGGAAGCGAACGGCTCGCTCAGAATGACGCTTTCGGAATTCACGACCGAAGAAGAGATCGACTATGTGCTCGAAGTCCTGCCGCCGATCGTGCAGCGGCTCAGAGACATGTCACCGATTTATCCCAAAGGAGGCGTAGAATAATGCAGTATTCGGAAAAAGTTTTGGATCATTTTCAGCATCCGAGAAACGTCGGCGAGATCCCGGACGCATCGGGCGTCGGCACCGTCGGCAACGCGAAGTGCGGCGACATCATGCAGATGTTTCTGAAGATCAACGACGACGAGATCGTTGAGGACGTCAAGTTCAAGACCTTCGGCTGCGGCGCGGCGATCGCGACCAGCTCGATGGCGACCGAGCTCATCAAGGGCAAGCCGCTTGCAGAGGTCGAAAAGCTGACGAACGAAGCGGTCGTGGAAGCGCTGGAAGGACTTCCGCCCGTGAAGATCCACTGCTCGGTGCTTGCCGAGGAAGCGGTGCACGCGGCGATCGCGGATTATCGCGCAAAAAAAGAAAACAAGCAAAAAGAGGAAGTGCCGAAGGCGGAATAATCACGCCGGTATTTCGCATACTAACCTCAAAAAAGAAAGAGGTGATCGCATGCGAATGGCAATGCTCGGGATCGGCATGGCGGTCGGCATGGCGGCAGCCGCGACCGCGATGTGCACGCTGTATCCGGATATTCCGCGCCGCATGAAGCGGGACGGCAAAAAGGTCATCCAAAAGACAACGCGGATGATGCATCTTTGAGAGGGAGGAGGTTATCCTCCCTTTTTCGGTTGTTGCAAAGAATTCACATTCGAGTATTGACGAATCGGATGATTTTTCGTATAATATCGAAAGATACAGGAAAGGAAACAGGATTATGTTTTTGAATGCAATGCAATCCGTCTTGTTCGGATGTGACACCTCGGGGCTCGGCAGTCTCTGCGCGACCGACAGCGGCAGCGAAGGCGCTGCGAGCAGCTGCATGGGCGGCAGCATGATGACGATGCTCCTTCCGCTTCTCATGGTCGTGGTCCTGCTGGTCGTGATGATCATCCCGCAGCGCCGCCGTGACAAGAAGGTCAAGGATATGCTGGGCTCTTTGAAACCCGGTGATCGCGTCCGTACCATCGGCGGTATTTACGGAACGATCTCTTCGATCAAGGACGACGTCATCGTGCTGTCTGTCGGTCCTGAAAAGGTCAAGCTCGTGTTTGCGCGCGGCGCGATCTCTCAGGTCGAAGATGCGGGCGTTGAGAATACCATGACCGAAGAAGTGAAAGACTGATCCGCGATTTTTCCCAAAGCCCGGGGTACCGGGCTTTTTTGATGCGATCCGAGGGACCGGACGAGAATGAATCTGCAGGCAAAACAAAAACGAAAACACGCACGCCGCGTGCTCCTTTGGGTGCTCGGCGTTCTTTCAGTGCTTGCCGCTGCCGTTCTGATCCACTACCGCGGCGTTCGCGCGGTTTGCCCGGTCGAGTACGGAGATCCGGTCACGGCAAAGGACTTTACCGCGCGGGAAGCCGTGCTGGAAGCCGATACAGAGCGCCTGACGCTCGGATGGCATTTTCTGAACCTTTCGATCGGCGGCGTTCCCACGCCTGTGCTGGTGCATGTCAGAGACACGGTCGCGCCGACGGCGGAGCCTGTCGATCGGATCGTTCCGCTCGGGTCGGATCCCGGACCGGATACATTTTTGAAAAACATCCGGGACGCGGGCACGGTTCGGGTCAGCTTCGAGGAGAAACCGGATTTCGGCGCGGAGTGGAGCGATACGATCGGGATCGTCCTGGAGGATGAAGGCGGAAACCGCACGGTCGTTCCAGTCAGAACGTCCGTGCGCGCAACGGTTGAAACGCTGACGGTCGAAGCGGGATCCGGGATCCCGGCGGCGAAGCGTTTTATCATCGAGGGCGTCAACGCGGTGCAGATCACGCCGGTCGAGCCGGATATGCTGCACCATACGGGAACATATCCGATCGTGTTCATGACGGACGGCGGGATCGAATCGACCTCCATGCTTACCGTTGTCGATACGGCGGCGCCGTACGCGGAGCCGACGCTTCTGCTGCTGGAGCCGGGAACGACCGCGATGCCCGGGGATTTTGTGCAGAACGCATCGGACGAGACAGATCTTTCGTATTCGTTCGTGATCGCGCCGGACGACGCGAACCGCGAGGTGCAGACGGTCGTTGTGCGGGTCACCGACGAAGGCGGCAATTCGGTCGATATAGAGAGCAGTCTGTTGATCACCGGCGTCAAGCCGCGCGTCATCGAAGCGCGCCGTGAAGCGCTGACTGCCGAGGACTTTGAAAACAACGACGGACAGACGATCACGGTCGAGCCGTTCGTTCCGGATACGCCGGGATCGTTTGCGGTCGGGATCACGGTCAACGGCGTCGCCGAGACGCTCGCGGTCACGGTCACGGACACGACACCGCCGAAGCTGAAACAAAAAGCGGACGTTAAAACAAAACAGTTCTACACACGCCATACCTATCTGCCGGAGGACTTCTTTGAAGCGAGGGACGTGACGGCGGTCACGCTCACGTTTGACGGCGATCCGGACTTTGATTCGCCGGGCGAGCGAAAGGTCACCGTGCTCGCGCGCGATCTGGGCGGTAACGAAACGAAAGCGTCGGTCCAGATCGTGCTTTCGGAGGATACGGAACCGCCGAGGATCTACGGCGTGATCGACCGGATCCTGTATGTCGGCGAGCCGATCGCCTATCTTGCGGAGGTGTTTGCCGAAGACGCGCAGGACGGTCAGGTCGAGGTCCGGGTCGAATCCGATGTGCAGCTCTATGAGAAGGGCGCTTATCGGGTCGTATACCGCGCGGAGGACCGGAGCGGAAATACAAGCGAGGCAGAATGTACGATCACGCTGATCGAACACACGGTCACGGAAGAGGAGCTTCGCGCGCTTGCGAAGAGCATCATGGCGGAGATCACGACGCCGGACATGGTCAACGCGGAAAAGCTCAGGGCGATCTTTGACTTTGTGCGTGAGCGGATCGTTTATGCGAACGGCGTAAACAGCAACTATACCGACTGGCGCAAGGCGGCGTATGACGGCTATACGCAGCGGACGGGCGACTGCTTCAACATTTATTCTCTGACGCGCGCGCTGCTCGACGAAGCCGGGATCCGGTATCTTTCGATCGAGCGGCTGAAGACCACGACGTGGCGGACGCGGCATTACTGGACGATGGTCGATCTCGGCACAGGCTGGTACATCTTCGATCCGACGTGGACGCCGAGACACCGGGTGGACTGCTTTATGTGGACAAAGGAGCAGTGCAGCAGCATTTCGCTGTATTGGAACTATGACGAATCCCGGTATCCGTCGCTTGCCGAAACGCCGTTTGATTACGACAGCATCGTAGAAATGGAGCGGAGCGGTCAGCTTCCGTAAACCGGTGTCATGTTCGTCCCGTTTCCCGCATAGGATGCGGCAAAGGGGGTGGGAAGGCTTGGCAACGGCAAAACGAAAGAAACGGACGGGGATCGCATGGCGCGCGCTGCTGCGCGGAGCTGCGCTCGGCGCGGGAGTACTGCTGCTTCTGGTCCTGCTCCTGACGCTGTTTGTCTATCGGGAATGGCTGCCCGAATCGGCGATGTCGATCGGCAATACCGTCATCAAGATCCTGACGGCGCTTGCGGCAGGCGTCGTGTTGGGACTCGGACGCGAGAAAACGCCGTGGTATTTCGGCGGGATCGCGGCGGCGTGCGCGCTGCTGTTCTCGGCGGCGCTGATGGCGATCTATCTCGGGACGTTCCGCGTCACATGGAATCTGCTTGCGGACCTTTTTATGAGCTTTGCGATCGGCTCCGCTGCGGCGGGACTGATCCGGAAGCGACAGCCGGAGAACTGAAACAAAGCCGGACCCTTTTCGGGGTCCGGCAAATATGTTTTGGGACGTCAGATACGGGCGGACATTTTTGCGTAGTACAGGATCCGCTTTGCAAGCTCGTCCGGGAAGTCCTTCTTTTCCGCGCGCCAGCGCCAGCAGCCGGTCGCGCTCGGATTGTTCATGCGGCAGTCGTCGCCCAGTCCGAGGTAGTCCTGCATCTGCAGGATCGCAAGCTCCGCGACGGAGTTCAGTACGCCGCGCGCAAACCCGAACGGCATGCCCTCGCGTTCGTTGAGTCCGAGATAATCGACGGCGAACGCAACGCATTCCTTCGGCGCGGTCTCGACCCAGCCCATGATCGGCGTATTGTCGTGCGTGCCGGTGTAGGCGATGCAGTGCACGGGATAGTTGTGCGGCAGTTCTCTCGAGTTTCCGCAGGGATCAAACCCGAACTGCATCACGCGCATGCCGGGAAAGCCGGAATCGGACAGCAGCTTTTTGACTTCCGGCGTGAGATAGCCGAGGTCCTCCGCAATGACGGGGAGATGCGGACAGGCTTCCTTGATCGCGCGGACAAGCTTCATGCCGGGACCCGGATACCATGCGCCGGGACGCGCGTCGGTCGCGCCGAACGGAACGCCCCAGTAGCTTTCCAGCCCGCGGAAGTGGTCGATGCGGATCACATCGAACCGTGTCGCAACGGCGGAGACACGGCGGCGCCACCACCGGAACCCGTCGGCTTCGTGCTTTGCCCAGTCATAGATCGGATTGCCCCACAGCTGCCCGAGCTCGGAGAAATAATCCGGCGGCACGCCCGCGACTAGCGTCGGGTTGTGCCGTTCATCCATCAGGAACATATCCGGCTCCGCCCAGACGTCCGCGCTGTCATGCGGGACATAGATCGGGATATCGCCGATGAGCTTGACGCCGTGCGCGCCCGCATACGCGTGGAGCGGTTTCCACTGCTTGTCGAACTCGTACTGGATGAAGCACTGGAAGTCGTATTCCTCTTTGAGGAGCGCCTTATAGTGTGCGACGGCCTCCGGCTCGCGATCCTGGATCGCGGGATCCGGCCACGCATACCATGCGGCGTTGTCGAAATGCGTCTTGACGGCGCAGAACAGCGCATAGGTGTCGAGCCACCATGCGTTGGACTGCACAAAGTCCGTCATCTCGCTGCGGTCAAAGCGCGCGAAGGCTTTGCGCAAAACGTTGAAACGGTTCTCCCACAGCTTGCCGTAGTCGACACGCGTCGGATTGTCGCCCCAGTCGAGGTCGCATTCCGCTTCGGTCAGCAGCCCCTCGTCGATCAGCGTCTCGAGGTCGATGAGGTACGGATTGCCGGCATAGGTCGAGCTGCTCTGATACGGCGAATCGGCGTATCCGGTCGGATTCACCGGCAGCATCTGCCAATAGGACTGTCCGGCGGCCTCCAGAAAATCGACGAAGGCATACGCTTCTTTGCCCAGCGTACCGATGCCGAAACGGCTCGGAAGCGAGCTCACATGCATCAGGATCCCACAAGCGCGTTTCATATTCATTCCTTCTTTCTGAATTATGGAAATTTCTGTTTCTATTTTATCACATCTGTGATATAATACAAGACAGAAAACAACAACGTATCCGAAAAAATATATCAATTCGCAAAGAAAAGGAGCTTCTATGAACCAGAATATGCCTGTGACGCTGTCTCCCGAGGTCAGAGACGCGATCGAACGCGGTCTTCCTGTCGTCGCGCTGGAAAGCACCATCATCTCTCACGGCATGCCGTACCCGCAGAACGTCGAGACCGCACTGAACTGTCAGCGCATCTGCCGCGAGAACGGCGCCGTGCCCGCAACGTGCGCGGTGATCAAGGGACAAATCTGCGTCGGGCTCACAGATGCGCAGATCGACTACCTCGGCAGGGAAGGGCAGAAGGTGACCAAGGCGAGCCGCAGGGACCTTCCGATGCTGATTGCAAAGGGCATGGACGGCGCGACGACCGTTGCGGCGACCATGATCGCGGCGGCGGCAGCCGGCGTCCGCGTGTTCGCGACCGGCGGCATCGGCGGCGTGCATCGCGGCGCGGAGACGACGATGGATATCTCCGCGGATCTTGAAGAACTTGCGCAGACGCCGGTCTGCGTGGTTTGCGCCGGCGCAAAGAGCATCCTCGATCTGAATCTGACGATGGAATATCTTGAAACGAAGGGTGTTCCGGTGATCGGCTTCGGCACGGACGAGCTTCCGGCGTTCTATACGCGCAAAAGCGGGATCAGGGTGCCGTGGCGTACCGACTCGCCGGAGGAGATCGCAGAAGCGATCCGGGCGTCGAAAGAGCTCGGCTATCCGGGCGGCATGCTCGTTGTGAACCCGATCCCGGAGGAATACTCGATGGATGCGGACGTCATCAACAAAGCGATCGACGAGGCGATCGAAGAAGCGAACGCAAAGGGGATCAGGGGAAAGGAAACGACGCCGTTTTTGCTTGCAAAGGTCAAGGACATCACCGGCGGTTCCAGCCTTGCGGCGAATATTCAGCTTGTATATAACAATGTTCGTCTTGCGGCGAAGATCGCTGCGGATCTGTAAATCCGGATCGTAAGAACGGTATCGAACGGCGACAAAGCGGAGGAAGTATGGGAAAACGGATATTTGCAGTCGTGCTCTGCGCTGTATGCGCGCTTGCTTTCTTTGCGCGCGGCGGCGCGGCCGAAAGCGGTGTGGCCGGCGATGCGAACGGCGACGGACAAGTCACCGTTGCCGACGCTTCGCTTGTCATGCGCGTGAGCACGAGGCTGGACGGAAGAATGGACCTTCGCGAAAGGGTCAGCTGCGATCTCAACGGCAGCGGACAGATCGACGCGGGCGACGCAGCGCAGATCCTTCGGCATGCCGCGGGGATCAAGCCGATCTCGATGCCGAAGACGGATGAAACGCTGTTGAACGAACTGAGCGTGAACAGCTATTATATCGAGCTGTTCACGGAATGGGTCGCGCGGTTCATCCAGTCGCTGCCGACGGGGAATCCCTATCGCAAGGTCCTGTACGAAGCCGCAAAGTATATTGGCTTGCCGTATTCGGAAATGGATTGCAGCAAATTTGTCCGGACCGCATACCGCGACGCAGGTATTTCCACCTCGGTCTATCCGCAGAGCAACAGCAACGGCACGCTTCTCTGGTTCGAGAGCAACAAACCGGAGCGTCTGCATGAGATGCCGATGATCGACGAGCTGGAATTTGATACCGATGTTCTGAGACCGGGGTATGTTCTGATCTATCTCAGCCCGGATACCGGCATGGGAAACCACCTTGCGCTGTACGTCGGGAAGATCGACGGCGAGCCGGTCATCATGGATTCCGGCACCGACGGCGTCCGTCTGCAGGGACTGTGGTCGGGCGGATCGTGGGAACTGACTTACTATGTCGATCCGCTCGGATGAGCGCGGATCGGACGGAACGGAATAACGCATGAAGAAACGTATTTTTGCCCTTCTTTTGTGTCTGTGCCTGACCTGCACGGTCTTTTCGGCGGTCGCGGCGGACGGAACGGAGCGGCTGGCAGGCGACGCGAACGGGGACGGGACCGTTACCGCATCCGACGCATCTCTGGTATTGCGATATGTCGTGGGGCTTGACGATCATCTGGACGTCGGCGACTGTCTGCGGGCGGATATCAACGGAAACGCGGAGGTCGACGCGGACGACGCCGCTTCGATCCTGCGGTATGTCGCAAAGATCGCGCCGATGACGGCGGTCTCAACGGACGCGTATACGCTGAGCCTTCTGAACGTTCAATCCACCATCGGCGAAGAGCGAACGGAGTGGTCGGCAAGGTGCATGAAGGCGATGCCCTCCGGCAGACGGAAAAACGTGCTCTATACCGCCGCGATGTATCTCGGTACGCCGTACGGGACGGGAGACGGACAGCTGGACTGCAGCGCGTATCTTCGCACGGCGTTTCAGAACGCGGGCATTCCGGAAACGGTATATCCGCATACGAACAGCAACGGTACGCTGGTCTGGTTCCGGAATTACCACCCGGAGAAACTGCATGAGACGGATCCCGATTCGTGGCGCGACTGGAAACCCGGATGCGTGCTGATCTACATCAACCCCGCAACAAAACGCGGAAGCCACGTCGCGCTGTATGTATGCGAGGCAGGCGGCAAGCCGATCGTGATGGAATCCCGGCGGGAGGATTGCGACGGCGTCCGCATCGGCGTGCTGATGAAGGATGAGACAAAGTGCGTGCTGACCTATTACGCCGATCCGTTCCAATAACAGAGCACAAAAAACGCAGGCCGCAAATGCAGCGACCTGCGTTTTGATATGCCGTTAATGCCGGTTGATAAAATCCGCCGTCAGGTGATCGAGTACGCCGCCGTACGGGAGCGCGCCGCGAATGGCGCGCGCGGTAAAGCGGTTCAGATCGGACAGGATCAGCGTGGAAAAACCGTTCAGAACAACGCGGTACGGATGCGTCGTATTGCCGACGCTTTCTCTGCCGCCCATCGAAAACCCGAGATGCGGGATCTCCTCGATAAACGCGTCGCATGCTTCTTCGGAAGCGAACGCCATCGTGAGCCGCACGCGCCGGACCAGGCTCAGATCGCCGTCGCGGTGCTGTACAGACTTGATATAGGCGGCATTTTCAACGGACTGCAGCTTTGCGTCGTCGGGAAACAGCAGACAGTAGTAAGTCGCGTAATGCGGTTCGATCACATGTCCGCAGGAAATGCGAAGCTTTGTTTCGACGCGGCAGATCGCGGAGACGCGGTGGATCAGCTTGTCGTCGGCGGTATAGAAATAATACTGGATCAGATCCTTCATGCCGATCCCGCCGACAAAGATCGCCGCGTCCTCAAGCTCGATCGCGAGCGTATGCTGGAGCGCCGCAGCGCGCCGTTCCTCGGCATGCGAGAAGGATTCCGCGCCGGCGTCCCGCGGGGCGACGCTGATGAATACGAGCTGGGAGTATGCCAAAGTGGGAAGCAGCTCCCAGTATTGCATGTCAACCTGAAAAACCGCTTCCCGCTCGTTCCATTCCCATTCGTATTTCAGCCAATCAGTCATGGATCAGCACGGCCTTGATGCGGCGCACGCCGCTGGAGGAGGCTTCCTCCTTTTTGATCTCGAAGCGTCCGAGGTCGCCGGTGTTCTTGGCGTGCGGACCGCCGCAGATCTCTTTTGAGTACTTGCCCATCGTGTAGACCTTGACCTTCTCGCCGTACTTGCTCTCGAAGAGACCGATCGCGCCCTGCGCCTTCGCTTCTTCGACGGTCATCTCCTCGCAGGTGATCGGGACCTTCGCCGCGATCGCTTCGTTGACGAGGCGTTCGACCTCCTTAAGCTCCTCGGGCGTGACCTTTCTGCCGAAGCTGAAGTCAAAGCGCAGACGCTCCGCGGTGATGTTGCTGCCCTTCTGCGACACGGTATCGTCGTTCAGGACCTTGCGAAGCGCCGCCTGCAAAAGGTGCGTCGCGGAGTGCAGCGCCGCCGTCGCTTCGCTGTTGTCCGCCAGACCGCCCTTAAAGCGCTGTTCGGCGCCCGCCTGGGATTTCTTCTGATGCTCCTCAAATGCGGCTTTGAAGCCCTCCTCGTCGACTGAAACACCCTTTTCCTTCGCAAGCTCGACCGTGAGCTCGATCGGGAAGCCGTAGGTGTCGTAGAGATGGAAGGCGGATACGCCGTCGATCGCCTGTCCGTCAAGGTTCGCGATCAGCTTGTTGAATTCCTTCAGACCCTTCTTCAGCGTGTCGGCAAAGCGGTTTTCTTCCTTGCGAAGCTCTGTAAGGATCTTTTCGCGGTTATCGATGAGCTCGCTGTAGACCTCGCCGTACTGGTCGATGATCTTCTCCGCGATCGTGCAGAGCGCATAGCGCGGCATGTTGAGCTGCGATGCGAAGCGGATGCTGCGGCGGATGAGGCGGCGGAGGATATAGCCCTGGTCGACGTTCGACGGGGTGACGCCGCGCTGATCGCCGAGGATGAACACGATGCAGCGGGTATGGTCCGCAATGATGCGGAATGCGCGCGTCGTTTCGGGATCGTCTTTGTATCCCTTGTGCGAAAGCTCCGCGATGAGCGCGATGATGCCGGAGAACGCATCGGTGTCGAACACGCTCTCGACGCCCTGCAGCGTGGCGACCGTGCGATCGAGCCCCATGCCGGTATCGACATTCTTCTGCTCAAGCGGCTCAAAAACGCCGTCCGCGACCTTGTTGTATTCCATAAAGACGTTGTTCCAGATCTCAAGGTACTTGCCGCAGTCGCAGCCCGCCTTGCAAGTAGGACCGCATGCCGGTCTTCCGGTGTCATAGAAGATCTCGGTGTCCGGACCGCACGGACCGGTCTGTCCCGCAGGACCCCACCAGTTGTGCTTCTTCGGCAGGTACACGATGTGCGAGGGATCCACGCCCATCTCGACCCAGCGATCGTGCGCGACCGTATCGCGCGGCGCGTCCTTGTCGCCCTCGAAACAGGTGAAATACAGCTTGTCCTTCGGAATGCCGAGCCACTTTTCGTCGGTCAGGAATTCCCACGAAAACGCGATGCTTTCCTTCTTGAAGTAGTCGCCGAGCGACCAGTTTCCGAGCATCTCAAAGCACGTGCAGTGTGAAGCGTCGCCGACTTCGTCGATGTCGCCGGTGCGGACGCATTTCTGCACGTCGCAAAGCCTTTTGCCTTCCGGGTGCTTTTCGCCCATCAGATACGGCACGAGCGGATGCATGCCCGCCGTGGTAAAGAGTACGGTCGGGTCGTTTTCGGGGATCAGGGAGGCGGAGGAGATCACCGCGTGTCCCTTGGACCGAAAGAAGTCCAGATACAATTGACGTAATTCTTTTGCGGTTAATGAACGCATGATACATATTCCTTTCGTAAAAAACAATCAAAGTTTATTGTATGAAAAATCCTGCAATTTGTCAATGAAAAACCGCTCTGTTTACACAGAGCGGCGAAAGATTTTACTTATTCCGCCTCGGTATACAGGATATCGTGGCTCAGCGGCGTATAGAAACGCTCGCGCACGCGGTCCGGATCGCGCGTTTCGCCCATGATCCACATGAGCTTCGCAACCGCCGCTTCGGTCGTCATATCGTATGCTTCAATGATGTTCTGTTGCTTCAAGGCGTGTCCGACTTGATAGACGGTCAGATTGCTGCCTTCGTTCTGGACCTGCGTGGTGATGACGATCAGCTTGCCTTCCGAAACGCCCTTGTCGATCGCCGCGCGGAAGCAGCCGTTCGTGCCCTCGGGCAGTCCGCCGACGCCGAAGCTTTCGATGATGACGGCGTCGTATCGATCGAGTGCATAGGAGAGCATACCCGCGTCGGAGCCGGGGATCAGCTTGACAAGCCCAACGCTGCCGTTCAATGTGTGCGAGAACTTCGCGCGCTCACGGTAGCCGAGGTCGATGTAATGCAGTACGCGTCCGTCCTGCAGCACGGCAAGCTCAGGATAGTTGATGCTCGCAAACGCCGAAAAGCTCTTGCTCCGCACCTTCTTTGCACGCGTGCCGAGGATGACGCTGCCGTTGAACACGATCGAAACGCCGCAGGCGCGGTCGTCGCAGGCATAGGTGAACGCGTCCAAAAGATTCTGCTTCGAGTCGGTCACGTCCATGCTGATGGGCTTTTGCGCGCCGGTGAGCACGATTGGCTTTTTCGAGCGCCGTGCAAGGTAGGAGAG
>JAEEGF010145087.1_pt1 | contig 13728 bp, 14 predicted proteins | sample 9134171 | NCBI WGS metagenome assembly JAEEGF01 (sample SAMN16246542, study PRJNA631951) | gut metagenome | biome: gut microbiome; feature: rumen; material: AP-attached | host: Bos | place: Iran: Karaj | collected 2018-10
AGCGTCTTCCTTAGACATTACAAGTGTTCCAAACTCTTCAAACAAAAGGCCGAATGCTGCATAAGGAATTCCGTTAGGTCTTACCTTTCTGTCTTTCTGGTGGTGGTCAAATCTTCCAAGTCCTATATCATAAACAAGTCCGTCATAGCCTTCCGGAACCTGCATAACTCTCTTAACTTTGATCTCAGGATTTATTATCTGAATAAATGCAGTAGAGAATACATCATCAGAATGAAATGCACCTCCATGTGTCAAAGCTTCTTTGATCTCATAAATATAATTATTGTCCATTATGTATTACCTTCCTTTAATCCTATTTTGCAGACGGATAATAGAATATTACAAATACATCTATATCGCAAGGACAATTATTTAAAAGGGTTATAAAAACGCCCTCCGTTTACCGCATTAAGTATAAGTGATATAGCAAGTAGTCCTGCGCACACCGCCATACTTATATAATCGGCTGCTTTGAACTTTTTCGCCATATACCAGGTACGTTTTTTATTTTTGCCAAAACCGCGAAGCTCCATTGCGTTAGTTATACCCTCGATCCTGTCTACACTTGTAAGAATCAGCGGGATAAGGATTGCTGATGCTGCCTTAAGTCTTTTGACAAGGGAGGCTTTCTTACTCATCTCTACGCCTCTGGCCTGACTTGCCTTACTTATCTCATCGTAAGAGCGCTGAATATCAGGGATATAGCGAAGAGCAAGAGCTACAGAATAGGATATTGAATAGCTTACGCCTATTCTGTTAAGAGATGCCGCGAATTCACTGGGGTTAGTGGTACATACAAAGAGAAGGACAATAGGGATCGTAGACAGAAATTTGATCCAGTAATTGAACTGGTAAAAGATCTGCTCGGCTGTAAGTCCAAAATGTCCACTCATACCAAAAAGATACGTTGTAGTGCCATATATCTCTGTTCCATGATGGGGGGAAAAGAGGTATAGAAGGATCGTGTTGATAATAAGAAATACCAGCATGAATCCTGTTATAAATGAAACGTCCCTTATCCTTATATTACCCAGTTTAAAGAGAACAATTCCAAACACAGTAAGGAAGACCAGAAATCTTGTATCATATGTCAGCATTGCAGCAAAGCTCCACAAAAGAAGACATACAAGCTTGGTGGCTCCAGTAAGTTCATGTATTTTGGATGGTCTGTCAATATAATTAAATAAATTCGTCATGAGATCTTACTTCATTCCTCTCATAATCAATAAATCTCTGGACAAAAGAAGTTCCGTCCTTAATTCCGCATTTAAGAGAAAGGCCATATAAAGAAGTCTCCTTAAGGCTTGCCTCTTTGACAATGTCAGCACTTGTCAAAATCTTAGCGGGTCTGTCATCAGCTATTATCCTGCCGTGACTAAAGACAACAGCTCTGTCTGCATATTCAAGCATAAGGTGCATGTCGTGAGTAATCATTACGATAGTGATACCTCGGTCCTTAAGCTTTTTAAGAAATTCCATAATTTCTGTATAGTGCCTGTAATCCTGTCCTGCTGTAGGCTCATCAAGAATTATCATCTCAGGCCCCATAGCAAGGATAGCTGCTATTGTAACACGCTTTTTCTGTCCAAAGCTAAGAGCAGAAACCGGCCACTTGCGCAGCTTCCATAAGCCGCAGATTTTTAAAACTTCTTCTACCTTTACAGCAATCTCATCTTCAGGGACTTTTCTGTTTCTAAGTCCAAATGCAACTTCGTCATAGATCATGACCTGTGAGATCATCTGATTGGGATTTTGAAGCACATATCCAACGTAATCTGCACGCTCTTTAATACTCTTATCAAGGAAATCCTGGCCGTCAAAAGATATACTTCCTGTATTATTTTTTTCAAATCCGCATACAACTTTAGAGAAGGTAGTTTTACCTGCGCCGTTGGTTCCAACTATAGCCAGCATCTCTCCTCTTTTAATATCAAGACTGATATTATCAAGGACATTCTTTTGACTTTTTTCATAAGCAAAGGAAAGGTCTTTGACAGATAATAACACTTCTGTGTCTATATTTCTGGAAGCTTCCGGAGAATCTATATACCATTTGTTTACAAGCTTCTTGTCATCATCACTAAGCTCTATTGCATCAAGATTCCAGGGGTGCTTGTCTTCAGACACTAAAGCGCCGGCATATTCAAGGGCTGTTACGTATAAGGGTTTTCTGACACCGCACTTATCAAGATCATCTCCTGATAAAAGTTTATCCGCTGAAGTATCTGATACTATGCGGCCTTCATTCATAAGAACTACTCTGTCAACGTATCGGTGAAGGACATCTTCCACACGGTGCTCGATAATAATAACCGCTGCACCAGTCTGCTTTTGCATCTCATCAATAAGTTCTATGGCCTGCTTACCTGTAGCAGGATCAAGGTTAGCAAGTGGCTCATCAAACAGCAGTACGTCAACATCATCTACCATTACTCCTGCAAGAGCCACACGCTGCTTCTGACCTCCGGATACTTCTCCCGGTGCATGCGACATAAAGTCGCCGATATTCACCATATCAGCGACTTTCTTCACACGTTCTTTCATTTCTTTTTGAGGGATACAGTCATTTTCAAGCGCAAATGCTATATCCTCAGCCACTGTCATACCAACAAACTGAGAATCACTATCCTGAAGAACTGTTCCAACAGTTCTGGCGATCTTAAAAAGATTAAGCTTACGGGTTTCTTTGTCACAAATTGTCAGACTTCCCGTACTCTTGCCCTTGTATGAAAATGGTATAAGTCCATTGATGCAGTGTACAAGCGTACTTTTACCACATCCAGAAGGACCTGCTATCAGTACCTTTTCACCCTTTGAAATGGTAAGGTCTATATCATAAAGCGTAGGCTTTGCCTGGGCATTGTACTGAAATCCAAAATTTTTAAACTCAATTATTTTATCTGCCATATAAATGGATTAATCTTCTTCCTTGAGACTTCCCTTCTTCGGTATTGCTGTTGTGTATGCAATGCAAAGAAGTGTTCCAACTATTGCTGTTGTTACGATATTAGCAAGAGCACCTACAGCTCCCTGAGTAAATACCTTATTGGCAGCCTCTGCATAGATCCGAATATCAAGAATAGGTGCGATAACGATCCATGCGATAGCATGTGCAACTATCTGGCTTACATTAAAGAGAATTATGCTCTTTACACCAAACTCACCATCATCCAGCTTAAGTCTGAATGAGATAATTCCCATGATAAGACCAAAAAATCCGGATGCAATGATCCAGCTCCACCAAATGCCCCAAGGCTGGCTGAAGTCAATAAAGAAGTGGCCTATAAGTCCTGCAAGGATACCTGCAACTGGTCCAAAGAGAGCTGCGATAAATGCAAGTACGCCATACTGAACTGAAATATTGGTGTTAGGAACGGGGCTTGGAATAGCAACGAATCTGCCTAATACGAAGAACAATGCTGCTCCGATGGCTGTGGCAACGATTGTTTTAACATTTAATAATCTGTTCATGATAGAATCCTCCCTTATGTGTGATTATCGAAAGACATAATATCATATTTATTATATACATGCTTATACAAGTGGTAAATAGCGAGGTATAGATTTTGGCTATAACAAAAAACTCATAAACACTAATAAGTGTTTATGAGTTTTTAGTGGACTAGACGGGAGTCGAACCCGTGTCCAAAAGCTCGTCCGCTGTCCTTCTACTATCATAGTAAACTGTTTTGGGTTGCCCCATTTTCCGCATCAGACCATCAGTTTACGAGCAATCTGAATTGGTAGCTTCATGTTACGCCCACAATCTCAAAGCTTTGACTGTGTCGTTTCCTGCCAGAATGGCGTCAGATTCCGGATGAGCAGGTGCATCCGGGCTGGCGGCTACAGCGCTTAGGCTGCTGCTAATTCGTAATCGTTGTTAGCGTTTACTTTTAAGTTTGAGGTTTAACGCACCATCCCGCGGATAGCTTCTCCAGTTTCAAAACCCCTGTCGAAACCTTTACTAGCCCTTGTTTATTCAATTAAGCACAAATGTGCTCTAACATTATATCGGATTATTGGAAGTATTTCAATATCACAATAGAAAAAGAACCATGAAGCATGAAGCACTATCTAGCACGCTCCATAGTTCTTTTTTATACAAAAGTCTTGATAATAAAATCGAATGACTTTTGGAACGAAGTGACAAAAAGTCATTCGATTGGATCAGTCTTCTTCGTATATTTCTACACGTTCGAACTTCTCACTAGTTTTACTTGATTTTGACTTAACAGTGATCTTGTCGCCAGGCTCTTTATCTTCGATATCAATGGTATATTTTTCACCTGATTTAGTCTTAAACTCAATCTCATCATCATCAATTTCCCATTCTATCTTATCATTAGATCTATAGCCTTCATTAAGATAACCATCCCCATCTTCGCAAAGGATAAGCATCATTCCATTTTTATTAACATATGCACCGGTCCACTCTTTCTCAGGTGATGTTTTCTTACCGCATGCAACAAGGCTCATCACTGCCATAAGGCTACATACAAAAACTACTGACTTCTTTTTCATACGCTTCCCCCTCTATCAATCCTCTTCATAAAGTTCTGTTCTCTTGAACTTTTCATCATTCCAGTTTTCGCCATTTTGGCCTTTATCAACACTGATCTTATCGTCAGGATCCTTGCCATCAATATCAATTACCAGCTCTTTGAACCTATCGCAGGTAATGGTGATCTCATCGTCATCGATTTCCCATTCGATCTCAAAGTTCTCCGGTGTTCCGCCATTAAGCCATCCATTACCATCTTCACAGAGAATAAGCGTACTTCCGTCTTCACCTATATACACGCCGCTCCATTCTCTCTCGATTGAATCATCTTTGGATGAATCTTTACCGCAGGCAACAAGACTCATCACAGCCATAAGACTGCACAAAAATACTACTACCTTCTTTTTCATATGTATCCTCCCTCAATCATTTTATGTCGTGTGCATAAAACACATTATATCATAAGCTTTTTATAAAACACATATCATCTCATGCCATTCTTCGCCGGCCCACACAGAGCCCGATATTCCTTTATCTTCAAATCCGAATTTCTTGTACATCGGAACTTTATTATCAAGGCAGGTCAGCACAAGACTCTTACGCCCTCTCTCCCTCTCTCTTATCTGATAACGGCGCACAAGTTCTCTGGCAAGTCCCTTCATCTGATAGTCTGGAAGAACGTCAAGTCCGCAGATCATGATATTGGCACCTTTATCATCATGGTTCCCTGCATCAGTAAAGAATTCATCTTTAAATTCAGTCTCATCTGTTGCGATTCCATTTAAGAATCCCGCAATTTTGCCTGTTTCCTTATCAACAGCCACAAGGAAAAAATCATGTGCCTTCTTTATTCTTGAAGTCATATTCTCAGGAGAGCAAGCCTCATACGGTGGAAAGCAGGTGTGCTCGATATTGATCGCCTGATCTATCTCATTTTCAGCAATCGTTCTAAATTCAAACCTGTCAAGAAATTCTGTTCTGTCGCTCATCTAAGTCTCCTTTTCCAATATCCTGATTCCGATGCAGCCTTTATCCCTATTGCAAACTATATTGAATTCTTTTCTATCAAACTTCCTCAATATTATCACACATAGGCACAGTGCTGATAGACCCGTCTTCGTTATATTTAAACTCAGCTACGCACACGCTTCTGTGAAAGAGGCTTCCCCCAGGAAGATCTCCTGTATGGTAAAAGAGATATGAATGTCCCTTAAAATCGCAGATACCCGGGTGGTTAGTAAAGATACCGCCCTCTTCTTCGCTCATGAGGACGCCACCATATACCCATGGACCTGTCGGTGATGTTGAAGTTGAGTAAGCCAGATGCTCATTCCTGTTTTTGCCCTCAGCAAATGCTGCATATACCATGTAGTAAAGGCCATCTCTCTTGTAGAACCAGGGACCTTCACCATAGGTAGTTCCAGTCATATGGCTTCCTTTGGCAAAAGATTCTTCTGTCATAGGGATCTTAACCACGCCAACCTTCTCATCATATGAGATCATATCCTCATTAAGAAGAACGTAGCGAAGCTCAGGATTACCAAAGTAAAGGTACGCCTGACCGTCATCATCGATAAATACTGTAGGATCGATATCGTTCCAGTCACCTTCATCAACAAGCGGATATCCAAGATCCTTAAAAGGACCCTCCGGCTTATCAGCAACGCCTACAGCAATAGCCATACCGCCATCCTTCTTATGTACAGGACAGTACAGATAGAACTTGCCGTTTCTTTCTATACACTGGGGAGCCCAGGCTCTTGCATCTGCCCATTCAATATCATCAAGTGAAAAGATCCTGCCGTGATCTGTCCAGTTGACCATATCCTTTGTGGAGAAGCATCTCCAGTCATTCATTGTATAGAAGTCGTTTACAAGCTCATCTTCATCATGAGTTGTATAAAGGTAAAGCGTATCTCTATACACCATTGGTGCGGGATCCGCAGTGTATATTGATTTTACTATAGGATTTGTTCTACTAACAAACGTGTTTTCTGACATTTCTAGCCTCCACATGCTTCAAATCTTTTTTCAGATTATACCTACAAAAAGAGCAGTGTACTCTTCACAAGTAAAGAAACACTGCTCAAATATTGCGTTATTCGAAATCCATATCCGATTTAGACTAAATTCAAGTCAGAGCAATTCATGAATCTTCTCTAATGGACATTATTATACAGATTATTTTCTATTCGGAAATATATCTGAGAGCAGAACACTTCTTCCAGTGTTACTTTCATCAAATAAAGTCATCGGAAGTTCGTTGGCTGTATCTTCTTTCATGATTTTTCTATCTTCAGGAATTATAGGCATAAAGCCTTTTCCTGATTTAATAGCGTTAACATAGTCAAAGATAGTCTCAATAGGCTTTTCAAAAAGCATTCCGCCACAGCTCCCTTCAAGGTCATCTATAAAGTGAAGGTCTGTTCCGGAAGTCATGGTGATACCTCTGTCCTTACAGAAGTTATAAGCAAGTATGTCCTGATTTTCAGGATTGCCATTATTACAAGCTTCCATGGCATCACACTGATATGGATGAAGATATATATCAGAAAGATACCCTCTTGCCCTGAAGGGATGAGCCTGAACTACAAGACCGCCTGCCTCGTGGATGAGTTTCAGATACTCTAAGTGATCTGCATCCCTGATCTCAGGATGAGCCTTGAGCCATTCTTTGTCAGGACCATATATCAGATATTCGTCGCCGTGCTGATTCTCCTCCCAGCCAAAGAAAACCTTTATGCCCTGCTTGTCGCCTTCTTCTTTGGCAGCCTCATATCCGCTGCAGAATTCATCGATATAATCAGACCAGGGAAGACTTCTGGAAGGTCTTGTGTTGCCACGAAAGAAGTGATCTGTAATGATCATTCCGTCATATCCAAGCTCTTTAAATTTCGCTATATAGTCCCTGCCATCTGTCCTACCGCATGCACTTGCCTGTAATGTGTGCATGTGTACTTCGTATTTGTACTTGTACTGTTCTGATCCTGCTTTCATTTTCCTAACTACTCCTTGACTGCTTCTGTTCCTGAATGAACTCTTTTTTCATAAAAATCAATTTTTACTTTTTTCCAAGATGATCACGTTCCAGGAAAGAGGCTTAACGTATGTTTTAACTTTGCCGTCACTGATTGTCACGTTATCCACGTTTACAGGTTTAATTACATCCGGATCGTCAAATGAGTTGCTTTTTTCCAGATCCTCAGTAAACATCGCAACATGACTTACACTATCATAACCTTCAAAGCCCGATGCGTCTATAGTCAAAGGGTACTCGTCCTTATCGTTTTTATTTATAACAAAGATAGCTACACGGCCGCTTTCTTCGTCAAATGCTGAAGCTGCGTCGATATAAGGCACGCCTTCCTTGGTCGGGTATTGAGAATTATCATCAATAGCATAACCGGGTATATCAAAAGCTTCGCTTTCAACAGCTGTATTAAGAGCTATACCTTTTGCATACTCAAGAAGATGTGTAAATGGATAAAAAGAAGCTGACTTCCAAACATGATCATGGTTAGAAGCACAGAGCGCTCCAATTCCTCCTGTCATACATCCGATCTTGACTCTGTCAGCATGACGAAGAAGAGCCAACTGGATTGAAGCCATAGAAAGTGCATGGATCATCTCACTTCCAGGGAATCTTCTTTCTTCCATATTGTCAGGATCGTGCATGATGTACTTTCTGTCAGGGTTGAAGACATAGTGACATCTGTACATGTTGTGAGGTCCGTATCCTGGATTAAGAGGTGATAGCGGACGCTGCATTGATCCATATTCGTCAAAAGAGATCATGACCTTCTTAGGTGAGCGGAGCTTAGATGCCACAAGGTCGCAAAGTGCAACTTCTGTGTTGATGAAATCTTCGTAATAAAGAGATCCTCCAAGAAGCGCCTTCAGGTCTCCGGGAGGTGCTACGTGGTAATGATGTACTGAAAGATAATCAACTGATTCATAGCACTGCTCAAGAACTTCCTCATCCCATCTTGGGAAGTGTTCCATGAAAGGTGCAGATGATCCGCACACTGCTGTCTCTATTGATGGATCGATCCACTTTACAACCTTGGATACTTCATTAGTACGGTTACCATATCCTCTTGGATCCTTCTCCCATGATCCAAGCTGCCATGGGCCGTCCATCTCATTGCCAAGATACCAGGTCTTAACACCGTATGGCTTATCGTGTCCATTCTTTCTTCTAAGTTCTGCCCAGTAGCTTGTGTCCTTATGATTGGTGTATTCCACTATTGCCATGGCATCGCGAATATCACCTGTTCCAAGGTTTACTGTATACATAGGCTCAGTTCCAACCTTCTCAGCCCAGCTAAGATACTCGTCATGGCCTACCTCGTTGGTGTAATACTGATACCACGCAGGATCAAGAACAACCTTTCTGTCTTCCTTAGGACCTATAGAATTCTTCCAGTCCCAACCGGATACAAAGTTGCCGCCGGGAAGTCTTACAGCAGGCATGCCTGTCTTTTTAAGAGCCTCTATAACATCAGTTCTAAAGCCCTCTTCGTCTGCTGTAGGGTGCTTTGGATTAAACATTGTACCGTTGACCATTGTTCCTATTGGCTCAAGGAAAGTACTAAAAAGTCTCCTGCTTATCTCACCTGTTTTAAATTGCGGATGAATCGTGATCTTTGTGTCTTTGCTCATATAAAAAACGTCCCCCATTCTATGTCGTGAATTTTGTAACCATCCAGGAAAATTCTACATCAAGGGAACGTTTTAAACTAAAAATCTTTTGCTATATTCTTATCATTAGTTGTCGATTATTCACCATCATCAGAATCTGGCTCGCCATAGACAGGGCTCATATTCTCGTCATACTTTTCGAAATTACCATAGATCTGGCCTTCTTCAAATCCGTCCCATGTAGTCTCTTCTATAACCAGTTCATACATCTCATCACCTGCTTCACGGAAGAGTAACTTGATCGGATCACCTGCAGCATCAGTAGCATCAAATACAATGCCCTCGCTTGTTGCGGATACAATGCCTTCATCAATATCTGTTAATCTGAAGATAGTCACTTCCATGGTATAGTCATCGCCCTCTTTGTCTATAGTGATCTCATTACAATCACCATCAGCATAGAATCCGATATAGTCATCAAGATTTACAGTATCAGATGTTTCTGCAGTATCATCTGCTTCTGAAGTCTCTTGTGCTGCTACATCTGCACTATCTTCCTCGGAGCTGACGTCCATTGATACGCCTTCGCTGCCTTCTGTTGTTTCTTCTGTTTTACCGCAGGCAATAAGTGATATTGACATTAAGCCTGCGAAGATAATTGCTAATTTCTTTTTCATGAAAAATCCTCCTTATTGTCACTGTACTGACCAATCATTTTTAACATTTATTCTGAGACTGTCAGTACGCCAATCGTCTATATTTTTAGTAATCACATTTGTCCATTATATTCCACATAGTCCAATGAATCAAACGAGGCCGCCATAATAATCCTTCAAAGCTCGTGAATACTTAATTGCCTTAATTTGAAAAAAGAAATCCGGAGTGCTAAAATATGTGCCGACACAAAAAAAGAAAAGGGTGAAATTATGAATATACAGATCTTAGAACTTATAGACGGAGCGCAGAAAGCCAAGGGGCTTACTGTTATCATAGATGTATTCAGAGCATTCACTGTTGAATGTTATCTTTTTGATAAAGGTGCAGCCAAGGTATATCCAATTGGTAAACTCGAAGAAGCCATTGAACTTAAAAAGCAGAATCCATCTTATGTTCTTTTTGGAGAACGCCATGGCAAAAAGCAGGAAGGTTGCGATTATGGTAATTCACCTTACCAGCTTCTGCCTGGAGATTTTGAAGGAAAGACCATCATACATACAACAAGCGCCGGCACTCAGGGAATCGTGAATGCAACAGACGCTTCTGAAATAATTACAGGATCTTTAGTCAATGCAAAGGCTGTCGCAGCTTACATTAAATCTAAAAATCCTGAAAACGTATCTATTGTAGCTATGGGACTTGCAGGCAAGGAAAGTTCTGAAGAAGATCTTCTTGCTGCTCAGTATATTAAGTCTCTTATTCTTGAAGAAGACTTTGATATAGAAGGAAGGATCGCACACCTTAAGGATCACGGAGCTTCTAAGTTCTTCAACCCTGATACACAGGACGTTTTCCCAAAAGAAGACTATCCTTTGTGCGTTGATATTAACAAATTTCCATTTGTATTAAAAGTTTCAAAAGAAAATGACAGACTTACTATCACAAAAGAAAGTATTTAATACGTATTCATAACGCAAAAACTACTAGTGCAAATATCACAGCCTATCTCTTACCATCACCAGTGAATAGCCTAGCAGATTTTGTCCTTTCCATTTTTCTTTATCAAAACGATTTGGATCAGTCAAAGATAGACCTATTCCCCAGATTCTATCTTTGACTGCGCATTCTGCTAATATAGTATTTCCCGTTTCTTTAAGCATTTTCCGCAGTTCTTCATTCTGAGAAAACTTAGCCAAAAGCCCCTCGTAAACTATAATCTGCCTTACTCCATTCCAGGTAATATCATCATAGCCAGAAACCATTCTACCAAGTTGCTTTATTTCAGACACATCATCAGTCTCAAGTATTTGTCTGGCCACATCATCATCGTGAAAACAGAGAGCTTTCTGATGCATCATATACTGTTCCATAGAAGAATATATAGTTCCTGAAACTGTGAATTTTGAAAGATACCAATTGCTTAAAAAGCCATACTCTTCATCTGGGTTGTGAAAGCCTATTATCTCCATTACTCATTACCAACCTTTTTTATTATGATTATTAATATATACAATTACTATTATAATTCAACAAAACATAACCTGCCAAACATATTGGCAGGTTATGCTTACATTCATCTTATTTTTTCTTCAACATATTTCCTGATAACTTTCGAAACATCACTTGGAATCTCAACTATTTCTTCATCCACATTCTCTTTTACCGGGAACCAGTCTGTATCTGGACGTGTAAAGTCGTAAGACCTCACAAAATCTTCAGGTGGAAGTTTACCTGTAATCAGCTTTGTAAGTGCCATTGCTATAAGATAATCGCCAACAGCTGAAGCATGCGCTCCATCTCTCCAATAAAGATCAGCATCAGCTCTGTCTTTAAGTTCTTTTGAAACTTCAGTCCATATCTCACCAATAGGTGCAAGCAAGGCATTTTCCTTTTTTGCAAGCTCTGTATATCTGCGGTTCATCTCTGCCTGGTTTTCAGGTTTTGCTTTCTCTGCCCAAGTCTCAAAAATGATAGGCTTTGTATTAACTTTCTTGCACAGTTCCACAAGTCTGTCTGTATAAGTGATGGTATCAGATTCATCCGTCATAGGATGTGCCTGCTCCTGAATCACAAGATAGTCATATCCGCCATGAAGTATATTAAATCGCTCTGAGAAGTACTCTTCTCCCATGTGCCATTTAAGTGATCTTGCAGAGTATGCCAGCATGAATACTTCTGCGGCCTCTCCAGTAGCAAGTTCTATCATCTGCCTTGTGATCTCTGGCATATCATTCATATATGTGTGGCTATTACCGATAAATAGAATTTTCATAAGCTTGTCACCTCCATTGATGTCCATTCAGATTCATTCTCCCTCATATTACTAGATGTATGTAAGTAAAGCAATCTTAGCTAATTCAAAGATCACAACATAAAAAATTCCTACTGAGAGCTCATTCTCAATAGGAATTTTTATCTCTTTTATTTCATCACCACAAGCTCATAATCCCTTGTGCCAATTCCAATATCCTCTGCATGCTGCAGTGTCTCTGCCCATGAAACATTAGGATTGCTATTGCGCCATACATCTCCCATGTCGTGGAAGCTGCTCTTAGCCATGTTATCACCAAGCTGGCTGTTTCTAATAGGCTTAGCCTTCTGGCACAGGTCTACGCAGGCCTGGTCTAAAGCTACAGGGTCGAAAGATGCAAGCATTCCGATATCAGGAAGGATAGGTGCATCGTTTTCGCCATGACAGTCACAGTTAGGAGATACGTCTGTAATTAAACTTATATGGAAGTTTGGTCTTCCGGATACAACTGCTGCCGTATACTCAGCCATCTTTTTACCAAGAAGTGCAGGTGCATCCCAGTTATCGTTCTCTATCGCATCAAAGGCACAGGCGCCTATGCAACGGCCGCATCCCTTACACAGATCAGGGTTGATATAGGCTTTATTATTCTCATAGCTGATGGCATCAGATCCGCACTCTTTAGCGCACCTCTGGCAGCCTTTGCAAAGGTCAGTTATAACATGAGGATGGCCGCTGTTGTGCTGCTGCATCTTGCCAGCTCTACTTCCACAGCCCATTCCGATATTCTTGATCGCGCCGCCAAAACCGGCCTGTTCATGGCCTTTGAAGTGGCTCAGCGAAATGAATATATCCGCATCCATTACCGCTCTGCCGATATAAGCTTCTTTGCAGTATTCGCCATTAGGAACGGGAACAAGTATGTCGTCTGTTCCTCTAAGTCCGTCAGCGATTATTATCTGACAGCCTGTTGTAACTGTATTAAATCCATTGATATTAGCGCAGTCCAGATGCTCAAGGGCATGTTTACGGCTACCCGGATACAGAGTATTACAATCTGTCAAAAAAGGTAGTCCCCCATTTTCCTTAACGACATCAGCAACTGCCTTGGCATAATTAGGCCTAAGATACGCCAGATTGCCAAGCTCTCCAAAATGGATCTTGACGGCAGTAAAGCGGTCTGTAAAATCAATCTCTTCAAAACCGGCGCGCTTCATCAGACGGTGCAGTTTCTGCGGAAGCGTTTCGATAGGGGTGGCGTGAAAATCGGTAAAAAACACTTTGGACGGTTTCATGGTACATACCTCCTGCTTTCATTATGATGAACAAATGCCGCTTTTGTCAAATCGTTTTTCAGCGCAAAAATGCGGCCGGTCATTGACGGATCGCCGCGAATTGTTTATTCTGCAGAAAGACCGGTACGGCAGGCTGCGCGGGGCGAACGTTCCCCGGCAGACGGCAGAGTGAGCGGCGTACCGTGAACGGAGGTGCAGACGGATGAACGGAGAAGCAAAAACGCCGGAACGGACCACTCCCGGGAAAGCCGGGAGCATGGAGGACCTCATCCGGCGCGGCGCGGCGGTCCTTGTCCCGCTCGTCCGCGGAGAGGACGGACCGGCGCTGCTCATGGAAGTGCGGTCCATGAACGTCTGGCAGCCGGGAGAGATATGCTTCCCGG
>JAEEGF010469506.1_pt1 | contig 13728 bp, 6 predicted proteins | sample 9134171 | NCBI WGS metagenome assembly JAEEGF01 (sample SAMN16246542, study PRJNA631951) | gut metagenome | biome: gut microbiome; feature: rumen; material: AP-attached | host: Bos | place: Iran: Karaj | collected 2018-10
TATTCTTACCTGTGTCAGAATAAACTATTTGTTGGCTCCGCAGCAGTTTTTGTATTTTTTACCGCTTCCGCAAGGGCATGGGCCATTTCTTGAAGGTTCATTGGAACTCTGAGCTGGTTGATTCGGAGTTTCATCATCTGAACGATTATATTGCATTTCTTCTTCGTGACGTTCTTGAGCTTCACGTTCTTCTGAATGAGAATATCTTACTCTGAACATGTAATAGAGGATATCTTCACGAATGGTTGCAATCATATCGTTAAACATGTCAGAACCTTCGATTTTGTATTCTACCAATGGATCACGCTGGCCCCAGCTTCTTAAATGAATACCATCCTGAAGGGTATCCATGTTGTGCAGATGATCTTTCCATTTTGCATCAACAATTTGTAGAAGCAGGAATTTTTCCATTTGATAGAAATCTTTTTCACCGATTTCTTTAATCTTTTCGTCTAACTTAGCAAGAACTCGGCGTTTCAATTCTTCAAATAGTTCGCGTTTCTGATATGTGCAAAGCTGGCCTGGTTCGCCTTTTGTTTTCCCTCTGATTATTTTTCCGCCTACGGCTTCTATTGGGAATACTTTCTTAACTTGTTCTGCAAGAGAATCGTAGTCGATATCATCAGGATCAACGTTGTCTAATGCATGACCAACCATAGATTCAAGAACATCATCAATCATCTGAAGTATATCATCATGAACTGAATCTTGTTCCAAAGCTCTGCGACGCTGTTCATAAATCAGAGTTCTCTGTTCGTTCATAACGTCGTCGTATTTAAGAACGTGCTTACGAATATCAAAGTGATAAGATTCAACTTTACGCTGAGCAGTTTCTATAGAGCGGGAAACCATACCATGTTCAATAGGTTCTCCTTCTTCCCAGCCTAAAGTTTCCATTAAACCTACAATCTTGGCTGAGCCGAATAGACGCATTAGATCGTCTTCCATTGATAGATAGAACTGACTGCAACCTGGGTCACCTTGACGGCCTGAACGACCACGAAGCTGATTGTCTATACGTCTTGATTCGTGACGTTCTGTTCCAAGAATAAACAGACCGCCAGCATCGATAACATGCTGTTTTTCTTCTTCACAGATTTTGGTATATTTTTCTAATGCTCTTTCGTAATCAGGTCCTTCTGTTGAGCGGGTTTCTTTTTTGGCAAGCATTTCAGGATTGCCGCCTAGAAGAATGTCTGTACCACGGCCAGCCATGTTTGTTGCTATAGTAATTGCAGATTCACGTCCTGCTTGAGCAACAATTTCGGCTTCCATTTCATGATATTTAGCATTGAGAACCTGGCATGAATAACCTCTTTTACGAAGCATAGCAGCTATCAATTCAGATTTTTCAATCGAAATAGTACCAACCAGAACAGGTTGTTTCCTTTCATGTATTTCGATTATATGATCAACAATAGCTTTGAACTTTTCTTTAACGGTTTTGTAGATAACGTCTGGAAGGTCTTTTCTTATGCAAGGTTTATTTGGTGGAATGACTACAACTTCGCATTTGTAGATTTCCTTAAATTCTTTTGCTTCTGTTTCAGCAGTACCGGTCATACCAGCAAGCTTACGATAGAGTCTGAAATAATTCTGGAAAGTAATCGAAGCTAATGTCTGATTTTCCTGCTGTATCGGAACACCTTCTTTGGCTTCAATAGCCTGATGCAAACCATCAGAATAACGGCGTCCAAACATTAGACGTCCGGTGAATTCGTCAACGATTACGACTTCTTGTCCGCGGCCATCTTCTCTGGGTCTGACTATGTATTCTTTATCTCTATGGAAGAAATGCTTTGCACGCAAGGCATTCTGCAAATGATGCACAGAATCCATATTGTTATCTGCATATAGATTTTCAATACCAAGGGCTTTTTCTACTTTTGCAATACCCTGTTCTGTTATTGAAATACCATGATTCTTTTCATCAATGGTGTAATCGCCTTTAAGACCATGTTCTTGCATGTCTTCCGTTTCTTCTTTAAGAATATCGCGGGCAACTTTTGCAAAAATATAATACAAAGCAGTAGCTTTTTCTGCTGGACCAGAGATAATTAACGGGGTTCTGGCTTCATCTATAAGAATAGAGTCAACTTCGTCGACAATTGCATAGTTATATTCCGGGCGTTGAACACAGTCGGCTACACTAAGTGCCATATTATCGCGCAGATAGTCGAAACCAAATTCATTGTTTGTTCCGTAGGTTATGTCGGCAGCATATGCGGCTCGCTTTTCTTCGGCATCCAAACCGTGAATATTCAAGCCAACTGTCATTCCCAAAAATTTAAAAATCTTGCCCATCCATTCTGAGTCACGTTTTGCAAGGTAGTCGTTGACTGTTACAAGTAAGGCACCTCGCCCTACAGGAACCCAGACATCATTCTTTTCATCGTAAATGGGTTTAAACTCTTTTTGACCTCTTTCCTTGGCTAATTTTAACCATTGAGGGTTTAATTCAAGAGCATTGAGATAAAGGGGAAGGGTGGCAACCAAGGTTTTACCTTCACCTGTTTTCATTTCGACTATACGGCCTTCGTGAAGAGCCAAACCACCGATAATCTGAACATCATAGTGGCGCATTTTTAAAACACGTCTGCTTGCTTCTCTTACGGCAGCAAAAGCTTCTTCCTTCAATTCATCCAATGGAAGACCATCATATAGTTCTCGGCGAAATTCTTCTGTTTTACCGGCCAATTCTTCGTCGGTTAGTTTCTTGTATTTTTCTTCCAGATCATTAACATTTAAAGCAATCCCTTTAAGTCTGTTAATCTGAGTTTCGTTAAAATCTGGAATAAAAAATCTTAACAGCTTATAAAGCCAACCTAACATTGTTACTAGAAAACCCCTCTTTCAATATTAAAGGCGCGAGCCTGAAATCAGTCCCGCGCCTGAAAATTCAGAATTTCATTTTGTTTTAAATGAATTCTAGCTTATTTTTCTTCTGAAGAAATGATATTTACTATTTCTTCAACTGTTCCGGCTTCCATAAGCTCATTTCTGAATTCTTGATAACGCAATAGTCTGGATAATCTGGCGAGAGCTTTCAAATAAAGTCCACCAGATTCTATTGGGGCTGCGATCAAAAAAATCAGGTGCACGGGACGATTGTCTAGTGCGTCAAACTCAATACCGGCAGTAGAACGACCAATAGCAACAACAACTTCTTTAACAGTAACAGCTCTGGAATGAGGTATAGCGATGCCTTTACCTATACCGGTAGATCCTACTTTTTCTCTTTCAAGAACAGATTTTAAGAATTCATCTGCGTCAGTCAGATAACCACCAGCATTAAGCATATCTATAAGCTCTTTTATAGCATCTAGTTTGTTGTTTGATGCTAATTCTAATTTTGTAAGCTGAGGTGATATAAATTCGCTGAGTTCCAAGGACTAATTCCTCCTGTTAGCTGTTTAGGAGCTGCCTGACTAATTAGTATTCTGGTTCAATAAGACCAAAATTACCGTCGCCGCGGCGATATATTACATTAACTTTATTGGTTTCAGCATTGTAGAATACAAAGAAATCCTGACCAAAAAGTTCAAGCTGTTCTGCAGCTTCATCAGAATACATTGGGCGCATTGGGAATGTGCCGCTTCTAACGATTTTTGGACTGACTTCAGCAGGAGCGTCTTGTTCAGCTTTTTCAGCAAAATCTTCACCAAATGAAAGAATGGTGTGAGTTGCTTGTTTGTCTGCACCTTTATTATTTCTTCTGCGAGAAGTGATTTTTCCTTTGTATTTCTTGGCCTGGCTTTCAATCTTTTCAACAACCATGTCGATTGAAGCATACAAGTCTTCAGAAACAGCACGAGCATGAATTGGATTACCAATAGCTTTTGCCCATACAGTAACTTCACATACTTTGCTGCGGCTAGTATCTTTTGAATCTTTTACAGCGAGAGTTACATCTACTTCGACGTCATCGTCAAAATATTTTTTTGTTACAGAAAGTTTCTTTTCTGAATATTCTTTAAGAGCATCGGTTAATTGTAGATTTTTACCTTTAACTACAAATTGCATAAAATCCTCCATTAGATGGATAGAGACGGTACCTCAAATTTTGTCACTAGTTCGATACTAGCACAGTAAAAATTTGGTGTCAAGAGAGTAATTATAACAGGGAAAAACGTAAACTTTAACTTTTATTGATAAAGCTTTTACAATTACGTTTCACTTCAATTCTCAGTTTTCAATTTTCAACTTATTGCTGTCTTGGGTTATTTTTCAAATTCGGGGGCCAGTTCGTGTCGTTGACGTTATAAGCATCCCAGGCACCATCAGACCAGGTTCTTGGGCTGACACCATCAGTTGTGAATTTATCATAAGTATCTATACCATCGTAACAATTAGTAAGAACTTCGTTAAGTCGGTCTCCGACAAGGATTCCTGTCTTGTTGGAAAAACAGTTTTCCTCACCAGCTCTATCTTTGTTTCCTTCTAATAATCCCAAATCCCCATTAACATTTGTAACAGGGTCTTCATTGTCCTTATCATAATAGAAATAACTGGAATAGACGGAAGCATAATTAAAACCGACTATGCCACCTGTATAGCCGTAACTATCTCCAGATAGCTTAACAAATGTATTCAAAACATAGCAATCATCAACTTCACATCCTAGTCTGCCAATAATTCCACCACCATAAAAATCATGACAGTCTTCTCCCTCAATTGAAGATTCTGAAACGTAACATTCAGAAATATTATTATTACTGTCATCACCACAAATTCCACCGATATAATAAGTATTAGCATTAGCATATCCATTTAAAAGAAAACTAGTTCCTTTTACATAGCACTTAGAAATACCGTAAGATAAGCAAGATATTCCAGCTAAATAACTATTATAGCCACTAGTTTCCTCAAATTTACAATCGGTAAGATAACACTCAGAAATTTCATTTTCAGGGTTACAACAGATTCCACCTAAATAACAATTTTGATTATTCCCTCCATTAAGGTTAAATGTAGTTTCTGTTATATGACATTGAGAAATATTTCCAGTACCTTGAGTGATGACTCCACCGATGGCACTATTTTCACCGCCATTGAGCGTAAATGATGATTTGTCTATACTACAGTAAGAAATAGTACTGTTACTTTCAGGAGCTATTCCGCCAATTTTACTAGAATTGCCTCCGTTAGTTATCTCAAAAGAAGAATTAGAAATATTACAATTAGATATACTGGGGTTATCTTCATATTCGCAGCGAATTCCACCAATTTGGCAACCTGCACCATCTGCTTTAAGAGTAGTTCTAGACAGACTGCAATCTGTAATGTTAGCATTTGTTGTTTTGCATATTCCCCCAATTCTTGAATCATCACCAGTTGCCTCAAGAGTAGAATCTGAAAGGTTGCATTGAGATAGGTTCCCATAATTAAAATAGCAGATACCACCAATATAGTGAGTATTAATAGTTACATTAGATATAGTACAATTTTCTATAGAACCTACATTAGAATAACAGATGCCCCCAAATCCTCCAATACCTCCATCTTTTCCAACAAAAGTTAAATTTTCCACAGAACAGTTCCTTATAGTAGCGTTTGCATCACAATAAGCACAAATTCCACCTAAATAATGTTCATTATCTAATTCATCATCACATAAAACTAAAGAGCCGCCATTCAAAGAATCAGTCACTTTACAGTTTTCTATAGAACAATTTTCATAAATACAATCAGCTATGATTCCAACATCGGAACAATAATGCTCATCAGGATTAGCATCAGAACCTTTGACAGAAACCCCGTCAACAGTTACACTAGCTATTTTTCCACTATTAGCATCTAATCCATTATTTTCGACATAGCAGAATATACCAGCACTGTTCCATTCTTCTGAAGGGTTCCATGCTTCTGGATTGCGACATTTAAGATTCTTAATTTTCTTGCCGTTGCCATAATAACTACCTGTAAATGCTATTGGATTCATGTTCACATCATATTTATTGCCTATGCCAATCCAGGCATAAGTTGCAATATCAACATCAGCAGTCTGAAGGAAATGCTTATTCAGATAATTTCTAACCAAATCAAGCTGTGCAGCATTTTCAACCTGGTAGCGATTTTCGTTAGTGCCTCTTCCCTTGTAATAGAAAGTCTTGAAAGTGTAAGTAGCACAATTAAAAGTCATTCCATCAACCTTATCGAAAGCAATAGAGAAAGTGCTGCTTGCATTCAAATCATCATTAAAAGTAAGAGCAATTTTATTTTCGTTGTTCCAACTGGCAGTAGCAATATTAACAGAATTACTAGCTGAGTCTTTAACTCTTATTGCACCGATAATATCGGCCTTTTCGCTATCGCTCAAAACTAATCCAGCAGGAATAGTTGGCGTAACAGTGAAGGAAGATTTTGTGTAATAAAGGTTGTTTACATCATCTATCAACATTCCATCGTCAGGAGCAATAGCAAAATTCAAGTTGATGTTCCAGTTGGCTGTAAATGTCTTATCTCCTGTTGAGCCCTGAGCTATTTGAACTCCAGTTTTCTGGGGAACTGTAATATCGTCACTAGTCCAACCCAAAAATTCTGTACCTGTTTTTGTTGGTTCATTCAAAGTTATGGTAGCAGAAGTTATATCGTAACTTGCCGGGTTATCTACTGTAAAAGTGCAGTTTTCAACATTGTTGTAGGTTATAGAATAACTTGTAGGACTAAAATTAGCGGTATAAGTTCTGTTTTCTGTCGAACCAGATTCAATGGTTACTTCCATCTGAGGAGTATCGCCATTGGAACCAGTCCAACCAGAGAATGAGTAACCAGGCTTAGTCGGGTTTACAAGAGTAAAAGTTTCTGAAGCATTGGTGTAAGTCTTCGGGTTTTCAGGGTCAGTTAAGCCCCCATAAAGCATATAGTCTATATTATAAGATTCAATCGGAATAACAGGAACTCCTGATTCTGTAGTAAATGAAAATTCCTCAAAAGGTGTAATTACAGCATTTTCCAAATCGGGTATTTCTTCCATAGAAATAGTATAAAGGGTATCTGGCTGTAAATCTTCTGCAAAGCTTATATACAGATCTCTGCCTTCCCAACTCTTTTTAATCTTTTCTAGGTCGACATTAGATAGTTTTATTGCTTCGGCAATTTTCTTTTTATCTTCTTCGCTGAACTCATAGCTGGAAGTAATCTTAAACATAGGATTCAAAATAAAGAAGTTGCCGGCTTCATCTGCAACACTGCCATCAACAGAAGAAATAACAAGACTTGCATCTTCTACTTTATTCAAAGTATAAAATTCAGTATAGTTGTATAGCAGAATCTTTTCTGAGTCTACTTTGTTATAAAATTCAATCAGGAAGCTTGAAGGAAAATATTCTGTTTCAATCCCATTTAAATTAATTGTAAAGGAATATTCCCCCTCATTGCTCATAATATTAGGATCATTTACGGAATCTACCACGAAAGAATGACAGTAACTATAACCAGGAACGGTTTTATCTTCTTTATTTGTCTGACTTACATTAACTCCATTTACTTTAATTTTAGTTTCTTCAGGCATATTGTTTCTATAGGTAATTCTGGCCCTTAAATCTGTTGGTTTTATAGAGTCTAGTTTAACGCCTTTCAAAATGCCCTTTAAGTTTAAATCTTCTATATATTTACCATTTTTAACTAATATAGAAGCAGTAGACGAAGCGCTTAGACTAGTTACTATGGTTTCTGGAAGTTTATTACCACTGTCTCCTTCATAATTCGTAATGGCAAATTGGGTTCCAAACCTAAATATATTGAAAGAATTTTCTGGAGTAGTATTATCCGAAACAGAAATTCCTACAATGTTGTCTAATACATCTGAACCTGTAAAATTGAAAAGCCTCCAAGGGTCAGTGTCGCTTTCCTTTATAGCAGCAAAAGTTATTTCTTGAGGACTGTTTGTATTCGAAAGTGTAACTTTAATTGGTTTTTCAGTAGTATTTACATATGTTTTTGATTCAAGAGGAGATGAAGGATTTTGAACAGCTGTAATCTTATAAATATAAACTCCCCCTTCAAATGTTTTATTAAAATAAGATGTATTTTGGGCGGTAAACTTACGTTCGATAATTGTTACAACAATTCCAGGAGTTAAGGTGTTTTCTTCCAAACCTTCAATCTTCGCGCCAGAAGGGAAAGTAACAGTAGGCAGTCTGCCTAATTCGTCAATTACCACTTCTCGGGAAGTTATTATTTCATCGCTCTGTGGATTAACAAAAAAACCGTCTTTAGAACTAGAACAACAGCCGTATAAGATGACTAACATCATCAAAGATATAACAAAAAAATATATTTTATATTTCATATTTCATGATTCTCTCCACGTTAGCTAGAGTGTAATACAAAAATCTAATTATTTAAATAAATGCTTTGTTATTTCTAAAAAAAAGAGAAACGAAAATATATTTCATTTCTCTTTTGTATAAAACTAATAAAAATTAAGATTATAGGTATTGATATAAGTCAAAGTCTCCAATAACTATCTTTATTTCGACTTATACCAAATGACTATCTTTTATTATTTAACACTTAGCATTATTCTTAGCTGCCTCTGCCATTGCAAAGTCTTTTCTTATTTTATCAGCAATTGTTGGTGGAACATCAACATAGTATAAAACTTCCATACTGAAACTTGCTCTGCCTTGAGAAAGTGATCTTAAATGTGTTGAATAGTTAAACATTTCAGCTAAGGGAACTTGGCAATCAAGAGTTCTCATATCGCCCCTCATTTCCATATTCATAACTTTGCCTCTGCGAGAATTAAGGTTAGCGATTATGTCACCGAGATACTGTTCTGGAGTTTCAATTTCAACTTTACAAATAGGCTCTAACAATACTGGATTAGCTTTTGCCATACCAATTTTCATTGCTTCTATAGCAGCTGTTTTAAAAGCCATTAAACTAGAGTCTACTTCATGATAAGAACCATCTAAGAGTGTAACTTTAACATCTGTAACTGATTTTTTACACAAAGGTCCCTGTTGCAAAGCTTCTCTTATACCTTGTTCAATAGCAGGGAAATAAGTTGACGGAACCGTACCACCCTTGACATTAGTTTCAAATAGAATTCCTGTTCCTCTAGGCATTGGTTCAATATCCATAATTACATGACCATATTGACCACGACCACCTGTTTGTTTAGCATGCTTATATTCGGTTTGAACTTTCTTGCGAAGACCTTCTCTATAAGCAACTTGCGGTGCGCCAACAGAAGCTTGAACATTGAATTCTCTCAAGATACGGTCTACAATAATTTCGAGGTGAAGTTCACCCATACCAGAGATGATAGTTTCACCGGTTTCTTCATCCATTGATGCTTTGAATGTCGGGTCTTCATCCATAAGAGTATGAAGAACTGTACTGAGTTTCGTTCGGTCAGCTTTAGTTTTTGGTTCAATTGCTACAGAAATTACTGTTTCTGGGAAACTGATTTTTTCTAAAATGGGGTCGTCTTTTTCATGGGTAAGGGTGTCACCTGTACCTATTGATTTTATGCCCACCAATGCAACAATATCACCAGCATGAGCTGTTTCAATCTCTGTTCTGCTGTTCGCATGCATTTGAACTATACGGCCAACTCTTTCTTTTTGACCGCGGGTGACATTGTAAACGGTATCACCAACATCTAATGTACCTGAATATATTCGAGTATAAACAAGTTTTCCAATATGCGGCATAGTAGCTATCTTAAAAGCCATAGCTTCCAATTTGCCATCTGGATCTGCAGGAATTTCAACTTCTTCCATACCGTCTTGAGTATAGCCTATTGAGGGCGGAATATCCATCGGTGATGGTAGATAGTCTACTATTGCATCTAACAAAGACTGAATACCCTTGTTCTTGAAGGCTGTTCCGCAAAGCACGGGAACTATCATGTTCTTTATTGTTGCTTCTCTGATGGTTTCTTTTATTAACGATTCTTCTATTGGTTCTTCAGCCATGTATTTTTCTAATATATCATCACTGCATGAGGCTAAAATATCTATTAGATTAGAATGGGCTTCCTCTACAGCGTCAACCATATTTTCAGGTATTTCATGCTTAACCATTTTTCCAACTGGATTCTTGGGATCTGCTTCCCATATCCAGGCTGTTTTTGAAACTACATCGCAGTGACCCTGATAATTGTCTTCTGAGCCAATAGGAAGAGAAATGACTAGTGGAAGGGCTTTTAAACGTTCTCTGATCTGAGTTACTACTCGATTAAAATCCGCTCCTACGCGGTCCATTTTGTTTACAAAAGCTATTCTTGGAACAGCATATTTGTTAGCCTGACGCCATACAGTTTCTGATTGTGGTTGTACTCCACCTACTGCACAAAGTAAAATTACTGCTCCGTCTAATACTCTAAGAGAGCGTTCAACTTCTGCTGTAAAATCAACATGCCCTGGAGTGTCTATTATGTTTATAGCAGCGTCCTTCCAGTGACATTTTGTGGCAGCGCTTGTAATAGTAATACCGCGTTCCTGCTCCTGAACCATCCAGTCCATGGTGGCAGTTCCTTCATGGGTTTCACCTAATTTATAATTACGGCCTGTAAAATAAAGTATTCTTTCTGTTGTTGTTGTTTTTCCCGCATCTATATGTGCAATAATGCCAATGTTGCGTACCTTTTTTATAGCTTCTTCCTGCATTTTTATCCCTCGAATTTTGCTTTGGTTAAATTCAGTGACTTTATTCTTTGGTAGAGTTATTTCTTTGATTGTTTTCTTTTTGTGTGTGCACAATGCAAATCTTTATGCTCTGAAAAAAGCAAATAAGGTACACCTTTTCTTGAAAATAGTCAACTATCTAAAGTTTAGGTTTCGTTAATCTTGTTGGCTTTGTATTGGCTGGATCATCTGGCCAGAGATGTTTCGGGTATCTTCCTCTGAGTTCTCCAACAATTGTTTTGTAACCGTTTTGCCAGAATGATGCTAAATCAGATGTAATTTGCATCGGTCTTCCTGCTGGTGAAAGCAGGTGAACAGTTAATTTTATTTCTCCATTACAAATTGAAGGGCTTTGAGCCTGTCCGAACATTTCCTGCATTTTAACAGGTAGAACCGGGTGTTCGCTTTGAGTATAATCTATTTTTATATTACTTCCTGTAGGAACTTTGATTCGTTCCGGAACTAATTTTTCAAAGTCTTCTCTCTGTTTCCATGAAAGTTGGTTTAAATACAATGATGATATACCCTGTTTTTGTAGCCAGTCGAAGCTCAAATTATCTGTTGAACATATTGATGCTAATGTGTTTTTCAGCCATTTCTCATCTATATCTGGGTAGAATTTGCTGTAAGATGTGGCTTTTATTGCATTAAGTCTGCCTATAAAGCAGGAATTGTTTTTTTCGTTTAAATCAAATGCTTTGTTTTTATCAGCTAAAATGGCTTTGCAAAAACATTCTATAGCTGTTTCTAATTCATTTTCTTTTAATTTGCTTTCTTGGTCTTTTAATAATAAAGAACCATATCTTATTCTTTCTTTAACGCAAATTTTATTTATTTTTTCAGAAAAAAAGATTTCTCTGGCTTTTTTTATTGCGGAACTCTGTAATAGCCAATCTAATTCTATTTTGCATGCTAGGAAAATCTTGCCGTCAGAAGTGCTTGAACGAAGTTTTGTGTCTTGTTTTAAAGATAATATATATTCACAGTCTTTTAACAGGGAATCAGAATCAATGCTTAATCCTTGCCCGTTACAAAGCGTATAAGAATTTCCTCCTTGAGTTCGTCTTTGGCAAATTCTATCAGGAAAAGCCTGGAACAATACTTTTCTCAAAGAGTTATAATTATTTTTTAAATTGCTAGTTCCTGACTCCTCATTCATAATTGTTTTAAAAAGCTGCTGTTGTTCTTTCAAGATACGTTTCATAATCTGGTTATCAAGAGAGTATTGAGAGGGGAGAGCGGATTTGTCTTCGAAAGCCAATAGTCTTAAGAACAAGTCAGAATCAACTCCCTTTTCAGAAGCTCCCCCAACAGTAAAGCTTTGGGTTATCATCATTTTTTGTGTTAAAAAATCTTTTTCTTCTATAATTGCTGTAGCTAGAGCCGCTTCTTCTAAACAACCAGCTTCTTTCGCTTTTATAAGCATTGCAGCCAGCCTTGGTTCTGCGGGAATAGAATTTATCCTCTTGCCGAGTTCGGTAACAGATTTTTTTTCATCAATTGCACCAAGCATTTTCAATAATTCTATTGAACGCTCAATACTTTCTTTAGTCGGGCTTTCTAACCAGTTAAATTTGAATGGGTCTTTTATTCCCCATGAATAAAGTTCTAGAATAGATGAAGTCGGGTCTGAACGTAGAATTTCTGGAATTTCATTTTCCGCGAAGTTTTCAATTTCAGCTTTACTATATAGTCTTATAGCTCGACCAGCTCTTAATCTACCTGCACGACCAGCACGCTGTTTGGCAGAAGCTTTGCTTATTCTTACCATTTCAAGCTTATTTAAACCTGTTTCAGCATTAAATTGATTCTGTCTGGCATAGCCGGTATCTATTACTGTTGTAATTCCTTCAATAGTTAAAGAAGTTTCAGCAATATTGGTAGACAATATAATTCGTGGTCTGCTGTTTTCTAAAGCCTCCACTTGAGGTTTGCCGCCATTCTCTAATTTTGATGCTTCCCCACGAATGGTGGGGGAGCTGGCGAGTGATAGCTCGACTGAGGGGGTGGCATTGCTTGCAATGCCGTGACTGAGGGGGCTGCATTGCTTTGCAATGCGGTGACCTCCAAGCACTCTCTGCTGGTCTTTTATGTTCATTGAACCATGAAGGGTTAAAATATCATGACTTAGCCCTAGCGAGGTGCTTTCTAAGTAATCTTTAACCCGATTTATTTCGCCAATTCCTGGTAAAAAAACAAGATATTCTTCGTTTTTATCGCTAGAACTAACGATTTCATAAATTGCTTTGGCTGCATTGTCAAAATATTCTCTGCCTGCACCAACAGGTTTATATTCTATGCTTACCGGGTGTAAAAAGCCTTTTCCACTAATTACTTCTGAATTGTCTAAATAATTATTTATAAACTCAGTGTCAATGGTTGCAGACATAACCATTAATCTTAAATCAGGGCGAACATCTCTTTTTATTTCACAACAAAGCGCAAGTCCTAAGTCTGCGTGAATACTGCGTTCATGAAATTCATCAAAGATAACAAGACCTACATCTTCTAAAAATGGGTCTTTTTGTATGCGTTTAGTTAAAATTCCTTCTGTTAATACTTCAATTTTTGCTGAAGGCTTAATGTTTGAACTGAATCTGACGGAATAACCTATGCTTTTGCCTGGTTCTGAACCATGAGTTTCTGACATTCTGTTAGCTACAGCTACGGCAGCAACTCTCCTGGGTTGCAACATTACTATCTTTTTGCCCTCTAACCATGCTTCATTCATTAAAGCCAAAGGAACAACAGTAGATTTGCCTGCTCCTGGTTCGGCAGTTAAAATCAAATCTTTGTTTGCTGTTAAAGCCTTTTTAATTCCTTCTAAGCTAGACTCTATCGGGTATGTCATTTTTTAAAATTGAAAATTGATAACTGAAAACTGAAAATTATTTTTCTTCTTTTAATTTAAGTTTAAGAGTTTTTATTGAGCTAACTAATATTGCTATTATTTCTGATAAATCTTCATTGAGGTTTTTTATCTGAGTGGAATTAATTATTTCCGACTTTTCCATTATTTCTAGCCAATATTGTGTTTCATCTGCTTCTTTTAATGCTATGTTTAGTTTATTTATAAAATCTAATACAC
>JAEEGF011160773.1_pt1 | contig 13728 bp, 8 predicted proteins | sample 9134171 | NCBI WGS metagenome assembly JAEEGF01 (sample SAMN16246542, study PRJNA631951) | gut metagenome | biome: gut microbiome; feature: rumen; material: AP-attached | host: Bos | place: Iran: Karaj | collected 2018-10
AGGGCATCAAACTGGTCAATCTCGATCATCTTCGTATAGAGGAAATGCTCGTCGGCCTCAGCCATACGCATCACGAAGGCCGGATTGGTCATATCGGGGTCAACCTCTTGAATCACGAGGCCTTCAGGCCTTTGACGCTTATCCTTATTAGAGCCCTTTGAGTTCACCTCCTTTTTCCAGTCGGCCTCACGTTTCAGGTTCTCGGCATCACGCTTGCGGATATCGGCCATGATGTGGTTGATGGGTTGTGAGATACAGTCCTTACCAGCACCCGTTCCAGCCATCAGCACGTTCATAAACGTTGCCTCGTGCATTACATTGTCGATATACGGGAAACGAACCTTCCACAGATGAGCACCCAGCGAAGGAAAAATAGCGTGAGCTACAGCAGGTTTATAAACCTCGGGCGTTCTTGAAACCAGCAGCTGAACCACCTTTGGCAGTTTCTTCGGCATCTCGGGCAGCGAAACAGGCTCGGTGGTCACAGTTAATGAACGGCTATCTGCTGCCACTTGATTATCCGTAGATTCTTCCTTTAGCATCTTCAGGCTCTTGGCCAATACTTTGCGTTGGAACTGCGACATCTTCTGATTAGGGTCATAATACTTCGAGTAGAAATCATCCACCAACTGCTGAATATTTTTGTCTTGCCAGTTCTGCGCCATGCGCACCTTCAATACGCCAATCAGCTCCGTCTTCTTCAATAGTTGGGTAGCACCCACAGAGAGAATACTTTTCAAAGCCTCGTGCCTGTGACCTTCCACAATGAGCACATCGGCTGTCAACTCAGCTTCTTTCATGCAGGCATCAAATATATATAATGTACGCGCATCAGCCTCAACAACATCTTCCGAATTGCTCACGTCAACAGAAGGTGTAGCGGTGGTTTCGGGTTTTACTAACGGCCTTCCGTCCACATCAAGCCCGCGTTGCAAATAAGCCTCTCGACGCTCTTCCAACTCTTCGCCCTCAATGGGCTCCAGCCAATGCTCTGAGCGGAATGTTTCTTGGTCGATACCCGTTACATAGATATACCTTTCGGGTGTGAAGCATGATGCATCAAGCAACTCGTCGGCATCGAATCCTAACTCCTCGCAGAAAGCACGCTGGGCTTCTTCTATGGTCATGCCTTTGGGAATGCGGATATAGATGTGGCCTTTGCCACGAGCCGAATAAGCCTCACGCAGCACCATATCGTACCACTCCGACATCTCGTCCTTGTTCACCTCCAAGGCTTTCTCGAAGGCCTGACGCACCAGTTTGGAATTGTCGATATCCACACATGTCATAAAGGTGAAAGCCTCGGGGATGATGCTGTCCTGCGACCGATGGTTGTCCTTGAAGGCTGTGTAGTGAGGGCAGATAAATGGTAACCAGTCCTTTTTCTCCTCCTTACCGGCACGAATATCTGCGACATCGCGGCGGAGCCACTCCTGGCGGAGCAGCTCGTCAAGCTGCTCCCCAGTTTGGGCCTCTGCATAACCACGATTATTCTTCGACTTGTCGGAGAAATGTTTTGTGTTCAGTGCTATCAGACGGTTTACCATACGGTTTCCTCCTTTCTTGAGTTAAAATAGGCCATGATCTCTTTGCTCTCCTGACTGTAGAGGCTCTTCATCAACGAGAGCGGATAGCGGCGGGGAAATCTGAACTCCACCTTCAGGCATCCGCGCTGTCCGTGGTTCATCTCGCGAGTACGCTTCACATCAGCATGGGCTGTCTGGAAGAGCGTCTCATACTTAGGACCATTCAGGCCGTCACGGTAACGCTTCATGCGAGTCCTTCCGTCTTCTTCCACCATCACCCCAGCACGATAGCGAACCAGCCCCTTGCCATCGGCTGTCACTGGAGCCTTATCCTGCTCCCACACACATGGGAAGATGTTGATGTCGCCGTTGTTCATGAATGTTGTTTGTGTGTCCATCTGCACGTCGTGCAGAATCTGCTGCTTGTAACTTTGATTTTTCATCTTACTTGCTGATTCGGCTTCGAAGAAGTTCCAGTTGTCCGATGGCCATCTTTCACGTGAAAACTACCTTCACTCCGTCTCAGCACCCCACTGCCTTTTCAGTGGGCTTTAATTGTTTAACACGATGCAAAATTAGCGCGTTTTTCCTAGCATAAAGAGAAAAAAATAACCTCATATGCCCGAAGGTATATGAGGTATATGCAATTTGTCAAAAAGGTACACGACTGAGGTGTACGAGGTATACGTTTTAAGGGTCGCGGATTTACTCTGCAAATAAGAACGCCCTGACAATCAGTGGTTTATAATGGACGTGCATTTACTTTGCAAATAAAAACCGCTATCCGCAGTAGGGAATATATGTGGAATAACATTTCTCTATCCCTTATTCTCTTTCAACAGGAATTCTCTCATTTTCTCCTTGCTGGGCAGTTGCAGCTCGTATTGAGCAACAAAGAGATTGGGATCAATGTTTGGAGTTACGTATTCCACCATCTCCTGACCGTATTCAGTACAAAGCAGCAGACCTACGGGTGGATTGTCGTCTGGCTGCATATAGTTTCTGCGATAATACTCGATGTACATATTGAGCTGAGCCAAATCTGCATAATCCAGACGATGCCCTTTCAATTCCACGATGCAATGACATTTCAATATCCTGTGATAAAATACGAGGTCAGCCTTGAAATAGCGATTATCAATGAGCAGCTTCTTTTGTCGGGCCTCCAAACAGAAGCCCATGCCCAATTCCAGAAAAAACTCCTCCAAATGGTCGATAAGGCTCTGTTCAAGCACGTCCTCCTCGATGGCATCCTTGGCAGCAAGTCCCAAGAATTCAAAGACATAATGCGACTTCAACTCTTGGCGGAATGATGATTTTTCTGCCTTGTCGTTCACTTTCTGAGCCAGCAACTCAGGCTTCTTGCTCCACCCGCTTCGCTCGTAATAGTTGGAGTCTATCTGACGCTGCAACTCGCGATAACTCCAAGGACCACGCATAGCTTGAATAGCATAAAAAGCTCGTTTCAAGGGGTCATCAATATACGCAAGAATAGAAATGTGCGTGTAAGACAATCTGTCAAAGACCATTTGTGGTACAGGTATCACCTCTCCTTTTGTGGTCTGCATAGCAAATCCATCGCGTGAAATTTCCGCTATTTCAACGTTTGGCTGTAAAAAGTCAGGCAGTGCTTGACTTTTCTTGATAGCTTGGAAATCAGGAAGTAGGAAAAAGTCAAGCAGTGACTGACTTTTTCCAAAGCGTTGCACTAAATATTGTGCAACGGGCTGTGATACCTCTGGAAATGTCAAATAGAAAGCACGAGCATTTTTCAAACTCGTCTGACTCCAACTTTTCCTGTCTAATTTCTCTGCCAAACGTTTTAGCAGATTCTCGCCGTATTTAGCTCTGTCGCTACCATGTTGCTCATATTCCACGATATAGAAGCCTGCCAGCCATGCCCGCGTTGTCACATTTCTATTGATGACCAAACGAGCATCCTGTTGCAGGATATCACTTGTATTCTGTATGCGACTCACCAACGAGTTAAAGTCCTGGCTTACTATATCATTGTTTGTCATATCATTCGCTTTTTCTTTCCAATCCATCATAACTATTTTGCGTGCAAAATTACAAATATCTTCTCAAATCATGGCCAATATACATCGGCTTTCCATCAGAACCCAGTTTCAAGAACTCTTGTTTGTCTGTGATCTTACCGCTGGAATCGATAATCACAAACATATTCCTGACGTAATCGGCCAGTTCTCTATATTGACGGCCGGTATTCATATCCTTAACAGTATTAACATCCCACTTTGTACTGTGGGTATGCTTGAAACCTGCCAATACAGATTTAAAATCACAAGTCTTCCACTCCCAACCAAACACGTCATCCACCCATTGAATAAACTTCGTGTCCTGTTTGTCATTGAGCCAGTCTATTTCTTCTAGCACCTTATGAACCACAAACCACCATTTTACAGACAACAGGAACTTCCCTTCTTTACCTTTACCGATGATTATGCGATTGATGCCATCTTTTACTTTAATCATATCGAGTGCAGAATGAAAAATACTATCGAACGAACTTAGGGGATAAAAATTCCTTTCCTCTGATATAGTCTCACTCACACCCATAGGAACTTCTTTATTAAAGATATTCAGCCCCTTCTCTTTTTTCTCTGCCAATAATTTGAGTTCTCTCAGACGATGTGTCTGCTTGAAAAACTCATTAAGTTCATCAGTAGAACACTCTGAATTTGATATTCCTAAAGCAATGGCCATCAAGTCATCATCACGAAACTCATCATATATCTTTCCAAGTTTTGTTTGCGAAAATTCATTGAATGTCTCACCATATAGCTTGCGTAATTGTTCCACAGTCGGCTCATAACCCCATGGAAACTTTGTATTTTCCAGATGTTTCAAGTATCGGCTACGTTCAGTTTGTTCCCACACATTATTCTTGTATCTCGCCTCTGCCTGCATATAGAGCATCGCCAAAACTTCAGAGCGGTCACCAGTCAGAGTTGTTTGTAGTACATTCAGGATTTCCAGAAGGTAATCGAACGATATTTCCAACGTATTGAGCAATGTCTTCTCACTATTTGTCAGTTGTCGCTCCAAAGCTACGAGTGTTTGATGATCAGTTACTTCAAGTCTCAACATCTCCTTCAGATAGTCATCAAAGTCAGTACTATCGACTTGTTCCACTACGATATAAGATTTCACCACATCCTGAATGGCACTCTTGGTTTTGTCTATACTCTTGCACCAGTCATCATAGTTAGTAAGAACAATTGGAGGAAAACACTTTTTTATGTGATGACTGAGCACCTCAAACTTGTTGGTTACTTCCACCACACGCATCAACACAGCCAACGCTTTAACACAGCGCAAACCTCTGTCTGTTGATTCCCATTCTTGGAATAGAGATTCAGTATTGTCGAGAACCTCTCTAAGGATATTCTCAAAATCCGTGATAATGCCCCTCATCATTTTTCAGCCACGGCACCTCCTGCTGCCCATTCATCCATTGGTAATGCTATGAAATCGTTTAGCTGTTTTCTGCGGCTTCGCCATAAGGGCAGCCTTTGCGACATCAACATCTCAAACATCTTATTATGGTTTTTCACCATCAGATGTGTCAGTTCATGCACCACCACATATTCTATACATTCACGCGGTACACGTGCCAATTCCAAATTGAAAATCAAATGGCGTTTCTTGGTGATGCAACTGCCCCATTGTGTCCTCATCTGCTTCACTTCCCAAGTCACGTCATCCTCGTTTATACGTTTAGTCCAATATGGTACAATCTCTTGCAGATAGTCTTTCAACTGTCCTCTTAACCATTCGCGAAGCACCTCCTCACGCTTCTCAGTCGTGGTGCCTGGTTGAACATTCATCATCAACCATTCGCCCTGCTTATTAACAGTATGGGCACATCGTGGCATTTCTATTACACGCAGTCGATATCTCGTTCCAAGACAATAATGACTCTCTCCACTCACAAATTCACGTTCTGATTGTCGTGCTTGATTAAGAATCTGTTCGCGTTGCCGTTCCACCCAGTCCCATCTGGAGATGATAAACGAGCGTGCATCATCTTCGCTCAAATAGTCTGGCATCGACACATGCACACGTGCATCTGGTGGATAAACGGCCAGATGCAGGTTCTTGATGGGTTTGCGCTCTATAGCAATGTCGATACCATTAATCTGCATATCAGAACTCTTCTGTATGGGCTACGATGATTTGGGTAATCTCTTCAACGTCAAAGGGCTTTCCTGACAACTCTTGGGCGATGCTCTTCTGAAGTTGTTTCTTCAGACGCGGATTTTCCCTAAAACCAGGTAATGCATAGAGCCTTGCTGCTGTGTACACCTTAATGGCCAGATCAACGTCACCATCCAGATTGTCACATAGATGCCGTTTTGCCATCGTGTCGAGGCGTGGATCACCTGCTTCGTTCTTGCGCAGTTCTTCGCCCATCTCCTTGATACCTTTCAGGAACTGACGATATTCAATGACACCTTGACGCCATTCCTCCAAAAGACGCTGTATGCGCTCAGAAAATTTTCGATACTCTTCAGGGTTCTGTTCGCGCTTACGATTGATGACATGGCGCACGTTGGCCGTCATGGTTTCTGCCACACCATTCTCGCCACCCAGTTCTTTTGCAGCCTCTTCGTCTATCTCTACTTCACCCGTCACCTCATTGATTCTGATGATATCGAGGAAAGAAAAATCGTCAAGCGACTCCAGTTTCTCAGACCTTGGAGCAGTGATATAACGATCGAGCAATGAACGCATCTGTGCGTCGTACATCTTCATATCCACATAGTCGCCACTGCGCTGCATGATGGCATGACGCAATTCGTCATAGTCCTTCACCCTGCGGTATATGTCGTTGGCCTCCTGTTCGCTATAGCCGGCTTCCTCCATCTGCATGGCAATGGCAGCATAGCGGCGCGATAGTTTCATCACGGCGTTATAGAAGTCATCTCTCAATGGCGTGTTGGCTATGATGCGTGACTCCTGCTCGTCGGCAGGCGTGGTCTTGGGGTCGAAACAGAAATAGGCAAAATAATCATCCAACTTCTGAGGCTGTCGCACGGGTTCACTCAACTGTGCTACGCGCTCCATAGCTTTCTGCAACTCTTCTTTGGCCTGACCAATACGACTCTTTAAAAGTCTCTCAATTTCAGACTGCTCAAAACCTGAAATATCACTCCTACCGTCAGATTCGGATACACCAGGTATACCGTTGGTGTAGTCCTCAATAGACTGCTCGATAAACGAGAATAGACCGCGATAGTCTATGATATATCCAAACTCTTTGCGTTCTCCATTCAGGCGGTTTACGCGACAGATAGCCTGAAACAGTGTGTGGTCTATCAGTTTACGATCGAGATAAAGATAAGTAGCCGATGGAGCATCAAAACCAGTCAGCAACTTATCAACTACGATGAGCAGCTTCATTTCACCTGGTTTGTTGATAAACTTGTTCTTGGCCCATTCCTCAAATTGCTCAGGAGTGCGGTCGCCCATCATCTCCTTGGCCCATTGGTATTGGCGTTGCTCTTGTGTTAGTTTGTCGCCTGTGAAACCTTGGCTTAACGCTGGCTCTACTGGTTCATAGCTGGTTACTACGGCACAATGCTGACCAAAGCCTTCCTTACAGAAAATGCTCCAATACTGATAGGCCTCATAGATGGAGTTACACACCAGCATGGCATTGCCATAGCCACCTACGAGAGCATCCTTCGTCTCCATATCATAGAGGATGTCACCAACTACACGTTGCATTGGCTCACGGCTGGAATAGAGGTGTTGCATCTGTGCCCAGCGGTCTTTCAGTGCTTCCTTGGCCTTTGGGGTGAGCCGTTGTGTGTTCTTGGCAAAGAGGGTGTCCAGTGCGTGTGGGTCGCTCAGCTGCTTCTCAACATTACGTGCCTCGTAGCGCAGGTCGAGCACTACACCGTCATCCACGGCCTCATTGAAACGATAGCTGTGTATATAACGGCCAAAACGCATTTCGCTGCTCATGTCCGTCTCTTTGCGCTGAAGCAGAGGTGTACCAGTGAAGCCTATCAGCATTACATTATCACCCATTATTTTACGCATGGCTTTGTTCATGATACCGCCCTGAGTGCGATGGCACTCATCGATGAACACGAAGATATTGCCTTTTGCCTCGAAGCCAGGATAATATTTCTCCAAATTGTCGGCTATCTCCTGCATATACTGTTCAGGCGATTTCTTGCCAGCCTTCTTGTATTCGGCCATATTCTGACTGCCGTCGTGAGGCGCAAACTTATGTATCAGGGTAGTGATGAGCCAAGGCGATTTCTCGTTTAGTTTCTGTAGCAGGTCACTACCGCTCTGTGCCTGATAATAACTGTTAGGCTTCTTGTCGCTGAATAGTTTGGTATCACGTAAGCCATTGGTGATCTGCTTATCCAGTTCGTCGCGGTCAGTAATGATGACCACACGCGCACTTTGTATGTTCTCCTTAATCCATTGTGCCAGCCATACCATTGTCAGACTCTTGCCTGAACCTTGTGAGTGCCAGATGATGCCACTGTCACGCTTACGAATACGTGGTTGGGCGGCCTTTAGAGCAAAGTATTGATTGGGACGGGCGGCTTTCTTTACACCACCGTCGTAGATGATGCAGTCGTGTATGAACTCCAACAAGCGGTCTTGTTTCAGCATCTGGAGTAATGAGCGGTCGAGTTCGTTCACCACTTCGTCGAACATGGGATATTCTTTCATCATGTCGCCACTCATTCCTGCTGGCTCCTTCCAGTGTAGATAGTATTTCTCAGGAGTGCAGGTGGTGCCGTACCAAAGTCCTTCGCTTGGGTTGCCTGCCATTGTCAGCTGGGCGGTTGTAAAGAAGCGGGGGATGTAGCCTGTCTGCTGATTGCGGTAGTTCTGACGGATGGCCTCACTAACAGGTACTCCTGCGCGTTTCAACTCAATGACAACAAGAGCAATACCATTCACATATACAACAATGTCAGGACGGCGATGAACGCTCAGTGTTGATGCGTCACAGTTGACAGTCACCTCCTCAGCTATCTCAAAGATGTTGTTCTGCCAACGTTTAGGGTCGCTTGCTATTGGCCAGTCAATATACTGAACGGTGGTGTTTGTCTTGCCCGGGCCACGGCTCACACTCGTACCATAGCGCAACATGCCATAGACGGCTTCGCTCACCTCGCTCAGTTTATCGAATGTAGAGCAACGTTCTGTCTCAGCTTTAAGTTTGCGAATGGCCTGACGGGCTTCGTCCTCTGTGTGTCCCTTGCTTAGCAGAAACTTCCGCAGAGTGTCTTCACGTAGGTTGGTACTCACGCAGTCTTTCAGGTTGCCAATATACGTATAATCAAGCCGTTCTTTTATCAGCTTGATAACGTGGCTCTGAGTAGCCCGTTCGCTTTGGGTGATAGTCTCTGTTGTCATATCAATCGCGTTTTGCCTGTTAGTAACTCTTGCATCATTCCATCTTTCAAGCGGAGATATTTCTCACGCTCACGAATTAGTGAATCTATCTCGCTTGTTATAGATGTTAGAACATAACCAATGGCGTTTTGTTCTCTCAAATCCATTGGAATGTGTATCTTTACCTTTTCAAATTTGCTTTTTGAAATTACATATCTCTTACCACTCCCCTCACTCAGTGTTGTGATTTGATCTTGATACTCTTTTGTATTGAGCATAAATGCGCTATATTGCAAATCCAACTTTATTGCAGGCCGCAATCTGTTAACATGATAGCTATAACATGCATCTGGAATATCTTCTATAGCCACTGCAAACCTCCCGATATCATCAGGCATTTCTGATGAAGGGGTTAAGAAAATATCGCCTTTTTTTACATCACAGGAAAGAACTTTATTGTCTGACGCTGTAACCCAGTGATGTAAATCTCTTGACCTAATGTAATCTCTGTGATATACATCTAGAAAATTAACTAATCGTACAGGCTGTTCATTTTCTTTGATAGTCTTGTCAACACCAGCAGAAGTAACTTTGCCAATCTCTCCTAGACATATTTCTTTCCACTCCCCAGTAAAACCTTTGAGCCGCTTTTTTCCTGTGAGCAGCTGCTGCATAGCCCCCTGTTTAACCAGACGTTTCTTCTCGACAGCTTTGTCGAGAGAGGTAATAAGCATATCAATGTCGCTCAATGCCTTGGCAATCCGTTGCTGTTCTTCTTTTGGTGGGAACGGAATAAAAACTTTTGCTAAAGATTCTTTATGTATGTGTACTACAGCATCGCCTTGTCCCATTCCTGCTTTTTGACGTACAGAAGATGGCGCATTCAAGACAAAACCAAGGAATATTGACGAACAATTCACATTTGGTGACAAAACGATGATGTCGCCACCTGCGTATGCTTCTTCATTGCCAACAAAAGCAACAGTCTTTCCAATTTCTTCTTTAGTCTCACCTGAACCAGCAAAAAGTATATCGCCATTTTTTAGTCTTTTGGCTTGTTTCGCTATCTCAGGAGAAATGTACGAATAGAACTCACGTATGTAGTTGTTATGGGATGTATAGATTTCACCATATCTAATACATGGAAGATTGCCAGAATGAGATTGGTCGCGAGACACACCACTTCCCTTTGAGAAAATGCCAATCTCTTCCAACGGCCTCACCTCCCAATCCTTGGGAATCCTGCCAATTTCAGTATCTTTCCACTCCGTCGTTTTCATGGCTCTTCATCTATTTCAATACCCATCTCCTTCAGATGTTGCTGAACCTGACGACGATAGAGGTCAACCTGCATTTCCAGTTCAGGTAACGTATCAGCATAACGCTCGTTGAGGGCTGTCAGTGTAGTGATGATGTTCTGCTGCTCAGTGGTCATCAGGGTCTGGAAACGGCTGCGTAACGTCTGCATCCACTTATCTTCAAACACCAACTGCCGCACGTCCTCCTCTGTCAGTTCGCCATATTTTTCACGAACCTTCTTCGTGAGGTCTGCCGTCATTTCTTTCAACAGTTTCTTCTGCTTGTCTATCTCAGTATAATATCCGTTGACGTCCTCCCAGGCTTTTACCATCAGTTTGTCGTAATCGGCAGGCGAATTCTTCGCCTCCTTCAAAGCAGCTTTTAGAGTGACTGGTTTCACGCTGTCGCCAAAGTCTTCGAAATAATCGGCAAACTCCTCAATGGTGGTATCGATAACCTGATTGAGTGCCTCTATCTCCTGCTTAGTATGCTCTATCTGCTGGCACTCTTCGCTAAAATAGTGGCTGGCAATAATCTGCGATGGCAACAGGTCGCATTGTATTTCGTCGTAACCGTAGGTCTTTTTAACGTTACCCTTTTTGTCGCGTGGTAATTCGAAGGTGACATTCCATCCGTCGCGACTAATCATGTAGAGGTCATCCTGCATGGTGTCCTCCCAGTATTTCATCAGCTCGTCATAGACAGCATAGCCATCAACAAGCGTCTGCACATTGGAAAAGGTTGTAAGAACATGACTGCTCCACTCCTTGATAACCTGCTTAGGCACACAGCCTTCACCAGTTGTCTCTACAGCCTCGCGCATATAGTTTCGCCACTGGCTGTATGCAGCATCGTAGGTCTTTTGCTGCTCCTGATAGCTGGCATCATCCTCTATCACGCTGCTAAGGTCTTTTGCTGCGGCATCTGTAAACTGCATATAGTCGTCTTTGCGTCCTGTAGTAAAAAGCTTTTCACGCAATGAAGGGCAAGTGTTCCACAGAGTATCAAGTGCATCAATATCTGTCTGAGGTATGCCACCATTTAAATGAGCATAGAGGTCTTGATGTACTTCTGTATCGCGTGGTTGCACATAGCGGGGAATGTTCAGGTTCCAACCGTTGCGCTCAATCTCCTCATATTTGACAAAGCGAGCAAAGTGTGGTTCCTCGTAATCAGGATTGTCCTTGCCTGCATCCCATACGTCGGCTATTCGTCTGATGTCCTGCTCGCGCAAACGGTTTTTGGCTCCGTCTTTCAGGAATCCGTCCTTCGCATCTATCATCAGAATACCCTTGGAGTCTCGTGCCGATGACTTGTCAATAATGATGATGCAGGCAGGTATGCCAGTACCATAGAAGAGGTTGGATGGCAAGCCTATAATACCCTTGATAATATGACGATTGATAAGGTCGCGACGAATGACGGCTTCTGCCTCGCCACGTTCTACATTACCACGAAACAGCACACCGTGGGGCAGGATGACAGCACCCTTGCCTTCGCTCTTCAGTGACTTCACCATGTGCAGCAGAAAAGCGTAGTCACCCTTGCTGGCAGGAGGTACACCACGCTCAGTGCTCCAGCGGCCAAACACATCGTCAGCCTTCGATGTCTTCATCCAGCCCTTCAGTGAGAAAGGAGGATTGGCAACACCATAGTCGAAGGTCTGCAAAAATAGTCCACCCTCCAAATGCTGGGGTGAGTTGAGCGTGTCGCCATGCTGCAAGTCAAAGGTCTGTATGCCATGAAGCATGATGTTCATCTCAGCCATGTTGTAGGTAGCCAAATCTTTCTCCTGACCATAAAGGCCTACCACCTTTGCATGAATGGCTTCGTCTTTGGCACGTAGCAGCAGTGATCCTGAGCCGCACGCGCAATCGTAAATGGTGATGCGGTCGCGTTCATCTTTATCAATACCGATGAGTTTGGCCATCAGACGTGATACCTCTGCAGGTGTGTAGAACTGCCCTTTAGACTTGCCGCTCTGTGTGGCAAAGTTGCGCATTAGGTATTCGTAGGCATCACCAATGAGATCATCGTTGCCTGCACGATTGGTAGTGAAGTCGAGATTTGGATTCTCAAATATTTCTATAAGACTGCTGACTGTCTCTACCAACTCCTTGCCCTTTCCCAGTTTGTCCTCGTTAGCAAAGTCAGCATTGACGAAAACATTACCCATATTGAACTCTTTGGCAATGCGTTCCAACTTTTTGTTCAGTTGGTCGCCGATGTCATTCTGATTCTTCAGATGTTTCACCACATAATCGAATGTGCAGTCCTCAGGAATCTCATCAATGTAGCCCGCTTTCTGACGGTCGCTTATATATTTCAGAAACAGCACCACAAGGACATAATCCTTATACTGCGAGGCATCCATGCCGCCACGTAGCGCATTGCAGCTCTCCCAGAGTGTGCTGTACAGTTGTGATTTCTTTATTGCCATAATTACATAATTGGGCTACAAATTTACAAATTTTCTTCGAGATAATTCACAACATCGCACATTTTTACACATAATTTAATATAACGCGAAACCAGGAACGCCGTCAACGATGTCAGGAATAAGCAAAAAACTATCAACCGAAATCAGGAACAACCTGCATGACAGTTATGACAGATGACAGTTTTCTGAATTTGAGAAGAGAGAGATTTTAGTATTACATATTATAATATATAATATACTAATTTGAATAGTTCACCGATTTTCAATAACTGTCATTTGTCATCTGTCATCATAGAATCGGTAAAACCGCCCACCTTGCCCGCTATCGACGAAACGTAATCTTCGAGACTCGAAAATTACGGATTCGAGGGTCGTGTATTACGTTTCGTTTAAATGATGCGATTAAGCGAGAGCGGAACCATGCTCGCATGAGTTCTGCCGAGCATGAGCATCTTCGATGTTAAAAACATCAATTCGTCAAATTCGTGCTGAAAATCGCCCCAAATCGAAGGGTAAAATTTGGCAGCGCACGAAAAATATCGTATCTTTGCAGAGCATTAGGGAAATGCTCTGCGAGTGTGGACTGCGGCTCAGCATAGCTCGAGCGAGCTCGGCTCTGCGTTCGCCTTGCACCACCCTTGCAATGTCAATCATGAGAGACAAAAAGCGGGATGTCGGCCACCCGATGTAGTTGGTCGCAAAGAGTCTAATACCATGAAAAACGCGATTAAGCGAGAGCAGATCAAGCTCGTTTGAAGTCTGCCGAGCAAAAGCGTTTTCGATGGTAAAACCATCAAAAACACATTTAAACATTATGGCAAAGATTTTGTATGAAGTAAAGCAGAACCAGAACTCGTTCAGTGCCGCTTTCGGAAAGTGGTACGCACAGATCAAGAACCTCGAAACGCTGAACACGCGTAAGTTGGCAAACCACATCTCGGAGCACGGCTCGATCTACACCCCCGACGTCGTTTACGGCGTACTGGAGAAGTTCCGCAGCTGTCTTGTAGAGATGCTCCTGAACTCGAAAAAGGTAAAGATCGAAGGCCTCGGCACGTTCTATTGCAC
>JAEEGF010450944.1_pt1 | contig 13727 bp, 8 predicted proteins | sample 9134171 | NCBI WGS metagenome assembly JAEEGF01 (sample SAMN16246542, study PRJNA631951) | gut metagenome | biome: gut microbiome; feature: rumen; material: AP-attached | host: Bos | place: Iran: Karaj | collected 2018-10
GTGCCTATCAGCGGCGAAGTGGAGTTCATGAAGAATTACATCGAGCTGATGAAACTGCGCTGCAACGAGATGACCACAGTCACTTCTCAGTTCTCAGTTTTCAGTTCTCAGTTGGTTGTTGCTGCCGTGCTTGTTAAGTATGCTGCTGTGTCACAGCACCCCCACCTTTGCAGCCACCTACAACGTCAGGGACTACGGCGCAAAGGGCGACGCCACCCACATCGACTCGCCTGCCATCAACGCCGCCTTGGCACAGGCTGCCGCCGACGGTGGCGGCACGGTGCTGCTTCCTGCAGGCACCTACCTCTGCTACTCGCTCCATCTGCAGAGCAATGTCACCCTGCGGCTCGACAGCGGCGCCATCCTCAGGGCGGCACCCGTCACCGATACCGAGGGCTACGACGCACCTGAGCCGAACGCCTACGACCAATATCAGGACTTCGGTCACAGCCACTGGCACAACTCATTGATGTGGGGCGACAGCCTGGAAAACGTAACGCTCGAGGGACAGGGGCTCATCGATGGCTCGGATGTGCTGTCGAGGGGAGCACGGAAAACAGCTCCGGGCAGACAAACGGTGGCCAACAAGGCACTGGCACTGCGCAACTGCCGACATGTAACCATCCGAGGACTGCGCTTCCTCAGCTGCGGACACTTCGCCATGCTGCTCACCGGCGTCGACGACCTGACGATTGAGGACGTCGTGGCCGATACCAACCGCGACGGATTCGACATCGACTGCTGCGAGCAGGTGGTCGTTCGCAACTGCAAGGTCAACACGGTCAACGACGATGCCATCGTGCTGAAGTGCTCCTATGCGCTCGGATGGGCCAAGCCCACTCAGCAGGTGCTCATCGAGGACTGTGAGGTCAGCGGATACGATGTGGGCACGCTGCTCAGCGGCACGCGCACCACAAACACCGAGAAGGCGCCTGATGGCGACGGACCAACTGGACGTATCAAGCTCGGAACAGAGAGTAGCGGCGGGTTCCGGCATATTACGATTCGGCGCTGCTCCTTCAACCATTGTCGCGGTCTGGCTCTGGAAACGGTCGACGGGGCTGCCATGGAGGACGTCAGCGTGAGCCACCTCACCATGAACGACATCTGCAACTCGCCTATCTACATCCGTCTGGGCGACCGCATGAGGGCTCCACAAGGCTTCCATAAGTCTACCGTCAGCGACATCCGCATCAGCCATGTCAGCGTGACCGATGCCGACAGCCGCTACGCCTGTCTTATTGCAGGCGTGGAGGGCCATCCGGTGAGAAACGTACGCATAGAGGACCTCAGCGTGCAGTTCCGCAACCCCTTGACGCTCGAGGATGTGAGACTGCAGCGAGGGCGCAATCCTTTCTTCATTCCGGAGGCACGCGCTGCCAACGAGCTCGGCGAAGCCAACTATCCCGAACCGTCTGCCCACGGCATCCAGCCGGCATGGGCGTTCTCCATCTCGCATGCACGCAACATCCTGCTCAAGAACATCACCATGAGGATGACAGGCCACGATGAGCGCCCGCCAGTCTTCCAAAAAGACACCAGGAAAATCCGCTTCCGCAACGTCCGATACCAGTAGAAACGCGTTCCTCGGTCGTCGCGAAGCCTGTCAGCATTTGTTTCTTCTCACCTCTCACCTCTCACCACTCACCTCTAAAACTATCCTCTCACCTCTCATCACTCAGTGTGTTCTTCTTCCATGGCAAGTACCAAATGGCAATCCAGGAGACGAACACCCCGACATAAAGCGCAATGATGTCCGGGGAGAACTCGAAGTTTGAAAAATTGAATATGCTGTGGAAGCACGCACAGGCTGTCAGACTTCGGGTGTCGCGAGCAATGTTTCCAATGCCCCAGGCTCCGATGAGCAGCACGCCAAAGAATACGAGGCCTTCCATGTTGAACTTCACGTTGATGTGCCATAAAAACCACATGGCGGCTATCAAAAAGATGCGCAGGCCGTTGTTCATGTCCTTCAGTTCTCCTTGAAGATAGCCTCTCCATCCCACTTCTTCAAGCAGCGCATAGACGATTGTACAAAGCAGGACGACGCTCAGGCTTCTATCAAGAAAGAAACATAAGACGACGGGAAGGGCAACCGTGATGACTGACTTCATGATCGACTTGCCCGTAAGGGTGCAATAGAATCTGCGTCTGAACACCCAGACAGCCGCCAAGGCTCCTATGCACGGACCGATGCCCTCGGCCCATCTCCAAAGCCAGTCAGTGAAGGTGCTGTCGCCGAGCTTCATATACCTCAACACAAGCGCTCGGATGAGCAGAGCAATTACATAGAACAAAGCGATTGCCTGCCATTTGATTCCCGTTGTCTTCGTATTCATCGTTTTGAAAGCATTGTAAGTTTTAAGATTTAATCTCCTGATAATCTGTTATTTAGCGATAGTTATCGAGCATTTCTCAGATGACTGTCGTCAGTTCTTTGTCTTCTATTATAACTAAGTTACAGACCCCACCCCTGGCCCCTCCCCTTGAAGGGAGGGGATTGGCTACCGCCGGAAAGCAAGCCGCAGGGCGCTCCCCTCCCTTCAAGGGGAGGGGCCAGGGGTGGGGTCTGAATTTGTTACTATTCATGTTTGCTTTCGCTATGACGAAAAGTTTGCTGCAAAGGTATGAAAAATGATTGGATTGAAAAACGTACCGCCTTAAAAACTTAGACTTTTTAGTTGTTTTTCGGGAGTTCAGGAGTTCTCTGCAAGCAGGGCATCCAAGGCCTGATAACCTTAGTCGAGCGCAGGAGTTCCAGGAGTAAAAGACGATACCTGAAGTTTCGCATGTTCTATCCATTTAGGAGTTTAGGAGTTTGGGAGTTTGGGAGTCTGGACGATAGTTTATTCGCTCATTTTTTCTGGATTTCTGGAATCAGAACTAATGTCCAAACTCCTAAACTCCCAAACTCCTAAACTCCTCAACCAACTTGCGAAAGTTGAAGACGATACTATTAGCTCAATTCTATAAATGGAACTATTGCAGTCCGCTAAAACATCGCCTTTTATCTCTTACGCCCTTCTCCATCAGTGTTTCGGGCAAAAGCAGAATATGGGACTTGTGAAAGTCTCGAAGAGACGAAAGAACACAGACGGGGGTGTTAGCCCCCGGGTCATGATGAGATAACAAAGAAAGCCCCGAGGGGGCGACAGAGACTTGACAATAACTGATACTGAACAAGTAACACGTTCTGTCGCCCATTCTGGGCTGGAAAACTTTGGCTGATGATAGACCAGGGGTTGGCACCCCTGTCTGTCATCTATCGCACCTTCGGTGCTTTTTCCCCGTACACGAATAAAATGGAACGAATAAAACTAACGAATGAAATCCCTGTAATACCAGCAACTTCTTCATCTAATTGAATGCGAAGCCTGTAGGATTCGGACATTCGTGTATGCGTCATCCAGAACCGTTTTCTGCGGTTTGTGGTCGTCAGTTCGGCGGTTTCTGCCAAGAAAACCGCCAGTTTTTGTAAACGAATGCATTGGATTCGTCCAACGATTCCATTGATTTTGTTCAACAATTTCAATGGTTTTGTTCAACTATTCCAATGGATTCGTTTCTGCAATCTGCCGCTTTTGTTTCTCCCATCCGCCATTATTGCCGTTCTTTTTCGGCAGTTTCGGCTTGGGAAGCCAGTTTGCTCGTGCTTTATTTTCAGAAGTTCGGGAGTTTAGGAGTTACAGGAGTTGCAGACGAAACTTCTAGCGTTAAACTCTATAAATGGAGCAAATAGAACTAATATCTGTAGCTCCTGCGCTCCTAAACTCCTGAATTCCACGTTTTCCTCAATTGAAATGCGTGCTATTGATGTCGCTGTCGCCCCGTCCATTTCGCAAATCTGCGGCGCGCAGCAGTGCCGATGGCGCGCAGGTTGCCGTGGCGAAGATTGAGGAAGAGCTCTTCTGCGGAGTAGCCGATCTTGGTGAATGGGTGGTTCCAGCCCATCACCTTGTAGCGGCGTTTCAGGTAGTCAACATGCTCGATGACGTAGCGGGGATGGCGCAGCGGGAACGTCAGCTCGTGGCGTTTCATGGTGAAGATGCGGCGCAGACGGCGAGGCATGGTGTCGAGCTGGGCGGAGTAGTGGGTGGAGTCGGAGGTGAAACCGACATTGCTGACGAGGTTCTTCGTGGGCAGGATGACGAGCCCGCTGTTCAGTATCTGGTCGGCCCAGTAGATGGTCTCGAAATATTCCTTCCCGCTCTTGCTGTGGTCGCTGAACATGCGCAGCATGTCTTTCCGGTAGCCGCGGCGCTTGGCCAGCGCCTTCATCATGCGCAGTGCCTGCCGGTCGTGCATGAAGGCATAGTCAGACTGCCAGCGGTCGGCCACGCGCTTCCACGATGCCCATCCCCAGATGCTCATGAACGAGGTGAAGAAGTAGTCGTCGTCCACGTCGGGCGTAACCTCGTCGGTGTTGAAACCGCCTATCATCGTGATGCGGTCGTCGTGTTCGTAGCGGTCGAGAAGCTCCTTGCAGAAGGGGAAGAACGACTGTGAGGGCACCACATCGTCCTCCAGCACGATGAGCTTGTCGGTCATGCTGAAGGCCCAGTTGTGCGACATGAATCCCGAGGGGTCGCAGCCGTAGTTGCGTTCCTGATAGCGACGGTGAACGTCACATTGCCAGTCTATGTTGTCGACGATGTTTCTGCAGGCCTCTATGCCTGGCAGGTCGCGCTCATCGCGTGGACCGTCCTGATAGAGGAAAAGGCGGGCTGGGCGAGCCCGGCGCACTTCGTCGAACACCTGCTGCAGGTGGTCGGGACGGTTGAAAAACAGGATGAGAACCGATACGTCTATGTTTGCGGGAGGAAGCATGGGGTGCGTTTGGGGGTATTTTACTAGGGTTGATTCATTGTTTCTTCTGGGTCTTTGCTCGCAAGAACTCAATGGTCTCTTTGAGAATCTGGGCATGGGCCATCCAGAGGACGCCGATATAGATGGCGGCGGCCATGACGATGCGGGTCAGCAGGCGCAGCCACAGCGAGCCGAGGTCGGCGGTGACGAAGTGGGTGAGCGCCATGGTGGCAGCGGCCACGAGCAGAAACGGCAACATGTCCTTGAGGAACGACAACAGCCGGTAGCCCGTGAGGCGGTGAGCGAAATGGTGCCACACGAACAGCCATGCCACGTTGAGCGCCGTGAAGGCCACCACCATGGCACTGACACCTTGGCTGACCAGGGCGAGCATGAGCACAATCTGGCATACGCCCAGGGCCAGCGTGCTCCACATATAGATGTCGCTGCGCCCGCGGCTGATGATGAGGTTGGAGAGGATGAGCGACAGCGGCGTGAACGCTCCGGCCACACACAGCACCTGCAGATAGCCGGCACTGACGAGCCATTTCTCGGTGATGGCCAGCACGATGAACTCCTTGGCCACGAGTCCGAAGCCGAGCAGCAGCGGAAAACTGACGAAAGAGGCGAAGCGGATGAGCTTGCGCAGGGCGCGAAGCTGGCGCTCGCGGTCGTCGCTGAGGTCGACGAAAACGGGCTGTGCCACCGTCTGCACCATGCCTTGCAGCGTGTACGACGCCTTGTAGTTCCACTGGTACGCCTGGTTGTACTGTCCCGTCTGGTGGGCCGAATAGTAGCGGCCGAGCAAGATGTTGAGGATGTTGTTGTTCACCTGCGTCAGGATGGCCGAAGCCATGATCTTACAACTGAAGCGGAACATGGTGCGGATGGGCTGCGGGTCCCACGAGAAGGTGGGCCTCCACGGTGAATAGTGCCACAGCATGAGGGTGTTCACCAGCACGTAGACCAGCGTCTGGGTGGCCAGCGACCAGTAGGCATAGCCTCGCCATGCCATGACGATGCCCACCACGTTTGACACCACGATGGCCGTCATGCCCGCCTTGGCCTGCTGCTTGGTGCGGAGGTTCTTGAACAGCCACGCCGACTGGGCCAGCGAGAAGCTGCTGATGAAGAAGCCAAGGAACGTGTAGCGACACAGCGGCACCAGCGCCGGTGTGTGGTAGTAGCGCGCGATGAGGGGCGCCGAGAAGAAAAGAAGGAGGTAGATGCACAGGCTCACCACGATGTTGAACCAGAAGACGGAGTTGTAGTCGTTGTCGGTGGGCTCTTTCAGGTTGGTCAGCGCGGTCTTGAAGCCGCTGCTCTGCAGTTCGATGGCCACGACGCTGAAGATGGCGATCATGGCTATCATGCCGTAGTCGTCGGGCGACAGCAACCGGCCAAGAATGATGCCGGCGAGCAGCCCGATCATCTGCTGCACGCCATTGTTCATGCCTCCCCAGAAGAGGCCCCGAGCCGTCTTTTCCTTCAGTGTCTCCATCTTATGCCTTCACGACCCGTCCGTACACCTGTCTTCTATGTCAGTCTGGGCCGGCATATATTCTTACTTCAATAAAACTTTGGCAAAGATACGAAAAAAGCTTCTAACAAACGAGCGATTTGGGAGAATTAACGCAAATAGGCCTGATTATAAAGCATGAAAGGGAAAAAAATGGTCATTGCTGCTGCCGCTTGCAAGGCGAAGCACATCTGAGCATCCTCTTTTTTTGCAACATAAACACCGATAACCTTGCTGTTTTGCAAAAACTTTGGCAATAATACATCAGATGGCATCGTATAAGCCCGACGTTTGTACTCGTTAACCGTCTACCTGTTTTCTGGCGCAGCCAATCCCCTCCCATCTCAGGGGAGGGGTAGGGGTGGGGTGAGCGTGGACCTTGTGTCCGGAAGATTTGTACCCCACCCCTGCACCCCTCCCCTGAGATGGGAGGGGATTGGCTGCGCACAGATGGAAAGATACATTCGGAACAGAATTCAAATCTTCATTCCTCTCTTGGCGTTGCGGAGGTGCTAACTGCTATATTGTCACTTGTGGAGTTTGAGCAGCATGGTGAAGACCGTGCCAAGTATGGTGAGAAATTATTAAGCAGGCTGGCAGATCGTTTGAACAGAATGGGATTTAACCTTCGGCGGCTTCGCGATTATCGTCACGTTTATCAAGTGTATCCCTACCAGGGTGTTGAGGTTGTAAAGTTTCTCAATAGCAACAGTGCTTGGCTGTCAAACGACACCACATTGCCAATTCGGCTGTTTTCAACTGCCGAATTGCAAGGCCCTGCACATCAGAATGATATAATTCGGCTGTCGCCGTATCCTTATTATTCTAGAAACTCGAGCTTGCCCACGTGCGTGTTGACCTTGTCGAGGTCGGGCAGCTGCATGTAGTCGCCGTAGATGCAGCGGAGGTGATGGTCGTAGTCGTGGGGAACGGGCAGCTGATGGCCCTCAAAGACGTGGGTGGCAAGGGGGAAGATGTCTTTCTCGTAGCGCGGATTGTGGAAGGGAATGCCCAGTCCGCTGGTCACGGTTGTGGCTCCGAGCAGGCGGTTGAGCGCACGCAGGACGGGATGGACGAGGCGCATGTTCAGACGGAAGATGCGGCGCACGCGGGGCAGGCTCTTCGCGTCGTCGGTGCTGGTGCGCCAGATCTTGTACATGTGGCCGATGGCGTGCTCCGACAGTTTGTGGACCCAGATGCGCTGACGTTCCAGGGGGAAGATGTCGATGTAGATGCCTTGCTCGCGCCAGGAGCGGTCGTAGCCGTTGCCTTCGTTCAGAATGGAGCGGCGGTCGCGCACCTTGGCGTAGCAGAAGAAGTAGTTGGGGTCGGTCTCATGCGTCTGAAGCGCCATGGTCTGGGGCAGTTCGTGGGGCAGCACCTCCATGAGCCGCAGGTAGTCGGGGCGCATCATCTCGATGTCGAGGTCGTCGTCCCAGGGAATGAAGCCGTCGTGGCGGATGGCGCCGATGAGCGTGCCGCTGGAGAGCCAGTAGCTGATGTCGTGGCGGCGGCAGATGTCGTCGACCACCAACAGCAGTTCGAGCATGCGCTCCTGCTGGCGGCGCAGCTGAGAGCCGTCGGGCGAGAAACGCTGGCGCAATGACGCATGGTCAGGGTGTGTCTGTGGCATATTGTATCATTGTTCTGCCCCACTGGGCTATCATGTCCATCGTGGGGGTCGGTATGTGGTGCGCTGCTGCCAGACGGCGTATGATGTCAAGGCCGTAGGGAAAGTCCTCGCTGAAGTAGCGGCTTGTGGTGTCGGGCACGAAGCCTTCTGCCGTCTGCAGCATGGGCGACATGATGTTCCGGAAGGCAGCAATGCTGCGCAGCTTGCGGGTGAGCGACTGTGCGTCGTGGCTTTCGTAGTAGTCGAGCACCGTGGGCAGACAGTTGTCGCTCACGGGTAGCGCCTTGATCAGCTCGTGCAGCTCGCGGTCCATGGCTATGTAGAGTGTCGAGGCCTCGTCGGTCCATTCGGCGTAGAACGCGCTGTTGCGGGCGTACACGATGCCGGGCTTCCAGTCTTTCCACATCGAATAGAGCCGTGCCGGATGCAGAATGGGGTTGCTGTTGCTGATGCTTGCCTCGTAATGACTGCTGAGCACTTCGACGGGAATGCGGAAGAGCGCCGACAGCTGGCGTCCGAAAGAGTCTTTGTCTGCGACGTTCTTCGTGCCGATACGCATCAGCGGCCTTGTGCCAAGCAGATGGGCGGAGTGGCCGTAGGTCTCCAGTCTTGAGACGAAAGGCACGCGCTGGAAGCCAAACAACGGCGTGTCGGAAGGAAGACGCTGCTGGGCCTCATCGAAGAAACCGGTGCACGAAACAACACTTCCCACGGCGACGCCGGGCCGGAGCGCGGGGGCCACCTGCGTGAGAACGCTGCCGATGGAATAGCCTGGAAGACAAAGCAAGACCATGTCGGCACTGCCCACCACTTCCGTGGCGTTGGCGGAGATGCGGCCGATGCGACCCTGTATGTCGGTACCGTCGGGCGTGTGGATGGTGAGCTCGTGAGCCCACATCTCAGGATGTCGGGTGAGCAGATGAACCTCGCAGCTGCCCTGTGAAGCCAGATAGCCTGCCATCACATGCCCGGTGTTGCCTCCTCCACAGATACATATTCTCATAGTCCGGCGTTGTCTTTGATTTGCAGCAGTGCCTCAACCAGCTGGTCGTTGTCATGACGGTTGCGCACGGAGATGCGGATGAAGTTGCGCCCCTGTAGCGCGGTCTTGGTGTTGCAGTCCTTGATGAGGATGTTGAACTCTTCGAGCAGGCGGTGCGTCAGTTCTGCCGAGGTGAGGGGAGCCTGCACCTCGCAGCAGAAGTAGTTGGCCTGTGAGGGCAGCACGCGCAGATAGCTCACCTCGGCCAGACGTAGGCGGAAACGGTCGCGCTCGGCCAGGAACTTGCGGCAGGCTCGCGTGTAGTCGCCCGTGTATTTGCCGAAAATCTGCATGTAGTACTCGGCAAAGCTGTTGATGTTCCATATAGCAACGTCTTTCTTCAGCCTGTCGATGAGGGCCGTGTCGCTGCTGGCCATGACGCCGAGGCGCAGGCCGGGCACGCCAAACGACTTGGAGATGCTCTTCATGACGATAAGGCAGGGCAGCGACTCGAGCGTTGCGTTGTCGAGCAGGGAGTTGGTCTGGAAGTCGGTGCTGAAGTCAACGAACGACTCGTCCACCACAAGACGTATGCCTTTCTCCTGGCACCACTGGGCCAGACGGACTACGTCGGCGCGGGGAATGAAGTTGCCGGTGGGGTTGTCGGGGTTGATGAGCAGCAGCGTGTCGACGGCATGCTGGCCAAAGAACTGCATCAGGTCGTCGGCCGTATAGGCGAGGTCGGGCCCTTGCGGCACAAAGCTCACAATCTGCTCGCGCTGCAGCCGGTGGGGATATTCCTCAAAGGTGGGGTACACCACTCCAAAACGGCCCTCGGTATGTTCCATCAGGCTCTTGATGAGTTCGGCGGCGCCATTGCCCACCATTACATATTGCTGGCGGATGCCAAAGTATTTTCCGGCCAGCAGAGAGTTGACGCCCATGCCCGAGGGATACTCCGTGAGCAGGGTGTCGAAGTTGGCGCGCATCTCGTTTTTCATCTGCAGCGACGGGAAATAAGGATTCACCAGGTAGCAGAAGTCGAGCATTCGCGGAAAGCGCCAGTAGCCTCCGTAGCGCCGGCTGAACCGTTGCAGCATCTTGTCGCCGCTGGCAAAGAGGGTCTCGGCAATGTCAAGGTCCTGCACGTCGTCTATCTCGTACCACTTCTCGTCGCCGATGTCGAGGGCCTTCAGGTCGCTGCGGTCGAGCAAGGTGATCACGCGGAGCACCTGTTCGTAGTATTCGTTGTTGCCCAGTGCATGGCAGTAGGCCTCGAGGAACGGAACGTAGACATGCTGGGAGAACTGACGCGAGAACTTGTAGATGTTCACCGTCTTGTAGTAGTGGGCGATGTCTTCGTAGCGGAATGCCTGCTTCGGGATGAAGTTCACGATGTTTCGGTCCTGGTCGATGCGCACCATCGTGCCGTCCATCCACGACTCGTACTTCGCCACGAGGGCTACGTTGGGCTCGGGGGCTTCAAGAATCATGGGGAACAGGCGGTCGCCGAAGATGAGGTCGCTCTCAATGAGCAGTGTGTCGTCTTCCTGCAACTGCTGCTTGGCCAGCGAAAGGGAGTAGATGTTGTTCGTCTTGTCGTACACGGGGTTGTCCACGAATTCAATGCGCAGGCGGTCGTCGTAGCGATGGCCAATGTATGCCTGCAGTTCGCGGCCCTTGTAGCCCACCACGATGATGACGCGGCTCAGTCCCAGGCCCGACAGCTGATGGAGCAGACGGTCGATGAGGCGGACGCCGTTCACCGGGACCATACACTTCGTGTTGTCCTTTGTGTATTCTCCGAGTCGGCGACCCATGCCGGCCGCCAGAATAATTGCTTGCATAGCTACACTTTTTCTTTATAGACTCCTCACTCCTCACGGTTCGCCCTTCGCCGTTCTCTGGCGAAACGCATAACCTGTGTGCAAAGTTAAGACATTTTTCCGAATGCACCAAGGTTTAAGAAAAGAAATGTGTTGTCGGACGCGGCGGTGCTTCTCTGCAGGTCGTGTTCCCAACGTGCCTCATGCGAGCGGAGAAAAAGCCGACCGACAGTTAAACAAGGTCTGTTGTCTGCTAAAGACAGCGAGAAGAAACGTTACAGTTCTGTCGCAAACAAATGTTTTATCTGGTTCCTTTATCAAGTGCAACATGTGTAACCGTAGAAAAACAAGTCGAATGCTTGGTTGTTCCAGAAAAATGTCTTATATTTGCACCAGATACAAGATGTACCATAAAACAGGGGGCAATATGAAAACTACAATCAACAAATCAGTCATTCCCGACGCTTCGAGGCGTCGGCGGTTCAACAGATGGATGGCCACGGTGATGCTGTGTGCCGTCAGTATTTGCGCGATGGGAAAGTCGTACCCGCTATACATTTGTGGTATGCAGGTCAACGACACCAATCGCGGACAACTCACTTCTATACTCACACAGCAGGGATTCCTGAAGAGTGGCAGCATCAGCTTTGACGGCAACAAGACGCTTACACTCAATAATGCCGTGGTGGAATACTCAACGAAAGGCATTGCGCGATTCCTCTCCAACGGACAGATGAACGACTTTGAAGGCATTCCGATAGAGATGGGCATTGAAGACCTGGTGGTTAAGGTGGTCGGTACAAACACGGTGACGACAACGGCTCAGACGGATTTTCTCATAGAAGACGACGAGTCGATGCAGTATGCAATGAGCCTTTCAATCGTGATGGTAGCGGAAAACTATTCCTTTGAAGGAACAGGCTCGCTGACGGTCAACGCGCTCGTTGAGGACAATAGTCTTATATTTTCTGCAGGGTACGCTTTCTGGGCGTTTGGCAACTGCAACTTCAAGAGCGGCACTTATTGCTTCAACGGAAAGACATCTGGCTTGATCGTTGACGGAAAGGTGACTTTTACGAATGGAAGTTTCAAGTTCACGGGTGAAGACTTGGGTGCTGTGGGGGTTGCCAACGAAGAGGATATCGTGTTGAGCTTGTTCCTGAAATGGATTACTCCCGCCAATCCAACGTTCTCCGACGGATGCGTCTGCAATGCGGCAGGCATTCCGGCCAAGACGGTGGAGATTGGTGTCGCGGAAATAGAGTTGTATGTGGCTGGGCAGAGAGTGACGGTCGATAACTGCGATGACGTTCTCGGCGACGGACACGTCAGCTACGACTACGTGAACAACAAACTCATCCTGAACAATGCGAACATCATGTCTTACGGCTACACCGCAGCCATTGATGCAAGTGAAATGGATGGGCTGAACATCGAACTGGTTGGCAACAACGTCATCGGTGGCTCAGGTTCAGACAAGTGCCCATACATCGCTTTAGGCTCAAACGCCACCATGGTGGGTGACAACAACGCCAAGCTTAGTGTGAATGTTCGCGATGCCATTTATTTCATCGATAAGCTCGTCCTCAATAATGTGAAGATGGACGTCCACAGCCGCGACCATGCCTTTAGCGGCAGTACGACAGAAGCTTATGAGACGGCGGTGTTGTATGTTCAGAATAATACGTCGATAGATGCATACAATGAGGAAGATAATCAGGCGGTGATGAATCGCTTGATGGTGATGGGCGATGAGATGGCAAACGTGCTTCTGCCGGCTAATGCCAGTTCGCAGCTTGACTTGCTTCAGTACTACAATGGGCGGCACGTCGTCATAGGCAATGCCGGGGAGTACTACCGCATCGACATTTGTGGATGGCCCCTTTGTGAGAATAACAAGGAGTATTTGTGTGAAGGACTAACGACACAGGGCTTTTTGTCGGGCGGAAGTATCTCGTATGATGAAACAAGCAGAACGCTATCATTGAACAACATGACGCTCAATTCGAGTATGGAAAACCCGGCAATCATGGCCGGTTGTCCTATGGTGAATAACGGAGACCTGAATCTGAACATTGAACTCAGAGGAAACAATGTTATCAATTCTGGACGTAATGTGGGCATACGTATTATTTCCGAATTCTTCTTAATCGAAGACGCCTTCATGTCAACAGTGTTTAAGGGAAGTGGCTCGCTAACCATCAATGCCGGTACTGATGCGTGGTCTGGGAATATTGCAGCTATCGATTCGGAAGGTGGCGGAACGTTGAGCTTCGTCGGAGGTACGTATAACCTTACTGGAAAGACCTACGGCGTGAGAACTGGCGGCCCGCTCAAAATCAGAGGGTCGAACATGACCCTGGAGGGCGATGACTGCGCAGTAATGTACAGTGATAATCTAACTTTAGAGAATGCAGACATCGTCGTGCCGGAGAATTACAACGTCCTCGAGAATGTCAACTTCTATTACATCGTTGACGAGTATGGGAACAAGGCCAAGCGGGTGGTTGTGGCTTCGGCCATGCCGACGGGAGTTGAACCTATTGGCAAAGGACAATGGACAAAGGGTGATTCTTGGTACACGATCGACGGGCGGCGGCTCGAAGCAAACCCCGCACAAAAAGGCGTGTATATGAAGAATGGAAAGAAGATAGTGATAAAATAAAGTTAAATAAAATTAATTTCGGAGTGTAAAGAGATGGTTTTTTCGGCTAATTAGTTGAAAAGCCGTACCTTTGCACTCCGATTCTAGTGGGGCCAACAATGAACCCCCGAGGGTGGCGTGTAAATAGTAGCCACGGCGAAAGCTGTCGTTATGGTTTGTGAATCGCTGCTCACTGGCAGGCGGAGAGTCTGCTCGCTTCCAGGTGCGTGAAGCCAGGCGCAGTCGGATGGCGACATATCCGGATTGAGAAAACGTGTTATACATTATTAATTTTAAATGGACACTTTAAGTTACAA
>JAEEGF011569982.1_pt1 | contig 13727 bp, 15 predicted proteins | sample 9134171 | NCBI WGS metagenome assembly JAEEGF01 (sample SAMN16246542, study PRJNA631951) | gut metagenome | biome: gut microbiome; feature: rumen; material: AP-attached | host: Bos | place: Iran: Karaj | collected 2018-10
ATCTCATCAACACATTCTCTCTTTCTCCATCCACCACCTTATTAAATATAAGGCTACTAACACCCAGAAGTCCACTCTTTTCTTCCTTCAGAGTCAACTTCTCAACATCCTCATTCTCAAAACCACTCACCTTAATTTTTACTACCATACCCTTCATTTTTTAATTATTGCGTAATATTTACGCTGCAAAAGTACAACAAATATTTTATTCCTGCAAGCTTTTCTGCGTACTTTTTACGCAACTGATTACTTTTTTCTGTTTTTTGGCAATATTATATGCCTGATGTTGGGTAAAAATGTGTTTTAAAGGTGATTTATGGAAAGAAGATTTGTTTGTAGCAAAGAAGTCACTTTGAGCCAGCAAGTGGCCGATGACGAGAAGTATCTGATTAGTAAAATCCTAATTGAAGGCCGTTTATGCGGTTCTGACTTGATGCTGCTATCTGATATGTCAAAGCATGGAAGTTTGCGGCAACTCGACATGCATGGGGTGACAGAATTGGATACTGATGATCTGGAGGAAGACGGTTCAATGGATTGTTATCCCTTTTATGACAATGATTGGATTGAAGAGGTCAGCCTGCCAAATGTGAGTTCCATAGACTATCCCATGTTCTATTACTGCAAGAATTTGAAGTGTATTGAGATCCCTGATACTGTCAAACAGTTCTGTGATGTCTTTTTGTTCCATTGTCCTAATGTTGAAGAAATCTATGTACCAGGTGATCTTCGTATAGATTATGACGGTAGGTACCAGAGCGACAACTGTTTTGCCGGATCAGGTAAGCTGTTCATCTCAGATTTTGACGGCTGGCCGGAGAAGGAGGAAGATACGCCAGACTCATTCTTTACCTATGATGGTGTTCTCTATGAAAACGATGTGTGTGGAATCTCACTTCATCGTTATCCTGCAGGAGACGAAAGAACGGGATTTACAATTCCTGAAGGAGTCACTAATATTGAAGAAAACGCATTTAACGGTAATCCCTACCTTAAAAAGATCATCATACCCAAGAGTGTGAGAAATATTGAGGAAGATTCTATTGTCGGGTGTAGTAATCTCGAAACGCTCATTTTCATGAATGACAAGTTTGGAATGTTTTCTTGCAAAGACGCGATGTACGCTTATAGCATTAATCCTTCTGGGTTAAACGGCTCACCTCGCCTAAAAGATGTCTATCTGTATGCTGACGATCCTGATGAATTTAGTTTTTGTATTTTTGAAGGTCTGGAGAATATGGGTGACATTACTTTGCATGTACCTTGCTTCTGTGCCGTAAAATATAGAAGCCATGAAGAAGAGTATTGCAAGTTTCCGAATACTCAAGAAAAAAGAAAAGTGAAAGTTTGGCGCAGATTCAAAAACATCGAGGAATTTGGTCCAATTGACTTCCTTGAAGAATTGAATGAAAGATAATTAGAGATTGTTTACAATGAAAAGAACTTATATTTGCACAAAAGAAGAGCCTCTTCACAAACAGATTAGCCCAAAGGAATCCTTGCTGATTGAAGATCTTGAAGTGAAAGGCTACCTTGATAATGATGAAGACTATGAACTGTTAACAGAAATGAGCGGTGAAAAAGGATGTCTAAAACGTCTTGATCTTTTTGGTGTTACCGAGTCATTTCCAGGAACTGACCCATGGTGCTGCTTTTACATTGAAAAAGAAGATTTGGCAATATATCCTAATTCATTTGTCAACAGTGTCAGATTGGAGGAAATTGTGTTTCCAAACAATCTGAAAGGCATTGCATGTGACTCGTTCATCAATTGCGAAAATCTTGTCATCGATGAATTGCCCGAGACGGTGGAAAGTATAGGAAACAACTCATTTCAGAACTGTCCGAAACTAAGAACGGTGTTTGTTGCAAACACTTTTGAAACTAGATTTTGTTTTGGAGGACAGTTCCCAGAACGGGAGTTTGCAGGAAGCGTAGAGAATTATGATTCTGCCTATAGAAAATGGCCTTTAACAAAAGAAGGTGAAGAGACTTATTGTGACTACAGTGGCGGTGGCTACTTCGTCATAGATGGCGTTTTGTTTTGGGAGCAGGATTGGTGTTGGTGGCTGACGCTGCATAAATATCCTGCCTTGAACAGGAGAACAATATATGAAGTACCGATAGAAACTACCGCCGCATATTATGAAGAAGAGGCAACGATCAGTCCTTTGGAAATTCGCACACATACTTTCTGTGGATGCAAATATCTGAAAACACTCATCTTGCGAGACTGTCTGATGGAATCATGTGCAATCTGCGATTGTCCTGCCTTGGAAACAATCATTTTCAAAGGATGGGCTGATGGCAAGACGGTCAGTTCTTTCGATATGTTCTGGAACAATGTCATCACTAAATGTCCAAATCTGAAAGACATCTATTTATATGCGGAGGATCCAAGAATGGTTCCTTACGAGCTATTCAAAGATTTGGAGAACATTGGGGATATCGTTCTTCACGTTCCTTGCTTCTGTGCAGAGAAATACAGGAATCATGGCATCGAATATATTAAACAAAAACCCTTTCTGAACCCTATTCCCCCTAAGCCTGAAAGCGAAGACGATGTGTTGTTTGTCAAAGAATGGCGTCGATTTAAACGTATAGAAGAATTCGACCCCATTGATGTGTTTGACGATGAATAATGCGTATCTTTTACGCAACTGATTACTTTTTTCTTTTTTTTGGCAATATATGATGCCTGATGTTGGGTAAAAATGATATTAATTTGTTGTTTTATGATGAAGATTAGTGTTTATTCGGAAAAAAGTGGTAACTTTGGGGCAAATTCAGAAAAGAAGCCCATGATTATCATCGAGTCAAAGAAAAAACCTCTCTTACCCGGGAAGAAGGACAAGAACGGGAAGCCGATTATGTCGCTGAAGGAGAAATACCCCGATGCGATGTTCATCGACGTGACGAGCAAGGCGCAAGACGAGTTCGTCAAGTTCAGCCCCTTCTACCCTATTGGTGGCATTCCTGTTCCATTCACCGACGACGTTGCACTTTCCGTAGAGGGCATCTGGCAGGGCCTGAAGGTCTTCGAAGACACAGATGTGGACACGTCGTTCTTCTCAAAGCGCGACATGAAAAACCTGAAGCGCACGGTCAGGAAGTATGGAGATTGCCTCGGCCATCGCAAGGGCGTGCATGGTGAAGAGTTGCTGGGCTACATCGAGGCCCGCAAGCAGATTTACCTGCCTTGTTACAAGTGGGTGCTGGAGAACAAGCTCCAGAAACTGGTGGCTGCCGTTCGCATCATCTCGAAGAACAAGCCCGTCGTACTCCTCGACTACAACACCAATTCAGACGTGAACAATCCCAAGTCTGCCCTCTCACATGCCTCGCTCATCAAGGCCTTCATCGAAGGCAACTATCCAGAATAACATCTGGAATCCTCTTATACATTATTATAAATGGAGATGCCCGGTCTTGAGCATCTCCATTTTTAGTATCCGTTCTGCAAAAACAATAATTGTTTACCAGAGGTTAATTGCCAAATAGTTTCCTCCAAAAGGATTTTTTGGCGCAGATGAAAACTTCCGTATACAGAATATTTGTTATTAAGAACTGCTTGCGTTGCTTCTATAAGTCTTTCCCGAAGTATTGGATTAGCGAAATATTCATTAGCTTCCTCACGTCCATTAATGCCGTAGAACTCTGAGATTTCGGATTTTCCTAATCCCTTCATTTGTGGAAAAACATACCATATCCAATGTGATTTCTTGTATCCATTTCGGATTTCTTGTAGTGCCTCTTTGTATGTGGAGGTATTGTCGTAGATACCTCCACAATCTTGTGCATGAATAAATCGTAAGAGATTACGTTGTTTTGCTTTTATTTGTTCCATCCGTATTTCTCTATAACTCTTTTCCAAAGATTTTCATTCTTTCCAATACAATGTTCATTAATCTTTCTAAATTCTTTACCTCCTTCTGTTAGATTATTTGGATCAAAAGCTTTAGCATAAATATGAACTGTATTCTTTAGATATTCTATCATTTCATCTGTAAATATTTCATAGATGTTATTACTTTCTAATTCTAATGCTGCAATATCGAAATCACATGGATATTTTTTTAATAGTTCCTTTATATCTTCAAAAGAATCCATCAATCCACCATATTCTTTTAATGATGGATAATTAAATCTTAAGTCTTGAAAATTATAACTTTTGAGAGGCAGACTATAAGGATCAAAATAATAAGGTATATACATTTTTGTGATTTTTAATTATTTAGACGAATAATATTATAATTAGTTACAATTTTAATTCATTTTCAGTTAAATACTTCTTTATGAGGGAAGCATGGGAGAGTGGTTTGTGCCAATCTTCAATGTCTTCGTTTGTTTTTGATGATAATCATATTAATATGCTTTTAAAGTTAAGTCATACCAAAGTTTTTTGAGTTTTCCTTAATGTAGATGTATTTTGGATATTGTCCTAATACAGTAAGTGTTACTGGACATAACCAGAGTTGTTTTTTACGAGAGCTATAAATATTTTCCCAACCTTCAAGTGGAGTTTCTACTGTATAAAAGGCTCCTTTCGTTAATGCTGAATGTACTTTTTTAAGTTTTATAGTATTTTCTTCAAATAGATTTTTTGTAGAGACTTTCAGTCTTACATGATTTGAACCATCATTCAACAAATCCAATAAGTCGTCAGCGCCTGCTACCATTTCAAGCATGTCATGATAAAGCGGCCAATTCGGAAAATCGACATACCATCTTCCGTTGGATTCCTTTGTAAAGGATACATTAAGAACTGACTTTCGTGTTATCATGGCTTTCAGGAGAAGCCAGAACCACTTTAAGATTTTCATCATTTTTTAATATTGTGCAAAGTTAATTAATGCTTTATAATACTCAATAGGGTTATCTCGTTTTGAGAGAACTCTATTTTTAAAAAATTCTGTACCTATATGTCCACAAACATTTAAGTTACATAAGACAGCACAAATAATCTCAAAATAAATTCTGAGATACGGATTTTTGAAATCGTTTTCAATACCGAGTTCTTTAGAACTTCCAATAATTTTCTTCAAATCTATTTCTTGTTTCATGGGTGCAAAGTTAATATAAATATTTGAAATATCAAAATTCATTAATTATCAAGAAGTTATGGAACCTCCTTTTTTGTATAACACTCCGTAGAGATTAGGCCATTCTATTTGTCCTTTTGGATTAACTCTAGCCAACGGAATGTTTAATTTAAATTCTTCATTAATCTATTTAATCCACTCATTAGGTGATTTTTGATTAGATCCTGGAAGCCGTTCGTTTATTATTTGCTCAGGAGCTATGCTGCCAGTTCTGGTGAAAAGTTATATGTTGTTCTTGTTCTTTGCATAATTATTATTCATTTTCAATTAAATATTTCTTTATGAGAGAAGCATGGGAGAGTGGCTTGTGCCAATCTTCAATGTCTTCGTTTGTATCGTAGTCCAGGAAAACGAGGGTTTTCCCTTCTGAGAGGAGTTTCTTGAAATAATTGATTTCTTCCTGACATTTGTTTTCAAGCATCCACATGTATGATGGTACGTAGATTTGCTTGCGTGCCTCGATATATTCAAGCAGCTGGCTTGAACCCAATCCTTTCTGGTGTCCAATGCAACGTCCATGTGTACGGGCTGTACGCTTGAGGTTTTTCATTGTCTTGTTATCAAAACACGAAAAGTCAATTCCTTCGCCTTTGAATACTTTCAGTCCTTGCCAGATTCCTTCTACTGATTGTGAAGTTACAGAACCAGAGAAGGGAATAGGGATTCCTCCATGAGGATAGAAGGGAGAGAGTGTCTTGTACTCTCCCTTACTCGTCACATCGAAGATTACTGCATTAGGATACTCTTTGAGAATGTTCTCAATTTTGCATTTTTTGTTTTTGATAATGATCATTTGTATGGGTTTCTAAAATAATAAGCAATAATTTTTCTAAGAGAATCTCTCCCTAAATAAAAGTCATCTATATTATTAGGCTCTATAGGAGGAAGATATATAGTATGATTATACCACCAGAAATTTAAATAAATATTATAAGGAGTAAAAAAGAAAAAGAAAAAAATAGGTATAGTCCATTTCGGAAATAATGCGGATATTTTCTCCATATTAATTCTTAACCTTATATAAGGGATAGGTACATATTTATCAAGTTTATAATCACGAGCATAATTCAAAAGAAACAATCCTTTTATATAAGGAACATTAACCCAAGGAATTTGAATAAAACCATATTTAACAGCTTTTGGAAAATCCCACAAGTATAAACAAATTTTTTTAATTTTTCCAAACATAATTATTATTCTTTAGTTATTACTTTTTATATTATATTCCCTTTTTCACTAAAATGTAATCACAATACAAATAGATTAGCTTTTTTTAACAACCCCTCCTTTTCTTTTCTAAGGAATAGCTGTTCCAAGCGGTAATCCAAAAGAACTACTTGGGACAGGGTCACCAACTCTAAGCATTCTAAACATTGGAAAGCCTTTATAAGCTGCTGCTGTTTCTAAATCATACATTCCATTAATTGGCATATATTTTCCTTCAAAGTCAATATAATTTAATAAAGTTTTTTCTTCTGGATAAGCTTTAGTAAAATCTATATAATAAGGAATTTCGTTTCCAAAGTCATCGAAAGGTACAACTTTATTAGTTCTTATATCAACATAATTTCTTCTTGGTATAAGAAATTCTTTAACTCCTCCTAAAGACAAGTCACCACCTCCAAACTAAGATAAACCAAAAACTGATCTCATATAATCTTCTTTTTCTGCATCTGTCCAATCAATATCATTTCCTTTTTTCTTAATTAGATGTTCTTTACTAAAGTTAACTAAATCGCCCTATCTTCTATGTGGATGTGGAGCAATTCCTTTAGCAAAATTAGGATAAGCCCATTCTTTTACTTTTTTTGCTCTATTAAATGCTTCGATAGTATTAAATCGTTCCATTGCATTTTTAAACTATGGAGAATCCTCATCAAATCCTAATTTTTTTAATCGTTCTATTAATTCTCTTCTTCTTCCGAAATATCCATATTGTGTAGCGTTCCAATCAGAATTAGTAAAGAAATCATAGACTCTTTCAACATAAGGATCTTTTACATACGGCTAAATACCTTTTGTAACTACCCAAAATGGTCCTTTGTCTGCATTTTCTATTGCAGCTGCATAAGCACCTGCTGAAACAGATTGTCCTTCATTAACAGAAGAAACAATAGGAATTCCTTCTGGAGTTGTTAACATTGTTCCATTAATCGATGACAGGCTCAGAGATAATCGATGACAGGCTCAGAGATAATTGATGACAGGCTCAGAGATAATCGATGACAGGCTCAGAGATAATTGATGACAGGCTCAGAGATATTAAATGGAAGAACAGCGTGACAATTGTGACAAATGACAATTGTAAAGCCTTATTCGATATGGTTCACGATATGAGGAGCGATGCCTACTTCATAGACTGCGCCAAGCTCACGGATGGGCGCCGTCACCCATCCATCGCGATAGATGCCGCCAATATTTTGTCCGTCGCACAGGATGCAAAGGCGCTGAGGTTCAGCAATAGGACGACTCACGCGAAGGGATAGCTGTGCCCAGTTGAACAAAGGACAACTTGTGGGACAGAATGAATAGGCGCGAGAAAGACCTTCTCTGCTTTCAGTAACGCTGGGCTGAAGCATCACATCGTCGGCCAACAACTGCGGACGCACCGTCAGATGCATGCCTGGCAACTGATAGTGGTTCACCTGATTCCAATGCAGCACCTTACCCTTATTGGGTACTGATGGGCGCTGAGGGATAGATTGGCGTTGCCCGCGTACCGTGAATGCATAGTCGGACCGGTTGCCATAGATGTCGGTCAGAATGTAGACCAACCTATAGTCGCGCTCCTCGTTGAAGCAGACGATGCCCCGATTGTCGTCGGTATGCAGGATGCGCAAACGGTTGCCAGGATCGGTGAACGACTTCATGTACCATGTGTGGTTGCGGCGCCAATGGTCGTAGTCGCCCCATGAGTTCACCATGCGGTTGTGTTCCATCGGTATATTGTCCACATCACTGTAGAAGACGGTCTCACCGTCTACAGTCAGTTCCGTTCTTCTCACCCCATAATGGTGGTAGGTGTCCTCCATATAGTCGTCGGCCCAAACGGCGAACCCTACCCTACCCCAGGCCGTGAAGTCACGTTGAAGTTCCACTTTCCGAAGTGCCCCTGATGCATCAGGCGAAGTAAACAAGTCGCCTTGCGGAAAGCCAAAGATCTGGTTTTGGGCTGAACCGCAGAATACGCCCTCGCCAGGTTGGGGATAGACCTTAAAGGCATGAGCCTCAGGCGGCGTGGTGTCTTTCAAATACTGCTTGAGGAAATCGAGTGGATCCTTCATGGCCCAGGTCTTCGTGTCGTGGATCTCCAAATGGAGATGAGGGGCCACACTACTGCCCGTATTGCCGCTCACGGCAATCAACTGTCCTTGGGCAACTGGGTATTCTCCAGGCCGCAGATGCACATCGACGGGGTCGGCATACTGTTTCGACAACTGCAAACGATTGCCAACCAGGCGATTCAGATAGGGAGCGAAGCTCTTCAGGTGGCAATAGACACTGGTCGTGCCGTTGGGATGGCGCACATAGACGGCATTGCCAAAACCGTACATGCCTACGGTGAGTCGCTCCACATAGCCATCGGCCACAGAGAAAATGGGCTTCCCCACGGCCAACTCTGTGCGGATGTCGATACCTCCATGAAAGTGGTTGGGCCGGGGTTCACCAAAATTGCCCGCCAATGAAATGGGGAAATTCACTGGCGAGCTATAGGTTATGGCTGCAAGGAGCAACGCAATCAGCATGCCTTGAAGCTCATGTCAAGGCCTTTCACACTATGTGTCAAGGCACCAACGGAGACATAATCCACACCACACTCAGCATAGTCGCGTATGGTGTCGATGGTCAATCCGCCACTCGACTCCGTCTCATATCGACCACCGATTATCTCCACAGCTTTCTTCGTGTCGGCCACAGAGAAGTTGTCGAGCATGATGCGGTCCACCCCCTGACAGTCGAGCACCTGTTGCAACTCGTCGAAGTTGCGCACTTCAATCTCAATCTTCAGTTTCATGCCCCTTTCTTCCAGATACTTGTGGCAACGATGGATGGCATTGGCAATACCACCGGCAAAGTCCACATGGTTGTCTTTCAGAAGAATCATGTCGAACAATCCGATGCGATGGTTCACGCCACCTCCAATCTTCACGGCCTGCTTCTCGAGCATACGCATGCCAGGGGTGGTCTTGCGGGTGTCGAGCACACGGGTCTTCGTACCTTCCAGGCGCTCCACATACTTATGGGTCATCGTGGCGATACCGCTCATGCGCTGCATGATGTTGAGCATCAGGCGTTCGGTCTGGAGCAACGAGCGCACACGACCGGTCACGATCATGGCCACATCGCCCTTCTTCACTGGACTGCCGTCGCCCATCAACACCTCTACCTGCATATCGGGATCGAAGCGGGCAAACACTTTCTTGGCCACTTCCACACCAGCCAGGATGCCGTCTTCCTTGATGAGCAGCCGGCTCTTTCCCATTGCATCCTCTGGGATGCAGCACAGCGTGGTGTGGTCGCCGTCGCCGATGTCCTCAGCAAACGAGAGGTCGATCAGGCGGTCTTCTAATTGGTCTACACTTAACATACTCTCTTTTGTTTTGGTGAATAATAGTCCTGATGGACGCCTTAACTCTACATCCTTCTTTTTAGAGGTAAATGCCAAAGCCCACTTTCAAGCCAAACTCACTATAGTCGGAGTGGTTCTTCAGACTCTGATTGTAGTAGACGGCAGGCTCGATGGTCACTGTGCGGCTCAGGAAGAAGGCATAGCCCACTTCTACGCCTGGCATCACATCGTTGTAGTTAGGATCAATGTGCACGTAGTTGGCATTCAGTCCGAGGAAGATACCGTTCTGTTCGATGTAGTAACGGCCACCGGCCCCAAGGCTGAAAGCATCGGAAGCCTTGCCATTATTGTCATAACCCACATTGGCATAGAGCAACACATTGTCGTCGACCATGAAACCTGCCTGTGCCTGCACGCCAAACGAGAGGTCGGAAGCACCCGAATAGTTCATGTTCAGGCCTGTGAGCGATGCTCCCACGAAGTATTTTCCTGCGGTGAACGGGGTTTCCAAACGATAATACTGGGCCTGGGCGGCCATCGTCATCGACAGGGCGATGAGTGCGAATAGAATTTTCTTTTTCATATGATTTGATGTTACGTTATTTCGAAATGTTGTTATCGACTTTCTTCTTCCACACGATGAACCAAACAAGAGCGAAGAGCATTATCACGCCTGCGATAGAATATGTCAACGTAGTATCGAGATGGAACAACTGCTCGGACAGCAGATAGGTGGTGCAGACCGTCGTCATGAAGAGGGCGGGGATCAGCATAATCAGGTAGTTCTTGCGCTGCTGCACCAGATAGACGGTGATGGCCCAGAGGGTGAAGACGGATAGCGTCTGGTTGCTCCAGCCGAACCAACTCCAAATGACATCGAATCCCTCGGGATTGGCCATCTGCCACACAAGCAGGGCGATGACGGCCGAGAACATGGGAATGCAGACGTAGAGGCGCTTGCGGATGCTCTTCTGCTCCAGATGAATGAAGTCGGCAATGATCAGACGGGCCGAGCGCAGGGCGGTGTCGCCGCTCGTGATGGGCGCTGCCACCACACCCAGTATAGCCAGGATGCTGCCGAACAAACCTAACCAGTTCTCGCATACCATATTGACGATACCCGGCGCCTTACTGATGACCTGTTCGCCGCCAACCATCTCTTGATAGCCCGGCGTAGGCTCGTTGTAGAAGAAATACATGGCTACGGTAGCCCAAATGAGCGCCACCAGTCCCTCGGTAATCATGGCTCCGTAGAAGATGGGCCGTCCCATTTTCTCGCTCTTCACGCAGCGGGCCATCAAGGGACTCTGCGTGGCATGGAAGCCGCTGATGGCTCCACAGGCAATGGTGATGAACAGCGCGGGGAAGATGCTCTTGGTAGTAAGCGAGGCCTCGCCGATTCCCTCCCAAACCTCTGGGATGTCGGGCATCTTCACATACAGCATCACCATCAGGGCAACGGCCATGAAGAGCAGCGAGAAAGCGAACAGGGGATAAATCTTTCCGATAATCTTGTCGATGGGCATCATCGTGGCAATGACATAGTAGACAAAGATGACGACAATCCAGAACGTACTGCTACCCAGCAAGTCCACGCCTGAACCTGCGCAGAGCGTCTGAAGCAGCGAGGCCGGACTATACACAAACACCGCACCCACCATCATCAGCAGGAATACGGAGAAGAAGAGCATCACCTGCTTGGGTACATTGCCCAGGTAGCGGCCGATAATCTCCGGAAGGTTGGCACCACCGTTTCGCATTGAGAGCATACCACTCATATAGTCGTGTGTGGCACCAGCGAAGATGCAGCCCAGCACAATCCACAAATAGGCAGATGGACCAAACTTGGCACCCATGATGGCACCAAAGATGGGACCAGTGCCGGCTATGTTTAGGAATTGGATCATGAATATTTTCCAACTGGGCAAAACGATGAAGTCCACACCATCGGCTTTCGCCACAGCAGGTGTTGGACGGTCGTCTGGGCCGAATACGCGTTCCACAAACTTTCCATACAGCACATAGCCCAAGATGAGGGCCACCAGACTAATTGTAAATGTAATCATAACTCTTCATACGCCGGAAGGCGCCATTCTTTGTGATTTGTTATTTCTTATTATTGATTCATAAATTAGTTGCAAAGGTAGACTTTTTTTTTGAGATAAGAAAACATTTCCTTAACTTTGCACAAAAATAAAGCAAATGAAGAAGTTTTTAACATTATTGATAACATCCCTTTTTACTTCGATTCTTCCTGCAATTACGCCCCTCGCGCCAGCCCACACCATTGAAGCCAGCGCCTCTGAGGACAAAGAGTTGCGCGCCGTATGGGTTGCCACCATCGGGGGCATTGACTGGCCGCGCACCTACGCCACATCGCCACAGACCATCGAAATGCAGAAACGGGAATTTACCGATATGCTCAACCGACTCCAGCTTATCGGCATCAACACCATCTTACTGCAGACACGCGTCAGAGCCACCACAATCTATCCTTCAGCCATCGAACCGTGGGACGGCTGCATGAGCGGGAAGCCTGGCATAAGTCCAGGCTACGACCCGTTGGCTTTTGCCATCGAGGAATGCCACAAACGGAAAATGGAAATACAGGCTTGGGTGGTGACAATCCCCATAGGCAAATGGAACGCCGTGGGATGCACCCAACTGCGAAAGAAATACCCCAATGCTGTAGTGAAGATTGGCGCGGAAGGTTATCTCAACCCCGAAAAACCGCAAACCGCTGATATTCTGTGCAGTATCTGTGCAGAACTTACGAGAAACTACAACCTTGATGGTATTCATCTCGACTACATTCGATACCCAGAAAACTGGAAACAGAAAGTCAACAAAGTGCAAGGGCGACATAATATCACCAACCTTGTCCGTCGAATTCATGACACCGTGAAGGCCATCAAGCCACAAATGAAACTCTCGTGCTCTCCACTCGGCAAATACGGTGATCTAACACGTTACTCCTCGCGCGGATGGAACTGCCTGAACACCGTGATGCAGGACCCACAGGCTTGGCTGCACGAAGGGTTGATGGACCAACTCTACCCCATGCTCTATTTCAAGGACAACAACTTCTACCCCTTCGCCATCGACTGGGCGGAAGCCTCCCCCCATCGGGGAGACGGAATGGGGGCCATTGGCGCAGGCCTCGCCGTGTATTGCCTTGACAGGAAAGAAGGAAACTGGCCGCTCTCGGAGATTGTCAGGCAGCTCAATGTGTGTAGACAATTAGGACTTGGCCAGTGTTTCTTCCGCGCCAAGTTCCTCCTGGATAATGTAAAGGGCATTTACGACTTCTTGAGACTATTCAATCATGCTGCGCCAGTTTTGTGTCTGAAGTATGAGAATGACCCTCATGATGGAAAAGACAAGTTAACTACTGGCAGCCCTAAGGCTTCCATGAGTTCCCAATCTTTTCTTCCCAACGACGGCAAGACACTTACGCTGCCTACCCAAGCAGACGCCGACCTGATCGTCGTAGAAAGTATTGCAGGAAATGCCCTTACGACGAGGAGCGTTCGTGCACACAAGGCTGATATTTCCACCCTACCCGAGGGGGTCTATATCGTTCGCTCTCTTCATCGTAAGGGCATTACCCATCGCATCGGCATGTTCCAAATCAAACGCCGATAGCTTATTCTTATTCTGCTACCAGATTCTGTTCAGCTTTCGAACCTGGGCTTCGTAAGTGTCGCCGACAACAGAAAGTGTGTTGTAAATCGTCTTCGGGAACACGAGATTGGTCATCGACACTGAACCTGTCGAAGTGAAGATTTCCACCGACGACTGGTCGACGAAGATGTCAAGCGTCACTGTGGACTCAGTCACACAGAGGGGAGCCTGCATCGACGGAACGGAGAACGTGCCGTTGAAACCAGTCTGACCAGAGGCAGAGGTACGGTGGACAGTCAGCCTACGGTCCTGAGCGTTGATGTCGATGGTGAACTTCTCGTCAGACGAATTGCCAAGCGTGATGGTTGAATTCTTGTCACGGTTCAGTTTGATGCGCAGCTGATAGGCATCCTTCACATCGAGGCTGGTGC
>JAEEGF010943092.1_pt1 | contig 13726 bp, 8 predicted proteins | sample 9134171 | NCBI WGS metagenome assembly JAEEGF01 (sample SAMN16246542, study PRJNA631951) | gut metagenome | biome: gut microbiome; feature: rumen; material: AP-attached | host: Bos | place: Iran: Karaj | collected 2018-10
ATCCGAATCTAATGAAAGCGGCAAACTGGCCGTTTCACCCGTCAGCACAGTTACATCTTTAAGCTGAGACTGAGCTTTCAGGATGTAAGTATTCAGAGAATCAGCGGTCTGGATTGACCCTTTAGAGCTGATGAAGGTTTTTTCAAACTTCACACCGGTCATATCCGAAAGCGTATTCAGCAGGCGATTGTCCACATTGCTGACTTCGTAGTTGAGTAACGCACTCATGTCAGACATATCCAAAGTACCGTTGACTGCAACTTTCGCCAGCGACTCCGAGCCTTTATTCAAATCAACAACAAGCTTTTGTATCTCAGAGAGGGACAATCCCAAATCCAAAGCCAGCTGCTCTCCCTGGAGCATCGCAAACATTCCACGAGTCTGAGAGAAATCCCACTTCACGGGGCCAGAAATAATGCCGGGCATCATTTCCTTAGTCAGCGGCACCACCAGATCTGCCTGGAAGGAACCGCCCATATACTGTTCCGGTTGCACTTTGTAATTGCTGCCCATGTAATAGGACAAGTCGGTGGTCATATTCAGTTTGCCGGATAATTCCGTACCGATCCCCTCGCCGGAGACATTGACTTTTTCCATATCCGCGCCCATCACACTGTTATCGGCACCAATCATTTTCCATTTCACGATACTGTCCTTGACGGCAACTTTATCCACTTGGAGCGCCATAGGCGGTTTGTTTGTATCTTTCTCCCCGCCAAATAACTCCAGCAAAGCCGCCAGGTTGCCGCCGTCCGGAGTCTGCACTATATTGACCAGACCTTTATCCAGATATACTTCTTTGATGCTGAAAGAAGCAAAAGAAAGATCCAGTTTGTTCAATTCGGCCATCACTTCACCGGCTTCCAGAATAGTCTCTTCCCCCTGAGGTGTAACCTTGAGGCCTTTTACATCCACCTTGGACAATCCACTCAGTTTAACAGAGTCTGCTTTGATCTCGATCTTGAGAATGTTCCCCGCGATCGGCAAAGCCACTTTCGTTAAGAAAAATGAACTGGTGATAATGAAGTAAGCCAGAAAAACTAAGATAATAAGTGCGCCTCCTGTAATAGGTAGCCACTTCTTCCAATTAAATTTATTCTGATTCATAGCTTTAAATTTTTTCTCAACCTCAGCAGAAAACCGCCTATTCCGTCTCGTGCAATGAGGCTTCAAGAAATGTACCTTTCCGGCGCTGATTTTGAAAGCTGAAAATGACCGGCAAGCCGGTCATTTTCATAAAACTCTCTTAAAATTTTCTTTGGGAATTTACATTTCCTCCAAAGTTTCCAATCCCAGCGTCTGCAAACCTATGCGAAGCACCTGAGCTGTCGTATAACACAGTGCCAGACGAGAATTGCGTGTTTCGGGATCCACATCCGACTTTAACACAGGACATTCCTCATAGAATGAAGCAAAGAAACCGGATAATTCATAAATATAGTTACACAGAATATTCGGCTTAGAATCTTCCGCCGCCTGCTGCAAGACAATACCAAAGGACATCAGATGTTTAGCCAATGTTAACTCTTTGGGCTGAGAAAAGTTAAGCTGTTTCTCCTCCACTTTCATCGGATCGAACGCTGTTCCCGTGGACTCTTTGTATTTGCGAAAAATACTGCGTATCCGTGTATAAGCATAAAGCAGATAAGGAGCCGTATTTCCGTTGAAAGCCAGCATCTTATCCCAATTGAACATATAATCGCTCTGGCGATTGGGAAGCAGATCTGCGTATTTTACGGCTCCGATCCCGACCACACGTGCGATATTCTTACGAACCGCCTCCGGCAGAGTGGGATTTTTCTCCGTCACTACTTTCATGGCACGTTCCTCGGCTTCATCCAGCAGATCTGACAATTTGATCGTCTCGCCGGAACGTGTCTTGAAGGGTTTACCGTCACTGCCTAAGATCGTTCCAAACCAGACATGCGACAACTGAACGTTGACTTCCCCTTTCCAGCGTCTGAAAATGGAAAAGATTTGTTTAAAATGGAGTTGCTGTCTGCCGTCCGTCACATAGATGATGCAGTTTGGTTTCCAGTTTTCGATACGGTATTCCAGTGTCGCCAGATCCGTTGTCGCGTAGTTGGACGCACCATCTCTCTTTTGAACAATCGCCGGATGATCTTTCAGCTCTGGATCGTCATCGAAAAAGACTGCATAAGCTCCTTCGCTTTCACAAGCGATCCCCTTCTCTACCAAATCCTTTACAACATCCTTAAGACGGTCGTTATAGAAACTTTCGCCCAGAGTATAATCAAACTGCACTCCCAACCGGTGATACATCTCATCAAATTGGATCTGAGACAGTTGGATCATTTTCCGCCAAATCTCTAGATTTTCTTTATCTCCATCCTGAAGTTTGACCAATTCCCGGCGAGCCGCTTCCAGCACAACGGGATCCTGTTCCGAAGCCGCGTTTACCTTTTTGTAAAGGCGTTCCATCTCACCAATGGGATCCTGTTCCAGAGCTTGTTGATCCAGTTCCTGTTTCCATCCCAGAAGAAGTTTGCCAAATTGAGTACCCCAGTCGCCGATATGGTTATCGCTGATGACCTTATTACCCAGCAGACGATGAATCCTGGCCAAACATGCCCCCAGAACAGTCGAGCGTATATGCCCCACATGCATCGGTTTAGCCACATTGGGCGAGCTGAAGTCCAGGACGATAGTCTCCGGGTTTTCTCTGGGCAGAATAAAAGGTTTGTTCGTCTTGCAGGCTTGCGCGATGGCACCCGATATCGCTTCAGGCAGCAGTTTAAAATTGAGGAATCCCGGTCCCGCAATCTCCACCTGAACATGAAGAGCTTCCAATCCCGTCAATTTTTCCACCACTTGAGATGCCAATTCACGAGGATTTTGTTTAAGCGCCTTGGCCAATGCAATCAGACACGGCGATTGATAATCCCCAAAACGGGTATCGCGGCAAGGCATTAAAGTGATTTGAGGCAAGTCATCGGCATCCGGAACGGCAGCTCTCACCGCACGTTTCAGTTCCGCCTCTATAAGTAAATGCAGCATGTCCCTTAAAATGAATGATCAGGCGTTCTTGGAAGAGAGTTCAGAAAATTCCTTGATCACGTTGAAAATTTCCTCCGCAGTTTTAGCTTCTTCTATGGCCTGACGCATATCTTTGCGGTGCAGAAGTCTGGCAATATTGCCCAGTGTTTGGAGATGCTTCTGGAACTGACCTTGGGGAACGAGAAAGAGAACGACAAATTTTACTGGCTGATTGTCCAGCGCATCAAAATTGACACCATCTGAAGAACGCCCGAAAACTCCAATGACATCATCGATCAGCTGAGTTGAAGCATGTGGCAGCCCCACTCCAAAACCAACTCCGGTACTCATCGAACTTTCCCTTTTCTTCACAGCCTCCACGATCTGAGGGGCTTTTTCCGCGGTGATCTTACCGCAGTCAACCAGTTTTTGGATCAACTCATCAATAACATCCCAACGGTTTTTGGAATCCATCTGGGTGATGATCTGATCAACGGATAAAATACTTGCTAGCGTCATAAAAGCTTCTCGTTATACTAGTTAAACCACAAAGAGGAAATAATTCCTTCCATGAGGGACAACGCAAAGCCACTTGGAATTAATTCCAAGTCCTGACGCGCAGAGGAGCCCCCACGGTGCCTGTTTATTATTCCCCTCAAAAATCATTTGGCAAGCGTATTTCCAAAAAAACATGCTATTCCCCACTTTTTGAAAAAATGAAAATCCTTCTTTAGCACTTGCATAATTCCATTTTTGGGCTTACACTTTTCTCATGTGAGAGGCGGATACGCCTGTCTATTGTTGCTCTTTTTAATGACTTCCCAATGAGGGAAGCAACCCCCTTTCCCTGCGTTGTACGTGCTTAGAAGCAAATCCTTGAACCGTAATTATATGTAGGAAGGGACTCTAGCCGCGGACGTTGATGTGCAAGCCTGCCTTGAGTAGGAAACACGTGACCCGTCGGACCTGTCCCATTGTTTCTCGTTCCGTTCAAAGGAACTGTTCACACGGCAATTGCGGGGTTTTTTGTATGGGAGACAGTGGAAAATGGCAAACAAAAACTTTTTCTCCAGGGATAATGAAACACAAGGTGAGCTCTTTCCCAATCAGACACCTGTGGTAAAACATACCACTCACTCCGAATATACATCGGATGACACATTGAAAAAGAGGTTGGATGCCGCTCAACCGCTTGCCGCGAGGATGCGTCCAAGAACTCTGGAAGAATTTATTGGCCAAGGACATATACTCGCGCCAGGATTACTGCTCCGCCGGGCTATTGAAGCAGACCGCATCCAGTCTCTGATCCTCTACGGGCCTCCCGGCACCGGCAAAACCAGTCTCGCTACTTTGATAGCGACTCGTACACAAACCTATTTTGAACGGTTGAGCGGTGTAGAATCGAATGCATCGGATATCCGCCGTGTCTTGCTTTCGGCAATGAACCGGCTTTCCAACACCGGACGGCCCACTCTGCTTTTCATCGATGAGATCCACCGTTTTAATAAACCACAGCAGGACTTGCTGTTACCTGATGTGGAATCTGGTGTCATCCGACTTATTGGCGCAACTACACATAATCCCTTCCTTTTTATCAACGCGCCTCTGGTATCCCGCTCTCAAATATTTGAACTGAAACCGCTTTCACGTGATGAGCTTATCAAACTCCTCCACATAGCGCTGGAAGATAAAGAACGAGGTTTAGGTCTGCGAAAAATACAAGCTGATGAACCTGCACTTCAGCATCTGGCCGTATTATCCGATGGCGACGCGCGGAAGGCTCTTAATTCCTTGGAAATCGCAGCGTTAACCACTCCTCCTGATTCCGATGGAACAATCCACATCACTCTGGCCAGCGCGGAGGAATCCATTCAGAAAAAGGCCGTGGTTTATGACGCGGACGGAGATGCACATTATGACACTATTTCCGCTTTTATCAAATCCATGCGCGGCGGTGATCCCGATGCGGCTATCTACTGGCTGGCCAAGATGATCCATGCAGGCGAAGATCCCCGGTTTATTGCGCGGCGCATAGCTATCTGCGCGGCGGAAGATGTGGGGCTGGCGGATCCTATGGCACTTGTCCTGGCCAACGCGGCTGTTCAAGTCTCAGAATTCATAGGCTGGCCGGAAGCTCGCATTCCTCTAGCGGAAGCGGCCATTTATATTGCCACCGCATATAAAAGCAACAGCGCCATCATGGCCATTGATTCGGCTCTGTCAGATGTTCGCTCCGGAAAGACGATCCCCGTTCCGGATATCCTCAAGGATTCCCACTACTCCGGCGCGGAAAAGCTGGGACACGGAAATGATTATCTCTACGCACATAACTTCCCCGACCACTTCGTTCCTCAGGATTATCTGGGTGCAAATCGCACTTATTATGTTCCAACTGAGATGGGTATCGAAAAGAAAATCAAGGAACGCAGTCAGCCTTGGCGGGATGCGTTGAAAAAGATACGCAAAAAGAGTGAGGATGAATGAGTTTCTGAAAACAGAAAAAGCCATTCTGAGGAAAAAGATCCGGGAAAAAACTTCCAGAATTGATCTTCATATCCTCGGCGAGGAAAGCCGGATTATCTGTGAGCTTTTGACGGGCTCTAAACTCTGGAAGGATTCTCAGCATATTCTGATGTTTGTCCCAATGAAAGATGAACCGGACATTTCCCCTCTACACCAGCTTGCCCTGCGTGAAGGGAAACATCTCTATCTGCCGCGCTACGATCCGATGAAAGAGGTTTACGGAATCGCCGAGATACACGATTCGGAACGGGATCTCCAAGTCGGGAAATACGGAATCTTAGAACCTGTTACTCAATATACTACAAAGGAAAACATTGACATGACGCTGGTTCCTGGTCTAGCATTTGATCGGGCTGGTTGCAGGCTGGGACGAGGAAAAGGTTTTTATGACCGGCTCCTGATCGATTTACCCGGAATAAAGTGTGGGATATGCTGGTCATGGTCGCTTCAAACCTCACTGCCGATAGAACCTCACGATTGCCGCGTCGACTTTTTAGCAACTTCTCCCAGGATACACACGTGCGTAGATGAATAATTTTTGGATCGAGATAGGATTTTTTATTTTGGCTACCATTGGTTTAATCTTATGGTTTGCCTGGCAGAGAAAGTCCCTTGAGATGCAGAGAGAACAAACTCTGCTGGATACCAAAAAACGCTCGGAGGAATATCTGGAGGAAGGAAGAAAAAAACTGGAAGAATTTACCCGTCTTAAAGAAGAGAATTACCGCGAAAAAGAAGAAGCACTCACCCATCGGGAAGGTCTGATCGGGCTGCAGCTGCAAGGCATCCTGGAACAGGAGGCTAATTTAAAACAGCGCCAGGAACGTCTGGATGAACGTGAAGCGGATATCGCCTTTTCCCGTAAAAATCTTAATGAAGAGATCGAAGCCTGGCGTAAAAGGCTTTCCCAAACAGCAGGAATATCCGTTGAGGATGCAAGAGATATGCTAATGAGGGAAGTGGAAAGATCCGCAGCAAACGATGCTCTCAAACTTTCCAAACGCATCCTGGAAAATGCCGAAAACACAGCCAAAGAACATGCCAATCGTATCTTGGCAGCAGCCATCCAGCGCTGCGCCATTGCTCATACAATGGATATTGATTCTTCAGTCATATCGCTGCCTAACGAAGAAATCAAAGGGCGCATCATTGGTCGTGAGGGACGCAATATCAAAGCTTTTGAAAACCAAACTGGCGTAACTGTTCTGGTAGACGATTCCCCCAACACGATCATTCTTTCCGGACTTGATCCTATTCGCCGTGAAATAGCCAAACGTGCCATGCTGACCATGGTCAAAGACGGAAGGATCAACCCCACTCGCATCGAAGAAGTGGTTAATCAATCCGCGCAACAGGTAGAAGAGATCGGCATGGAGTCAGCTCAAGACGCAATCGATCAAGTCGGTCTGACGCTTCTCCCCGATTCTGTTATGAAAATGCTGGGAAGACTCAAATTCCGCTACAGCTACTCCCAGAATATCCTTTCTCACTCTATCGAAGTCGCCCACCTCTCTGGTCTTTTAGCCGGGGAACTGGGGCTGAACGTCACTCTTGCAAAGCGGGCCGGCCTGCTGCATGATATTGGTAAGGCTGTCACACACGAGACTGAAGGCGGTCATGCCAAAGCAGGCGCTGAATTTCTGGAGCGCAATATGGAATCACCTGAAATCGTTGATTGCGTTGCCAAACATCACGAGTCTATCACCCTGCCGGATCCTTCTCCGCTGCTCTGCATCATCGCTGCCGCAGATGCCGTCAGTGCGGCACGACCCGGTGCTCGGCTCGAGAATATGGAAACTTATATCAAGCGCTTCAAACAGTTGGAAGCTATCGGCAAAGGTCTGCCAGCTGTGGATCGCTGTTTTGCACTGCAGGCCGGACGTGAGTTCCGTGTTTTTGTCAAACCGGAACAAGCAACGGATGAACAGTGTTCTATGTTGGCAAAATATCTGGCAACAAAGATCCAGAATGAGCTTCAATATCCGGGGCAGATACGTATCACCATTATTCGGGAACACCGTTGCGAAATTATCGCTGAATAACAACTCCCGCTATGAGGTTCCTCCGCATCCAGTTTTCTTTCGTACTTCTTCTTTTTCTCCTTTTTTTGACTTCACATGGATATGCACAGGAAAACGCATCCCTTTCTATCATCACACCGCACACTGAATCTATTCGCCAAGAAATTGGCTTAAAATTTTCTAACTGGTATCAGGAACATTTTAAAGAAAGTATCAAACTGGACTGGCGAAACGTAGGCGGATCGAGTGATACTATCCGCTTTATTCGTTCTGAATTTACCGCCAAACCAGAAGGGATAGGACTGGATATTCTTTTCGGATGTGGTGTAGATCCCTACTTTGACCTCAAAAATGAAAAATTTCTGGAGCGATGCTCCCTGCCGGAAGAGATACTCTCCTCCATTCCCGCCGACAATCAAGGTACACTGTTGCGCGATCCGGATAGGTTCTGGTATGGTGTCACGATCGCTACTTTTGGTATCCTGCATAATCTCCGTGTCCAGGAATACAATCATCTGCCCCAAGCTAAAAAATGGAAAGACCTCGCACTCCCGGAACTGCATGACTGGGTCGCTATCAGTGATCCCCGCAACAGTGGCAGTATGTACACCATGATGGAGGTCATCCTCCAGGGATACGGCTGGGAGGAAGGCTGGAGGATACTCACAGGCATGGCCGCCAACTCAACTTCCATCGGACGTTATGCTACAGACGCACCGCGACTGACGACACTGGGTAATACGGCTTCCGGCATCTGCATCGATTTTTATGGCTTCACACAAGTCAATGCGCATGGCAAAACAAACATGATCTTTACAATCCCGGAAGATTTCTCCATTCTCTCGCCAGACTGTATCGCCATCTTGAAAGGCACGGAACACTTAAAAGAAGCCCAGAGATTCATTGAGTTTGTGCTAAGTGATGAGGGGCAGAAACTATGGATGTTCCCCGTAGGCTCACCAGAAGGCCCTGTAAGATCCGCCTTACTGAGAATGCCAATCCGCAAAGATCTTTACACCCGCTATCCGCAATACTCACCCGTTCAGAATTCGCCTTTCTATAATGAGAGTAAGGTCATAAACGGCAACACCAACAACACTTTCACACTGAATAATGAACTTGCGTATAAACGCAGGGATCTGGTCTGTGCTCTGATCGGTGCTCAGCTGATAGATACGCATCCAGAACTGCGAAAAGCCTGGGCAGAAGCCATCCGAAAAGGCAAAGCAGAGGAAACGCTCATCCGTCTCTCAAAACCTCTCATCGCTGAAAATGAACTCCAGGCACTTCTGCAAAATGAGTGGAAAGATCCCCTTCAAAAAAACCGTATTAAGATCCGCTGGCAGATCGAGGCGCAGACACGCTGCCAGACTATTCGGAAGGAACTGCGCCAACAACCCTAAACATGATATCTATGAAAAAAAACTTTTTATCTCCTCTTTTTTTATGTTCCGCTTTGACACTCAGTCTAATCCTGGATCATCAACTCTGTTGTGCGGGGGACCTGAGTTTCAGTGATCCTTCCTTGTCGGTACAGCCACCGGCCGGAGCGATAGGATTCCCTGATCGTTCACCAGATATGGACGCGCTTCCCGGATTTCAAAATCCGCCAACCGGATACGGGAATGTGCCCTTCTTCTGGTGGCTGGGTGATCCTCTGACTCCGGAACGTCTGCGCTGGGAAATAGATCAGCTGGCGGACAAAGGAACAGTGGGTCTGCAAGTCAACTATGCCCACAGTGACCAAGGTGGTCTTATCTACGGTTACACCTATCCCAGTTCTCCCGCACTGTTCTCCAATGAATGGTGGTCACTGTTCAAAGAATTCCAGCACGATGCAGCTGCCAAAGGAATGTCGGTCAGTCTGAGCGATTATACATTGGGCATTGGACAAGGTGCGTTCATGGATGAGGCACTCAAAAACAATCCCGATATCCAAGGTGGCAATCTCCGCAGTGAATCCAAAGAAGTCGCGGCCACGGATGATTTGCGCTGGGAACTGAAAGAAAAACCTCTCTGCGTGATCGCCTACCCAGTCACCAACGGTAAACTGGATTCCACCTGCTCACTTGATCTCACAAAAAAGATTTCTGGCACAGTCTTGGAGTGGACACCTGAAAAATCGGATCCGCAAGGCAACTGGAAAGTGATCGCCGTCTGGCACCAAAGGGTCCCTTATACTATTGATCCAATGAATCCAGCAACCGGTCCGGAGATTATCAAGGCATTCTTCCAAAAATTTGAAGATCATCTGCCAGGTGAAAGCGGAAAAGGTTTGAACTTTTTCTTCTCGGACGAACTAGACTTCCGTATCCGCGGCAATTTATGGAACAAGTATTTTGCCCATGAATTTCAACAACGTAAGGGGTATGATATCATCCCCAAACTGCCAGCACTGTTTGAGGATATCGGTTCGGAAACTGTTAAGATCAGACTGGACTACCGCGATGTGATGGTCACCCTCAGCGAAGAAGGTTATTTCAAACCTGTTTACGACTGGCACACGAGCCGTGGTATGATCTACGGCTGCGACCACGGCGGACGAGGTAAAGATTTGACGGAATTTGGCGATTATTTCCGAACTCAGCGTTGGATGAGCGGTCCCGGATGTGATCAGCCTTATCTGCAGGAAGACCTCATCAAAAACAAGGTCGCAGCCTCTATTTCTCATCTTTATTTGCGCCCGCGCGTCTGGCTGGAAGGTTTTCACAGCAGTGGCTGGGGAACCAGCTCGGCGGATATTACCAAGGCAACTCTCGTCAACTTCATACAGGGCCATAATTTGCTCTCGCTCCACGGTCTTTATTATTCCACACACGGTGGCTACTGGGAATGGGCACCTCCCTGCAACCATTTTCGGATGCCCTACTGGCAGCATATTACCCCCTTTATGCAGTGTCTGCAAAGAATGGGCTATCTGCTTAGTCAAGGAGTCCATCGCTGCGACGCGGCTATCCTCTACCCGGTCGCCGCACTGGAAGCAGGCATGGATGGTGACGGAGCCAGAAACGCTGCATTCGATGCAGGCTCCAAGCTCTACAGAAACGGTTATGACTTTGATTTCATTGATTTTGAATCACTGGAACGGGCTGAAATCCATGATGGCAAAATCAATGTCTCTGGTGAAAGTTATTCCATTTTGGTAATTCCATCCATGAAAGCAGTACGATTCTCCACACTGCAAAAAGCAAAAGAATTGGCTGAAAATGGCGGTATCGTTGCCTTCACGGGCTCATTGCCCGAAGCCAGCGATCGTATCGGCAGCAATGATCCGGAAATCACTAGGATACTGACAGGGATCTTAAATGACATTTCTGAAAATGCTCTTGCCAAAGAAGTTAGTGCTTACACCAATTCCATTCAGGGTATCGGCATTCATGCTGTCAACGCTGAACATCTGGCCAATGCTCTCCACAATTATTTACAAACCGATATCACTTCCATGAAATCTCCCAAACTGGATGATTCGGTCAGCTATGTCCACCGCACGATTGGACAACGTGATTTTTATTTTATCTATGGTGCTCAACAGGGCGATGAATATCTGTTCCGTGCCAGTGGGCATGTAGAATTATGGGATCCCTGGACAGGTAAAACTTATGCTTGTCGTGATGTGATTCCTGACAAACACGGAATGAAAATCAAGATGCCTCTCACCACCACTCAGGTACAGATATTCGTCTTTTCAGAGGATGCAACTACAGTAAATGAGGAACTGCCTCTGTGCGGTTCAGATTCTGAACTGACGCTGGATGGTGATTGGGAGATTACCCTCAAGCCCACACTGGACAATCGCTGGGGCGACTTCCACTGGCCTCCGTATGACCCGAAAACAGGCTCCACTTTAATGGGACCGGAAGCCCGCTTCTTCCGTTATAAATTGACATCTACTCCTCTCAATGAGGATTGGACTGCACCAGATTTTAATGACAGTCAATGGAGGCATGAACGCTATGGATACGGTCCTCAATTCTGGAAACTCGGTCCGCTCACCGAACATGAAGCCACAACAGAACTGGATGCTAAAATACTGAGTTCAGCCGACCCTAATCCAGAACGCGGTTTCTTTGCCAAGGGTCGCACTTTCTATTGGCAACCTTATGACTTCTCTTGGAAGAGCGGTCTGCAGGATGACCACGGTCGCCAGGGCTGGCACGGACTCAAAGAGCAAGTACATGACAATATCATCGCCCTGGGAAACAAGAAACAGATCAACTATAACCGGGATACTGCACGCGAAAAAGAAGAAGACGGCAGCGTCTATTATCTGCGTTCCACAGTTCTGACCGCTCAAGACGGCGAGGTCTGGATGCGAATTGGGGACTATGCTCCCGCTTTCATCTGGATCAACGGTCAACCCATTGATAAAGATGTTCAAAAAGTCTCTCTCAAACAGGGACATAATACCATTCTCCTGAAATATACCAGACCGGGCAAAGGCTATGTCGTTTTTGAATCTGTCCAGGAAGGTCAGGCTGCGCCATCCGGCATTCCTTCCTCTGAGGCCAGAATTCTGGATCCCTCCATTCCCGCGCCAATGGAAACACTCTGGTACAATCAGCCCAATCTGCTTCCTTATGATTGCATGGAACAACAGGCTTACGGATACTACCGTTTTACCGCTCCTGCAGGATTGACCAGCTTCACACTCCAAGCTGTCGGCACTCCACGCATTTGGGTGAACGGTAAAACGGCTGATGTAAAAAATCTGGGTGCGTCCGAAACAGTCCGTGGCACGGACTGCTTCCGCGTTAGTCTTCCTTCAACATTGACTGAAGAAGCTTGTGTGGCAATTGCCATTGAACACCAGCCGGGCATCTATGGCGGAAACGCCATTCCGTGTCCTATCCGTCTGGAATGCAGCACCGGCAAAACACAACTGGGAGACTGGAGCCAGCAGGAAGTGTTGCGTACCTACTCCGGCGGCGCATACTATCAGAAAACCTTTGAACTCACACACGAACAGACTGCTTCCAAGCAAATCTTCCTTGATTTGGGAAAAGTCTCCTGTAGTGCTGAAGTCTGGTGCAACGATAAATCGCTTGGCGTATGTGTCGCGCCTCCTTATCGGTTCAATTTGACAGGAGCTCTGCGCGAAGGAAATAATACATTAAAAGTGCTTGTGTACAACACTGCAGCCAATCACTGGGCATCCATACCCAGCAATTACCAAGGGAAACTGGACTCCGGTCTCCAAGGGCCTGTAAAACTACAGTTCACCAACCAAGCTGATTAAATCAGAGAACACGGCGAAACTTTTTCTCGAGATCTCTTTGGCTGATCTCAATAATGGTGGGACGTCCATGTGGACATGTGTACGGCATTCTGCAATGGCGCAGATCATCCATCAGATGATCTATCTCCTCCCGGTTGACGATGTCGTTGGCTTTTACCGCCAAACGACAGGAATGGGAAGCAATGAGTTCCTCAGCCATGTCCGCTTGAGTCAGTTCACGTCCAGCGGTGCGCAAATCATCCAGAAGATCCAAGATAAATTTCTTGGCAGAAATACCCTTGATAAAACTCGGCAGAGAATCAATCAAGAAAGTTCTCTCTCCAAATTCATGCAAACCAATCCCCAAACGATGAAAAACAGGCAGCTTTTCTCGGATCAGTGAAGCGTCTCTCATTCCCAGTTCCACTGTTTCAGATAAAAGGAGCTGCTGTGATTCGACTTTACCCTGTTCGGTCTGGGCCATCAGTCGCTCAAAAAGGACACGTTCATGCGCCGCATGTTGATCGACCAGTACCAGACCTCTGTCCGACTCAAAAAGGAGATAAAGTCTATTTAAAACACCTAAAAAGCGTAGTGGTACCGTAAGCAACGGAGCATTCGCAAGCGGCATCGGTTCAGGTTGGATCTCTGTGTTTTCCGCTTCCGTCATTTGAGATAGAACCCGGTATTGTCCCGGATAGGTCATCTTTCTATCCGACTTAATCGGTACATTTTTGACTCCGATAGGCGAAAATGGAAGAGACTGGGTATAAGGTCTGCTTTCAGGCACAGCTGGAGCGTTTGTCTCCGCCGTTTTCATTTCTGGCTTTGTCGGCAAATCAAGCGAAGGCTGTGCTATGCGTTCCAGCTTGCCTTCGTGCGGAAGCTTGTTTCCTTCATCTCGCTTAAAGGGATCTGAATAATCCTCCAAAGCCGTTCGGAGGATCCTCGAAACAATCCGGCGAATAGC
>JAEEGF011861500.1_pt1 | contig 13725 bp, 13 predicted proteins | sample 9134171 | NCBI WGS metagenome assembly JAEEGF01 (sample SAMN16246542, study PRJNA631951) | gut metagenome | biome: gut microbiome; feature: rumen; material: AP-attached | host: Bos | place: Iran: Karaj | collected 2018-10
ACGCCTATTTTTTACGCATCAATGGGAGAGCTGGCCGGAGATGCACAGTGGAACACTTCACAGATAGAGAAGTCATATAAAATCTGGATGGCATGGTATAACCAAAACACATCGAATATTGCGAATGGGCCTGCATATGATGGACAGTGCGCTATGTGGCAGTATACAAATCAGGGAACTGTTGCAGGTATTAGTAAAAAAGTAGATGTAGACGTGGCATATTTTGGATATAACGGTACGGAAACAGCCAAAGATACTTCAGAAAGGGCAACTGCAACAGCAGATGTGGAAGCCCTTATGAGTTTTGACACTGTTGATGAGACAGTTACTGCCAAAAACAGCACAAATCTTAGGGATAAGCCAAGTCAGGGCGATGATAGCAAGGTGGTTGTAACATTGCAAAATGGTCAGACAGCCCAAAGAACGGGTATCAGCTCCAGCGGCTGGTCCAGAGTGGTGTTTGAAGGAAGCACTTATTATGCAGTATCAAGCTTTTTGACTACGGATCTTACTGCTCCGAAGCAGGAAACAGAACAGCCTGTTACTACTTCCGGCTTCAAGACTCAATTTGCTGATTGCAATGAAACAGTAACAGCCAAGGATATGGTGAACCTAAGGTCAAAGCCAAGTGTCACTGATGAGGACTCGGCGGTAGTTGCAACACTATCTTCTGGAGACACTGCAACCAGAACAGGGATAAATAATGATTACGGCTGGTCCAGGGTGGAATACAATGGCCAGACATTATATTGCGTAAGTAGTTACTTAAGAGTTGTGGAGTAAAGAGGATGTCCGAACCATTTTCATGGCACCAATGTATTTTATTTAATTGAAAAAATGACTATAATTAGTATATAGACTGTTTGTAAATGTTTTTCAGCGGATATATCAGGAGATTTTTATGAGATCAGAAGCAGATATCATGAAAAGGCTAAATGATGAGATAGACAGTTATCTTACATGCCCAAAGTTTACTGTGGAAGAGCATGCTCACAATGTCACAATGCTGGCATGGGTCCTTGATATATCCGATGTGCATTTGAGTGAGATGATAAAAGAGGCAGAAGCGTCTTTTGGCGTCGAAAGTGAGGGGATTACATGACGAAAAGGATAAAAAAGATTCTTTTTAAGAGGAAAATGCAGAGGATTCTTAGGAGGGTCAAGAAGCATGCGGGTGTTATCTTGCTGTTCTTTTTGCCATTTATAGCTCTCTGTATTATTCATCATCTTAAGAAAAAAGCAAAAAAGAAAATAAAGAAAGCAGTAAGGGCTAAAATCCGAGAGGACTTTGATAATAGATTCCACAAGGATGAGCCTGAAGAGTAAAGGTTTAAATATATGTATCTTGAGGAGTCAGTGATCCAGCAGTTTGAAATGACTCTTTCTATATTCGATCAGCCCTTCATCCTTCATATGAGAGAGCTCTTTTGACATGTTGGTTCTCTCAAGATTAAGGTAATCGGCGAGCTGTTGTCTGTTGAAGGGAATATCAAATTCTCTGGAGCCGGTCTGGAGTGCAGTGGCATTTAGATAGGATAAAAGGCGTCCACGGCAGCTTTTGGAAGATGTATGGAAACTACGGCCGGAGAGAATAAGATTTTTTTGCGATGAAATAATAAGTATATTTTTGAGGAGCTTTTCCTTCCAGGGAGAGCTCTTTTTGCTGTCATCAAGAAGGTTTCTGATACTACAAAAGAGAATAGTACATTCTTCGTTTGCCCTGACATCAACAAGAAGAACCTCGCCAAGAAGAGCGTAGGTTTCGGCGAAGTACTGATTTTTCCCAACATGGCTTAAGACGGTACAGTTGCCCCAAACATCGTTGCTTTCAATGGTTACGCTGCCCGAAAGTACCATGCCAATCATGGAAGTCTGTTCTCCGGCGTGGAGAATAATATCATCTTTTTCAAATGTCTTTTCATGGGCGTCAAGAGCTCTAAGGCATGATTCCAGCTCTTTTGCCGTCATTCCAAGGAAAAGCCTGCTTTTCTCTATGTCTTTTATTTCCATTTTTGCTCCTGTAGTAGGTGCTCAGAGTCATAATCCAAATAAAATATCAAAATGTGGTTTAAACAACATACTTGCTAAAAATAGTATATTATACTGACACCATCAAAACAAGGATTGAAGAGAGGATAAAAGATGGTCAGAAAGATAATAAAGATTGATGAAAAAAAGTGTAATGGCTGCGGTATATGTGCAAGTGCCTGCCATGAAGGCGCTATTGATATTGTAGATGGAAAGGCGAAGCTTGTAAGAGAGAATTTCTGTGATGGATTCGGCGATTGCCTGCCGGGCTGCCCTATGGGAGCAATTTCTTTTGAAGAAAGGGAAGCACCTGCCTACGATGAAGCGGCAGTAAAGGCAATGCAGGAGAAGAAAGGATTGGTAAAAGATATGAATGAAATGCAGCATACTGAGGGACATGGATGCCCCGGTTCAAGGTTTATGCAGCTTAAGAGCAGTGTTCAGGTTGATGAGGATCATGGAATGGACATGGTTTCAAGAATGAGCTCGCATCCCTCAAGGCTGATGCAGTGGCCTTGCCAGATAAAGCTTTTGCCAACACAGGCAGATTTTTATAATGGCGCCAAGCTCCTCATAGCTGCGGACTGCACAGCATATGCCTATGCAAATATGCATGAGGAATTTATGAAGGGCAAGGTTACAATGATCGGTTGTCCAAAGCTTGATGAAGGCGATTACACCGAGAAACTCACAGAGATTATTGCTAATAACGATATTGCAGGCGTGACAATAGTTAGAATGGAAGTTCCATGTTGCGGGGGACTCCAGAGAGCTGCTGAGAATGCCATAAGAAACAGCGGAAAATTCCTTCCCTGGCAGGTTATTACAATTTCAAGAAATGGCGAGGTTATTGAGTAAATTACTCAATAAGCAGATAATTTCTAGGAGTTTGAAAATAGAACGTTTATACTGAAATAAAGAGAAAAATAAAAGGAGGCACATTATGGCAGCACTTAATGAAAGAAAAGTAGCAGTAGTAGGTTGTGGATTTGTCGGCTCAGCATCAGCTTTCGCTCTTATGGAGAGCGGGCTTTTTTCCGAAATGGTGCTGATTGATGTGAACAAAGAAAAAGCAGAAGGCGAAGCTCTTGATATCAGTCACGGACTTCCTTTTGCGAAACCTATGCAGATATATTCCGGCGATTACAAGGACGCTGAAGATGCGGCAGTTGTGGTTGTTACAGCAGGAGCGGGACAAAAACCCGGTGAAACAAGGCTGGATCTTGTGAAAAAGAACGTAGGGATCTTCAAATCCATAATTCCTGAGATTGCAAAGTACAATAAAGAGGGAATACTTCTGATTGTGGCTAATCCTGTAGATATACTTACCTATGCTGCGGCGAAGCTCAGTGGTTTTCCTGAAAACAGAGTGTTTGGCTCCGGAACTGTTCTTGATACAGCCAGGTTTAAATATCTTCTCGGCGAGCACCTAAGTGTAGACAGCCGTTCAGTACATGCTTTTATAATTGGTGAGCATGGAGACAGTGAGATTGCAGCATGGAGCAGTGCAAACGTTTCTGGAATTCCAATCCATGACTTCTGCGAGATGAGAGGACATTTTGAACATGAAAAGTCTATGAAAGAGATTGCAGAAAACGTAAAGAACAGTGCTTATGAGATCATAGAAAAGAAGGGCGCAACATACTATGGAATCGCCATGAGTGTACGACGCATCTGCGAAGCAATAATCCGAGATGAGAAATCTATACTTCCTATCTCCAGCATACAGCATGGTGAAAACGGTATTGATGGTGTCGCCCTCAGCATGCCTGCCATAGTTGGAAGAAGAGGCGTTGAAGGTTCTGTGCCTATCAGACTAAACGAACAGGAAAAAGAGGCACTTCTTAAATCTGCGGAGACATTGAAAGCTGTAATTGAGGAATCAATTTAATCCTTGAAACACAGGACAAGAGTATGTTAAATTAAAATAAGAATCGATGAAGAAAGGGGCACATGAATGACCTGGAAAACAATAAACATTCATATGATGAAAGGTGATGTTTTAGCTGTTTACGGGGATAGTGCGCTCTTTTTTAGGTAAACAGCTGCGATTTTATCGTTGAAGTTATATTAAAGAGACATTATCTCCTTATTCTTTAAAAACACTAAAGATTAAGGAGATTTTTTTATTATGGAAAAGAAAATTGCTAGAAATCAGATTAAAAAGATACTTAGTATAGATGCTGTTTCAGGATTTGCCATAGGAGGAGCAGCGTGGGTGGCTCTATTGGCGGCAAGGGGCTTTAGTACAGTAGAGATTGGACTATTAGAGAGTATATTTCATATTACAAGCATGACTTTTGAGATCCCATCAGGAGTCATCGCAGATGTGTTTGGGCGCCGCAAGACGATGATTGCCAGCAGAGTTATGGTGATAATATCATCTCTATTGATGATCATTTCCCGTAATTTCTTTACAGTTGCTATAGCTATTTCGGCAAGTGCTCTTAGCTATAACCTGGCATCAGGAACGAGAGAGGCACTTGCCTATGATACGCTCAAAGAGGCAGGGCTTGAAAAAGAATATGACAGGTTTGCTTCAAATGATCTTATGATCTATCAGATATTCAGCTCAGTAGGAACATTGCTGGCGGGAGTGGCGCTAGTGCTTGGATACAGGAAAGCTAATGCTGTTGACGCAGTAATCGGGGCTATTACCGTGATGATCGCCTTTACACTTACAGAAGTGCACACTAAACTTCACGATGTTACTTCTGTTTCGGAGCGATTCAAAGAAACGATCCAGAGCAGCACGTCTTTTATAAAGGAGAGCAGAAAGGCCAGGCTTATTATTCTGTTTAATGGCTTGGTTGGTGCGGTTGATGTACTTGTATTGTTCTTTTTGCAGGCTAAACTTCCGGCTGTTGGACTAAATAAACTGTGGCTTGGACCAGCCCTTTTTGCCATGGGAATAGGCGCAGCTGCAGGAGCCAAGGCAACGGAGTATTATTATGAAAAGAACTACCGCAGGATCGGCGTTTTGTGCGCGGTAGGAGTATCATTGTCTTTCGCATCAGTGTTTACAGGGAACTATTACCTGATGATATTGGGAGGCTTTATCGGTGCGTTTTCAGATAATTTCCTTCAGGTCAGGACCGATGTTTTTCTGAACAGCATGATACCTTCAGAACAAAGAGCAACTCTTATGTCAGTCAATTCTTTTGCATTTTCGATAATTATGATCATATTATCACCAATATTTGGGCTGTTGTTTGCATAAGTTCCAGACAGAAATAAGAACTGAGATATAGCAATATGCTATAGACAGTTCACAAGGAATGGTTAGTTGAGGAACCTTTTGTAGTCTATACTTTTAGAATAGCTTCACCAATACTACTTAAGGAGACGACATAATACCATTATGAAAAAGAGATCAATACTGGCAATTGTTTTAACTGCGGCGCTATTAATAGGCTGCGCAGGGGCACAGGATAAAGCAGAAGATGTACCGCTCAAGGATTTATGTGCTGACAATTTTATGTTGGGAGTTGGAATAAACGGAAGTACCTTGGAAAATCAGACACTAAATCTTCCGGAATACATGGAATTATCAAAGAAACATTTTAATAGCTGCACTATGACAAATCTGATGAAGAGTGGTTACATTCTTGATCAGTGGGGATCAATTGAAAACCTTGAAAAAGGTGATGAAAACCCTGCTCTTTTCTTTGGCTCAATTGATCCGACACTTGAGTGGTGTAAGGAAAATGGAATGAAAATGCGAGGACATACCCTGGTTTGGCACACCCAGGCTCCTAATTGGTTCTTTAGAGAGGGTTATAAGGATGATGGAGAGTACGTGGACAAGGAAACAATGCTGGCGCGTATGGAGAGCTATATTAAGCAGCTTATGACTCATGTTCAGGAAAACTATCCGGGCGTCATCTATTGCTGGGATGTGGTGAACGAGGCTGTGGAACCTGACAGCTATGATCCTGAGAGCTTTTTTATGTGCAGAACTAAGTGCGGTGAGGATCCAAATCCATGGTATGAGACTATTGGTCCCGATTATGTAGAGGCCGCATTTACATATGCAAGAAAGTATGCGGATAGCGATGTTAAGCTTTTTTATAATGATTACAACACTTATCAGCCGGTCAAGACTAAGGCTATATATGATCTGTGCGCATCATTAAAGGAAAAAGGACTTATTGATGGAATAGGAATGCAGGGCTATTGGGGACTTGATTATCCTTCAGATCAGATGATCGAGACTGCAATTCGCAAATTTGCTGAGCTTGATCTGGAAATTCACGTAACTGAATTATCCATAGGAGTTGATGAAGAAACCTCTGAGCAATTTGATAAACAGGGTAAAAGATATGGAGAAATTTTCAAACTTCTAAAGTCACTTGATAGTGATAATAACGGGCCTGCAAAGATTACAAGTGTTACGTTATTTGGCCTTATTGACCATTATAGAGAAGGAGATACCACTAATACGCGTATCTTCTATAGTGATTTCAAACCAAAGCCTGCATTTTATGATATTCAAGAGGCGTTGAAATAAAAAGAAAGAGGATTTCTGCAAAGAGGATTTGCTTTTGCAGGAATCCTTTTTTTAATGGCCCTCTAACCCCGTCCCTGTGGGTCACTTTAGCGGATGAGCCCTATCCAGATACATATTTCGCCTTTCCGGTAGAATAAGAGAATCAAAACTTGAAATTATAGGAGTTATGGTGTACTATAAATTGCATACAATTGAATTGCGAATAGGAGGTAGCCATGAGCGTAGCAGTCAGATATTATTCCAGATCAGGAAAAACACAGAAGGTAGCAGAGTATATTGCAGAAGCAGCGGGAGTAGATGCCGTTTCAGTAGATGCTGAAGGAGCAGGACTCTCAGAAAAAGCAGATGTTCTTTTCATAGGTGGAGCACTTTATGCTTACGGTATTGATGATAATCTCAAGCAGTTTTTAAAAACTCTTTCAAGCGATAAGGTTGGAAAAGCAGTTGTATTTTCAACATCATGGCTCTCAAAGCATGCTCTTGATCTCATTAAAAATGAGTTGACGGATAAGGGAATCCAGGTTGAGAGTGATACCCTGTATTTCAAGAGCAAGGCAGTTGACGGCTGCAGAGAAGAAGTTGTTAGATTTACTCAGAAATATATCTGATGAATTTTCATAAATGGAATGGGCGCTTTATGCTGCCCAGTCTTTTTGCGATAATTATTATTTATAGGCGTGCATAAGTTCCATGTCATTTTCTGCACTTTGATGAGGTGATAAGATGAATTCATCAAAAGCAAGGGAGGAACAAAGAAATGTCTAATAATAAGATCGTAAAAAGTCTGGAAGAACTTGTAGGAAACACACCTCTTTTTGAACCGGTAAGATACGAAAGCAAAAATAATCTCGAGGCAAATATACTAGTTAAGCTGGAGTGGTTTAATGCATCTGGAAGCATTAAGGCCAGAGCTGCCTTGAACATGCTGATAGAAGCTGAAAAAGAAGGAAAAATCAAGCCTGGAGACACAATTGTTGAAGCTACAAGTGGTAATACCGGTATAGCTCTTGCCACTTTTGCAGCAGCAAGAGGATACAAATTTAAGGCATTTCTTGAAAATGGATCTTCACAGGAAAGATTTGATATTTTGAAAGCTTATGGTGCTGAACCGGCGCTTCAGTCTGATATTCCAAGCATTAAAGCACTTATGGATAACAATGAGCTTTCAATCGATGGAATAATAGAAGGAGTCAAGAACTACAGTGATGAGCACGGATTCTTTTTCATAAATCAGATGCAGAATGAACACAATCCTGAAGCTCATTACAGAACAACAGGTCCTGAGATATGGGAGCAGACAGATGGAAAGGTAGATATATATGTTGCAATGGTCGGAACAGGTGGAACGCTGCTAGGAACCTCAAAATATCTTAAGGAAAAGAACCCTGACCTAAAGATTGTTGGTGTCCAGGCTGATGAGGCTTCAAGAATAGGTTCAAACAGTGGACAGGACGCGATTGATGGAGTTGCTCCATTTTCGAATGTTCCCGAGAGATTTACGACTCCATTCATGCTTGAAAATACTGATAAATACGACGAAGTGATAGAAGTTTCATCGCTTGATGCTTCCAAAACGGCAAAAGAATTGCTTTCTACGGATGGTCTTTTCCTTGGCTCATCAGCTGCAGGAGCTTTTACCGCTGCTAAAGAACTTGCACTGCGCCCAGAAAACAAGGGCAAGAATATCATAGTTATTGCGCCTGATGATGGAACAAAGTACATGTCACTGAATCTGTACAAGTAAGGTGTTTTGGAGACAAAATGATGGACATTAAACCAAGGTTATTTGGAAAGCAAATTGATGATTATGATGAAGAATATCTTAGGGCAGGTATCGAGATTTACAATTGGCTTGAGTTGAAAAAGGTATCTGGCAAGGATGGCATCTATTTTGAAGTGAATCCTGATGCTCCTTTGGATTATTCGAATGAACCGGTTCATGGCAAGTATGGCTTGTATTCAGGAGCGTCAGGGATAGGTTTTTTACTTATCAGACTGTTTGAAATCACAGGTGAAGAAAAATATCTATCTGAAGCCAGGCTCATTGCTAAAGAACTTATGAGTAATGTTGAGGGCAAAGTATTTTATGAGAACAAGCTAAAATCAGCACCTGGCAGCAAGTTGCCAATAACGGGGTGGCATACAGGAGTATACTCAGGGCCTGCAGGTGCAGGGATATTTGCGCTCGCTCTTTATGCGAAGACTAAAGATCAAGCATATGTTCGGTTTGCTGAAAAACTTGGTGAAGATATAGTCAAATCAAGCAAAAGAGATGAATTTGGGCTGTTTTTGACTGAAGACATCGATGTTTTTAGCGATGGTGGTTATATTTTATACTTTATTTCTTTATATAACGCTACTAATGATCAGAAATATATTGACTTTGCCAGAGATTATGCAAGACATATACGAAAAAAAGCAATTGCTTATGGCCTTGGAGGCGCTTATTACAAGGCAAATGATATAGAGAAAGTTGGTATGCCAAAGGGCAGTATTTATCCCGGATTTGCACATGGAAGTGCGGGTATCGGATTTTTATTTGCGGTTCTTTATGAATATGATAAAAAGAACTGGGAGCTTGAAGCGGCTATAGAAGTAGCTGCATTCCTTGAGAAAATTGCTGATAAAGTAGGCAGTGGCAGACTTATCCCATATGTGTGGGGAGGGGAGAGTCAAAAAGAGTATGCTGGGAAGTACTATCTGGGTTTCTGCCATGGACCTGCAGGAACATCCCTTTTGTATAAGAAATTGTATGATATAACAAATGATAAAAAGTATCTGGAGTTTACAAGAGAGTTGGCAAACGGGATATTGGAAGCAGGGGCACCGGAGTATAACTCATGGGGGCTATGGAACAGTTACTGTTCATGCTGCGGAACACCGGGACTTATAGAGTATTTTGCGTGGCTTTACGAAGTTTTAGATGATGAGGTTTACCTTGAGCTTGCCAAAAGAGCTGCAGTCAAAACAATTTCTGATTCAAGGCAGGTCAAAGGTGGAAGATGCTTTTTTGGCCATTGGGACAGAACTGATCCGTGGGATGTTCAAACATATACAGGGCTATATTCAGGTAGTTCAGGGGCAGCATCAAACCTTTTAAAACTCTATGGAATTCTTCATGGAAAAAAACTGACACCTTTTTGGGAATACAGTTATATGTAAAAGTGTTAAGGGATAAAGCTTCAGAAGTAACAAGTCAATATCGTAATATGCACACGAAGCAGTAGATCAGAAAGAATGGTCTGCTGCTTTTTTATGCAAACAAATTTCTGAGCTTGAGTTTTTATACTTATTTAAGATTATTGCATGACGTAATAAAGTAAAATTAAAGTAGTATTTGTGCGATTGGTTAAAAAGAAGGATGTTTATGAATAAAAAAAGAAGAATCGGAATGCTTTCGATAATCTTGGTGTCTGCGTTTGTTTTATCATGCGCAGGCATAAGCGGATGTGGAAACAGCGGCAGTGAAGAAACAGCGGAGAATGTATTAACAACTCTTTCAAGGGATGGCTATTCTCTAGAACAAGTGGTGGTTCTTAGCAGACACAATATTCGTGCGCCGCTCTCCGGAGAAGGGTCTGCCCTGGATACAATAACTCCAAACAAGTGGTTTGAGTGGTCGGCCCCAGCCAGTCAGCTCTCTGTAAGGGGAGGAATCCTTGAGACTGAGATGGGACAGTATTTTAGAAAATGGCTCGAGTCAGAAGGCCTCTTTGAATTAAACTATCATCCAAAAGACGGGGCAGTTCGCATATACGCCAATTCAAAGCAAAGAACTATAGCTACAGCACAGTTCTTTGCTGCGGGACTTCTTCCTGTTGCTAATGCAGAGGTTGAGTACAATGCAGAATATGACACCATGGACCCTGTATTTAATCCGGTGTTCACCTATATGTCTGACGACTACTCTGCGGATATCGAGGAAGAGATAAATAAGATCTATGGCACAGCTATAGCTAATCTTGGTGATAACTATGATCTGATTTCAGAAGTGATTGATGTCCAGAAATCAGATGATTACAAGAATGGCGTTTTTACAGGGTTTGACGTGGGAGACTCAGAGTTCTCTTTTGAAGAGGGAAAAGAGCCTTCGGTGAAAGGTTCACTCAAGACTGCATGTCAGATATCTGATGCGCTTGTGCTTCAGTACTTTGAAGAGTCAGATCCTGTTAAGGCAGCCTTTGGTCATAATATTACCGAAGCAGAATGGGAGGCAATCTCTGAGGTTAAGGATGTTTACGGTGATGTTCTCTTTTCAGCTCCATCTGTTTCAGTTAATGTGGCTCATCCACTTCTTGAAGAAATTGAAAAAGAGCTGAATACAGAGGGCAGGCAGTTCACATTTCTGTGCGGACATGACTCAAACCTGGCAAGCGTGCTCTCAGCTCTTGAAATCCAGGACTACAACCTTCCAGAAACACTGGAAAAGACACCAATTGGAGGGAAACTTGTAGTCAGTAAGTGGAAAGACAAGGCTGGTCAGGAATTTATAAGCCTTGATATAGTTTATCAAAAAACCGGGCAGCTTCAGGAGATGTCTCTTTTAAATGACGAGAATCCCCCTGGAATCTACAATCTGAAGCTTAAGGGGTTAAATGCCGATCCAAATGGATTGTACAAGGCAGAGGATGTAATGGATCGTTTTGACAAGGCGATTGGAGCCTATGACAGCCTGATAGAAGAATACGAGGCAAAAGATGCGGCTTAAGAATTCTCTCCATATAAATCTACATCAGCAGCCTGCCTTTTGTGTTCTTCATCGATAGCAGCATAATGAGCTGCAGTTGTGTTAATGTCTGAATGACCAAGAACATCTGCAACCATATAAATATCACCTGTTTTGTTATAAAGCGCGGTGCCAAAGGTTCTGCGGAGCTTGTGAGGAGAGAGAGTAGTGTTAAGACCTGAACTCTTTCCGTACTTTTCAACCATCCTTTGTATGCTGCGTACAGACATACGGTTATGCTTTAGCGAGATAAAAAGGGCGCTTTCACTGTCAGTTTCAATGAGAGTGGGGCGCTCATTTATTATGTAATCACGCAAAGTATTACGGATAGGCTCATTTATCATGAGTTTGGACTCATTTCCACCTTTTCTCACAATTTTCAAAGTGTTATCTTTAAAGTCCACATCATCTATATCAAGGCCGGCACACTCAGAGACACGCATTCCTGTATGCAAAAGAAGCGTAATAATAGCCAGATCGCGTTTTGCGGTGGCTTCAGCGTAGATTTTGGCATGTTCGGTAGCTACCTGGGAATTCTCCACAGCATTCACCAGGGATTTTACGTCATGTTGATCGAGCCTGGTAATGGTTTTCTTTGTTATTCTCTTATTTTTGGCAGCTTTCAAAGTAATATCTTCATCAAGAAATCCCTGTCTTGTTTCATAGGCAAAATAATTTCGAATAGCAGCCATTTTTCTCGCTGTTGAGCGCTCATTGAGTTGTCGTGCTGTGATCAGGTGCGTCTGGTAAGCATCAATATCGCGGCTGTTTAATTTTTCAATTATTTCATGAGGAATTGCATTAAGTTTTATTTTTGCAACTATTGGATTGCATATATGGAGATATTCGTAAAAATCAAGCAGATCTCTGGCATACCCAAGAGCTGTTCCAATCTGGTAGCTCAAAACACAGTTATCAATGAACGAATGTGTATGAACCGGTAACTGATCTTTGATTTCTTTGATGTATTCTGATTTTGTCTTTGTTAATTGTTTATAGTATGCGGAATCTTTACCCATATTGTTCTCCAATGTGTAAATAAAGCCAAAACAGCGAGTTTTTATTAATAGCTATCTGCATGACATAAAACTAGAATTTAACGACATGTTATAAATATATTACCATGTAAAGTCTTCTTCTGCAATAACTCACTACCGATCTGATCTCCGGCGCACTTTTCAAAGCATCAGCATGAAGCTCTTCCGCTGTGATCCCGTACTTATCAAGCATGTCGTTGGTGACAAGGACTGTTCCCATGCCTTCCGGAGTTCTGCCCACATTAAAGCGGTAGACGATTGCCATGTCCTCAAGATTCTTATGAGGAACACTTTCAAGAATGTCTTTATTCCTCTCAGCAGAAATGACCTCGATTGAAAGCTTATCCTTCAGCTGGGCGTAATCTGAAAACATGTCGATGTCGATTCCCGGACCATCCTTTAATGACTTTTCAAGCTGATCTGTCATTCCGGCAATAATGTCGCGGTAATCAACTCCATCTGTGTAAGCAGCATAGAGCTTGTTGCAATCAATGCTCACACCTACCTCTGCGCCCTCAGGTCTCACATTAAGTGCCTCATAGGAGTAGTTGGTCTTAGTGTTATGCTTGATTTCAACCTCGGTATTGGTTTCAAGCCTGAAGTCCAGAGCGGTCTTCATATCCTTTACCAGCGCCTCTTTGAATTCTTCGAAATCCATAAGTTTTTCCTCTCTTCGTTTTATTGAGCCATCTGTCTTTCGGGCAAAAGAAAAGCGCCAGACCCACGGCTGCTTTCACAGTCATGAGCTGACGCTCTCAATTACCCTTATTTAATTATGCGCATAATAAAGACAAGGAAGCATTTGGCTCTTGCCTGCTCCCTTGTCCACTATAATAATATCATCCCTAAAAGCAGCCTGCAATGGACAAAACGTCGCAATTCGTCGCAAAACCGGGACAATCCGTCGCATTTTGTCGCAAAATGTCGCCAAAAACCACATCACAAAATCCAGCTATGATAACCTGAATTTTTATATAGTCTTATTACGGTTCATTTCTTTAAAAGCGTTTTTTAATTGTCGCTATGCTCTTGTATGAGATTGTCTTCTTCTCACAAATATCCTCCACAATCGCATCTAAAAACCCTCGATTATTGATCAAAATCTTCTTTGCAGAAAGATAATATCTGGAAAGCTCAACACTTGTTGCACTGTCTAAATGATCAAAAACGTTTCTTGACGTTTCGTTTCCATGGCACCATGAGCCGAAGTCATATGCTGTAACGTCATCTAACAAAGTCCTCATCAAATCATAAGCATTGTTCATATCTTTATTGCAGCCCATATCAACCTCTCCTAATACTATTTCACTTGCAGCTTTTCCTCCAAGTGCAATCAAGATTTCGTTTTCCCTTCCCTTCATACTTTGACTTTCGACGTTCTTACGTCTTGAAACCAGACCTCCTACTCCCCTACGTCTGTTATC
>JAEEGF011409273.1_pt1 | contig 13723 bp, 9 predicted proteins | sample 9134171 | NCBI WGS metagenome assembly JAEEGF01 (sample SAMN16246542, study PRJNA631951) | gut metagenome | biome: gut microbiome; feature: rumen; material: AP-attached | host: Bos | place: Iran: Karaj | collected 2018-10
AGTTGAACAAGACCATTAACTGGAAGCCTGAATCCACAGGAACGGGTCGTTTCGGTAAGTGGCTTGAGAACCTTAACGACTGGAACCTCTCTCGTTCGCGTTATTGGGGTACTCCATTGCCCATCTGGCGTAATCGCGAGACGAAGGATGAGATATGTATCGGTTCGGTAGAAGAACTGTACAACGAGATTGAGAAGGCTGTCGAAGCTGGCGTAATGCCTGGCAATCCCTTGAAGGATCGTGGCTTCGTGCCTGGCGATATGAGTCAGGAGAACTATGACAAGATAGACCTCCACCGCCCCTATGTTGACCAGATTTGGCTCGTAGGCGAGAGCGGTGCTGTGCTGAAGCGCGAACTCGACCTCATCGATGTTTGGTTCGACTCGGGTGCAATGCCTTATGCCCAGATCCATTATCCCTTCGAGAACAAGGAAATCTTGGACAACCATACGGCTTACCCCGCCGACTTCATTGCCGAAGGTGTTGACCAGACACGCGGATGGTTCTTCACGCTTCATGCTATTGCCACGATGGTATTCGACTCAGTTGCTTACAAGGCAGTCATCTCCAACGGACTTGTACTGGATAAGAACGGCTTGAAGATGTCGAAACGTCTGGGCAATGCCGTAGACCCATTCAAGGCTATAGAAGACTATGGCTCGGATGCCGTGCGTTGGTACATGATTACCAATTCACAGCCTTGGGACAACCTGAAGTTCGACGAAGAAGGCGTGAAGGAAGTAAGTCGTTCGTTCTTTGGCAAACTTTTCCAGACCTATTCGTTCCTGACCATGTACGCCAACGTAGATGACTGGCACTACGAGGAGGCAGATGTTCCCATGACCGCTCGTCCTGAAATGGACCGTTGGATTCTCTCGGAACTGAACTCCCTCATTCTGGAGGTGAACCAGTGCTATGAGGACTATGAGCCCACTCGTGCTGGACGTCTCATCCAGTCATTCGTTGTCGATAATGTTTCCAATTGGTTCGTACGCCTGAGTCGCAAGCGTTTCTGGGGTTCGGCAATGAGCATCGACAAGCTGTCGGCTTATCAGACCCTCTACACTTGCTTGGAGACCGTTGCCAAACTGATGGCTCCCATTGCTCCTTATTATGCCGACCGCCTCTATCGCGACCTTACTGAAGCAACCGGACGCGATACACAAAGCGTACACCTGAGTCAGTTCCCTGTAGCTGACGATAGCAAGATAGACAAGGAGCAGGAAAACCGTATGGAGTTGGCACAGCAGATTACCTCTATGGTGCTCTCTCTTAGAAAGAAGGAGCAAATCATCGTGCGTCAGCCCTTGCAGAAGATTGCCATCCCGGCTGTCGATATGGAACAACAGTTACGCATCGAGGCCATGAAGCAACTCATCCTTGACGAAGTAAACGTGAAGGAACTTGAGTTTGTGGAAGGAAGCGGCATTCTGGTGAAGAAAGTGAAGTGCAACTTCCGCACGATGGGCAAGAAGTTTGGCAAACTGATGAAGGACGTAAATGTCGCTGTGACAAACATGTCGCAGGAGCAGATTGCAGAACTGGAACGCCAAGGTTCGCTCAACGTTACGTTGGCTACTGGCGAAGCTGTCGTCATCGAAGCAGAGGATGTGGAAATCTTCAGTGAGGACATTCCAGGATGGACAGTTGCCAATGAAGGCTCTCTCACCGTTGCTCTCGACATTACTGTTACGGAAGAACTGAAGAACGAAGGTGTAGCTCGCGAACTGGTGAAGCGCATTCAGAACCTGCGTAAGGAAAGTGGTTTCGAGATAACAGACCGCATCGACATCCAGTTGCAGCATCATCCTGAGACCGACAAGGCAGTGGCTCAGTTTGGTGAATACATTTCGGCTCAGGTCTTGGCCAACAGCATTACGCTGGTGGATGAGGTGAATGAGCCCACAGAACTCGATTTCGAGGATTATAAGGTAAATATTAACGTTAAAAGATAAAAACAGCATTTAACATCATGGAAGAAAAGACACGGTATACCGACGAGGAACTTGAGGAGTTCCGTGCAATTATCCTTGAGAAGCTGGAGTTGACGAAACGTGACTATAAGAAGGTGATGGATGAGTTGTCGAAAGGCAACGAAAACGGTGTTGATGATACGTCGCCCACTTTCCATGCTCTCGAAGAGGGTAGTGAAGCACAAACCAAGGCACAGCTTATACAGTTTGCCGCCCGTGCCCAAAAATTTATTCAAGGTCTGCAGGCCGCTCTCGTGCGTATCGAGAACAAGACTTACGGCATCTGTCGTGAAACTGGCAAGCTGATTCCGAAGGAACGTCTGCGTGCCGTACCTCATGCAACACTGAGCATCGAAGCCAAGAAGAATCGTAGATAAAACATAGGCCTTATAAAATCGAGCCTATGCTCGATGGTCGGAAGACCTGAGGTCTTATTAATTTGAACCTAAGGCCTTATTGAATCGAACCTAAGGCCTAATTAAAGAGGATATGAGGCGCGAGCGTGTGCAAACCATAGTGGCGATAATGCTTATCGTAGGCATCATTGCTATAGACCAAGTCATCAAGGTGGCTGTGAAGACAGGTATGTACCTGCATCAAGCCATTCACGTGACCGATTGGTTCTATCTGCTCTTTACCGAGAACAACGGTATGGCTTTCGGGTGGGAGTTCTTCGACAAACTCCTGCTCACAACCTTCCGCATCATCTTTGTGGCACTGATAGCCTTTTATGTGTTCCGGGCTATACGCAAGAACATACCTTGGGGCTATCTTATATGCCTGTCAATGATTGTGGCTGGAGCTGCGGGAAACATCATCGATTGTGTCTTTTACGGCATGATATTCAACAATCCGCCAGCCCCAATGGTGGCCGAGTTTGTTCCCTATGGCACAGGATATGGGACATTGCTTCACGGACGCGTCGTAGACATGTTCTACTTCCCCTTGGTGGAATGGGATTGGCCCATGTGGATGCCTTGGCTGGGTGGTGAACACTTTATCTTCTTCAGTCCTATCTTTAACTTTGCCGATGCTGCCATCTCGTGTGGCATCGTGGCTCTGCTGCTCTTCTATCGCAATCGCTTAACCGTTGAGCATGGGAAAAAGTAAGTCTTTACTTTTTGTTTTTGGCTTATTACTTCTTGTCGGCTGTACGGTCGATCTTCCTTCCTATGTCATTTCGGAAAGGAAGATGGAGAAAATCCTCTACGACTATCATCTGGCGCAAGGTATGGCTGAGTCACAAGGTGGAGACGTGGAGGCCAATCGCTATCTGTACGTGCAGAAGGTGTTCGAGAAATATCATGTCACAGAGGCACAATTCGATACCTCGATGGTTTGGTATTCAGGGCATGCGAGTCACTTGCAGAAGATGTACGAACGCATAGAAGCGCGCTTGGAACGCGAGTCGAATGCTGCAGGACTTAACATTCCCGAGGAAGACAAGTTTGCACGCTTCACTGCTGAGGGCGATACGGCTAATATCTGGTCAGGAAAGCAAATGTTCTTCTTGCATGGAAATCGCGAACAGAACCTGTACACCGTTGTCATCCCTGCTGATTCGACGTTTCAGAGAGGCGACTATTTCATGTTCCGTTGCTCCAATCGCTTTGTCGTGAAGGACAGCGAACGTGAAGGCTTTGTGATTCTGCAGGTTAAGTATGACAATGACTCCACTGTCTCCAACACCATGATGATAACGAGTGACTATGATGTGACGGTGAATATACCTTCTTCAAAGGCACTTCTGCGACACGACATTCGTTCGGTTTCCTGCACCTTCTATTACGCCTTCGACGAGGGAAAGGAAGATGCTTTCCGCATGTGGGCAATCAGTAAGCCCGTGCTCCTGCGTTACCATTCTAAGACAATTGCAACCGATACGCTTTCTGTCGTTCCCGACAGCCTGTCTGACGATAGTCTTCCTGCTGTGCGTCATCGTACGAGTGGCGAAGAACGCTTGTCACCTGAGGAATTCCGTTCGAACCAGCGTGTCGACAAGAAGATAAATGTCGTGCAGAAGAAGCGTGTGGTTCTTCCTGCTCAACCGCAACGTGTCAGAAGAAGATAAATGAAACGCCGAGCCTATCATCGTTTGATTCTTCCCGATGGCTCTGTTCACGAACTTGTTGTAGTGGAGTTCGACGAGCAAGGCAATTATCTCTCCCACCATCCGCTTCGGGGTGAAGAACCCTTCGTCGAATGGGTAGGAGGAACGCTCAATCTTAGTAATCAGAAAGGATAATTATTGCTGTTTTTCAGCACTTCAATGTCCTCGTCATCAAAATGTAGCTTGGTGATGGGGACTTTTTTGTTGTGGTCGTTGAGATAGTAACGTTCATGCACCTCATATTGTTTATTGGCCAGCGAAAGACTGTCGCGATAATAGGGCGAACGAATGCCTGCCAGGTCAAGCATGGTGTGGAATACTGAAGCATTAGTGCCTACGGGTTTCGTCTCGTTGGAGCGCAGGGCGTCCTCTATGTCGGGATAGGTTTCTCTGTACTTGGGTGATAGGCTGACGATAAGGGGAACTTGCAGTTCGTAGGCCGAGGGGTGGGGGGAGGCATGCAGGAATAAACGCCTGTTATCGTCAAAGATGTTTTCCCCATGATCCGAGGTGTACAGGATGGCCGTCGGCAGACTGTCGGTCATGTTAACAAGTTTGTGGAGGAAGGCATCAATGCCTCTGACCGTGTTGTCGTATGCATTCACCAATGTCTCTCTGTTCGAGTAATGTGCTTCGGCATTGGCTTCGGGTTGGAAGTAGGCCATCTCGTCGGGATAGCGCTCGTGATAGTTGAAGTGCGAACCATAGGTGTGCAGCACGATGAACAAGCGTCGGTGACGTTTCAAGGCATCAGCGACATAGGGCAGAAGCTCTTGGTCATAGTGGTGCTGTTCTATGTTCTCATTCTTCAGGAATAGCGTTTCGTCGGCCTCCATCCCAAAGAAGTCGATGAAGGAGTGGTTGTGCTTCTGGTTCGAAGCGAAGAGTGTGTAGAACCCAGCCTCTCGGAATGCTGTGATGATGCCTTTCTGTTGATAGATGTTGTTGTAGTCCTCTGCCGACACCGCCGAAAGCAGCATGGGAACACTCTTGTGCGTGGTGTTCGATTGTGTGAGGACATCCTTGAAGACGAAAAGCCTTTCACGCTCCTGAGAGAGTAGGGGAGTCGTCTCGCGATCGTAACCATAAAGCTGGAAGTTCCTTGCCCTTGACGTTTCTCCAATGACAAAGATGTAGACCTCTGCCGAATCGGTGTGTGTGTTGCTTGCTTCGAAGGTAAAAGACGCCGAAGTCTTGTGATAGCGTGCTGTGCGTATGGTGCGTTCGATAGCCAGTTTCAGGTTGTAAACGACATTGACGGGATAGATGTCAATGACCGTTCGGAAGTTGGGAGTGCGAAGGCAAAGTGCGTAGAGCCCAATGCCAACGACTAGTGCACCTAAGGCTATTCCTCGTCCAACCTTTTGCCAGCTTTTAGGTAAAGTTGTCCGACGCCAGGCTTGCAAGGTGGAGATGATGATGAGTGGAAGATAAAGCGCAAAGACCGTAATCAGTCCTGGCACCAGGTTGTTGAGTAGTTCCAAAGCTTCGGTGGCATTCGTCGTGACCAGATTGAGCCACATGTCCACAGCAATAACTCCGCTGCCAAAGAGATAGAGCAACACCACTTGGAAGGCGGCAAGGAAAGTCAGTGGAAACGCCCACCAGACAACCTTTCCCGTTCGGCGTGTGCTGGTCAGCAACAGCAGGTATAGGGATGTGGGCAATATGATGTTGCACAACGCCACAAGCCACGATTGCCGTTCGGTAATGGCTAAAACCATATTGGGCACCGCCAGAGTGACGATGCCCCATATGAGTAAGAACTTTGGAGACAGGAATAATCGCTTCACTTAACCTTCATCTTGACTTCGTCGAGTTGCCTTTCGTTCGGGATAGCTGATGCAAGCATCACTTTCCTCTCACTTAACCGGCATCTTGATATTCTATCGAGTTGCCTCCCGTTCGGGATAGCTGATGCCAAGCATCGCTCTCCACTCACTTAACCGGCATCTTGATATTCTATCGAGTTGCCTCTCGTTCGGGATAGCTGATGCAAGCATCACTCTCCACTTACTTAACCGGCATCTTGTCAATGCGACGCTGGTGTCTGCCACCTTCGAATTCGGTAGCAAAGAACTCGTCCATAATCTGGCGAGCCATATCCGTATCGATGAAGCGTCCAGGCATAACGAGCACGTTGGCGTTGTTGTGCTGACGGATGAGGTGGGCAATCTCGGGAATCCAGCAGAGTCCTGCGCGAATGCTTTGGTGCTTGTTTAGGGTCATGGCAATGCCTTCTCCGCTTCCGCAAATGGCAATACCGGGATAGACCTCCCCTTCCTCGATGCCACGAGCCAAAGCGTGTCCAAAGTCGGCATAGTCACATGACGCTTCGCTGTCAGTACCATAATCTTTCCATGAAATATTATGGGCATCGAGATAGGTTTTGACAAATTCTTTTAAAGGGTAGCCAGCATGGTCGCTGGCAAGGCCTACCCTCAATCCCTCCCCAAGGGAGGGAAGCTTAGTTTGTATGTTACCCATTGTTTAATTCGTTTGATATTACTTCTAAAACATTATCAATATCTCCCAGCACTTCCTCATTAGTGAATCTAATGATACGAAATCCCTGCCGTATTAATTCATCACTCCTCTCTGCATCACGTCCAGCTTGTTCGTTTTCCAAATGGTATCCTCCATCAATCTCGATAATTAGTTGTTTCGATAAACATATAAAGTCAGGTATGTAATCTAAAACAACATGCTGTTGTCTGAAATGATAGCCCATTTTTCCACCTTTAAGGAAATGCCATAAGAGGCGTTCGGCCTCGGTAGGATTGTTCCTGTTTTTGAGTGCAAACTCTTGCAGAAGCGAATAGTTTGAGGCAGCTGTTTGATATTTGTATCTCAGATTTGTCATTGCAATAAAAATGCCCCCTCACATTGAGGGGGCTGGGGACTTATTCCCCCTCCCTTGGGGAGGGGTTAGAGGTGGGCGATTTCTTTCACCTGAGCATACACATTCTCAGCCGTGTAACCCAGTTTCTCGTCGAGCACCTTGTAAGGAGCAGAGAAGCCGAAACTCTCGAGACCCCATACCTTGCTCTCAGGAGCAGCACCGATGAGGAAACCTTGCAGGTTGACAGGCAGACCGGCAGTCATACCGAATACCTTTGCACCTACGGGCACTACACTCTGCTGGTAAGCCAGAGGCTGACGACGGAAGACGCCTTCAGAAGGAACGCTTACGGTGCGAACCTTGATGCCATCCTTGCGCAGGAGTTCGGCACCAGCTACCAAAGTCGATACTTCACTACCAGTGGCAACGAGCACAACATCGGGATTCTCGTCGCTACCTGCTACGATGTAACCACCTCTGCGAGCTTGCTCGTAATCGTTGCCTTCGGGCAGGTTGGTGATGTTCTGACGACTGAGGATAAGAGCTGTCGGGGTCTTCATGTTCTCCATAGCCATTGCCCAGGCAACTGTTGTCTCCTTGGCATCGGCAGGACGCAGAACGAGGCAAGAGTTCTCGCCATGATGGTTCTTCAGTTTCTCCATCAGACGGATCTGTGCTTCCTGTTCTACGGGCTCGTGGGTAGGACCGTCCTCACCTACACGGAAGGCGTCGTGAGTCCAGATGAACTTCACGGGCAGCTCCATCAAGGCGGCCATACGCACGGCAGGCTTCATGTAATCAGAGAATACGAAGAATGTACCGCATGCGGGAATTACACCGCCATGCAGTGACATACCGATGCAGCAGCAAGCCATTGTAAGCTCGGCAACACCAGCCTGGAAGAATGCACCAGAGAAGTCGCCTGCCTTCAGGGCGTGGGTCTTCTTCAGGAAGCCGTCAGTCTTGTCACTATTGGAGAGGTCGGCACTTGCGCAGATCATGTTAGGTACTTGTTCTGCCAATACGCTCAGACAAGCGGCACTTGCCGAACGAGTGGCGTCGTTGTCCTTCTGCACGCACTTCGACCAGTCAATCACGGGAGCCTTCGAGCTGAACCAGTCTTTCAGCTGTTCAGCCTTCTCAGGATTCTGCTCTGCCCAAGCCTTCTCTTCAGCATGACGCTCTGCAGCTATCTTGCGCAGTTCTTCGGCACGCTGGGCGTACATCTCCTGTACGTCGGGGAAGATCTGGAAAGGATTCTCGGGATCGCCACCCAGGTTCTTGACGGTGTTCTTGTAAGCGTCGCCGCCAAGAGGAGCACCGTGAGTCTTGCAGTTACGCTCGTAGCTGCTTCCGTCCTCCTTCAGGGCACCCTTACCCATGATGCACTTACCGATGATGAGTGCAGGCTTACCCTTCACAGCCTTGGCCTTCTCTATGGCCTCGTGAATCTGGCAAGCGTCGTTACCATTGATTTCCTGCACGTCCCAACCCAGTGCACGATACTTGGCAGCTGTGTCTTCGTTCATCACTTCCTTGGTCTCGGTAGAGAGCTGGATGTCGTTCGAGTCATAGAACATCACTAGATTGTCCAGGCCCAGTGTGCCAGCGATGCGGGCAGCACCTTGTGATATTTCCTCCTGCACACCACCGTCAGAGATGTAAGCATAGATGGTCTCCTTCTCGAAGGTGGGGTTACCCGTGTGGGCAGCCAGGAACTTAGCAGCAATGGCAGCACCAACGGCAAAAGCATGACCTTGTCCGAGAGGACCACTGGTGTTCTCCACGCCACGTGTGATATCAAACTCGGGGTGACCCGTAGTGGGTGAACCCCATTGACGCAGCGCCTTCAGTTCCTCGAGGCTGTACTTGCCGATGAGGCACAGCTGGCTGTAGAGCATGGGAGCCATGTGACCTGGATCGAGGAAGAAGCGGTCGCGACCTTCCCACATGGGATTCTCGGGATCGTACTGCAGAAACTCGCTGTAAAGCACGTTGATGAAATCGGCGCCACCCATAGCGCCACCGGGATGACCACTCTTGGCCTTTTCCACTGCACTTGCAGCCAGAATACGAATGTTGTCGGCTGCGTGATTCAGAACCTTAATGTCGTTCATAGTTTTAGTTATTAGTATGTTTTAATGTATTTAACTTCTTTACGCGTTCTTCATTGCACATAATCTTTGCAAAGATAAATAATTCTTTCCGTAGTTGCAAGTGCAGAGTGGAAAACTTTACGAAAAGCCCTATGCCCTTCGTCAGAATACACGAAAAAACATGTCTTACCAAACAAAATAGAACAAGAGCGCAAAAATTGCACCCATAAGACCCCCTCCCATTGCCTCCCCGAGGGGAGGAGAAAGAAACAGCGCCCGCGGCTAAAGTCGCGAGCGCTATCTTTATTCATTATTCAATAGGCCGAAGGCCGCTTAGAGGGGCTTTTTATTGTATCGGTTTTCCGAGAATTACATTTACGAGAGTGGTAACGTCGGCAATACTGATTGATCCGTCGCGGTTCACGTCATAGCGCTCGGTATCATCTTCATCCTCAGCTTCTACAACACCACCCTTGAAGACATCCTCTGTCCAACCGGCAGCAATATAGGCATCACGTTTACCCTTGGGAACGGTGAGAACACAATTGCTACTATTCATCACTTTAAATGGTGTGGTGCCAGTAGTAGGAATGGTTATTGGGTTCTCCATTTTCGCCACCATTGATTTAAGACTTGGACAATAATAGAAAGAGCCATTAGCTATACTCTCCAGCGTACTGGGAAGGACAACAGATGTCAAGTCGCGACAAGAGTGGAATGCCTGGGAGCCGATTGACGTAACCCCCTCGGGAATTTCAATTGAAGTAATGGATTGACCAGAGAACGCACTCTCTCCAATGGCTGTTATATCTTCCGGTATTCGAGTATTCTTGCAACCTAATCTCAGCGTATTGGTTGCAGTAATGATAACCGCATTGCAGCCGTTACGCGAGTCAAATGTCCGATTGTTGGAATCAACAGAGATAGAAGTGAGGCTAGTACACTCACCTGTTGGACTATTGCTTATGGACGTCACACCAGCAGGTAGATGAAAAGCTTGCAATGCTTTATCATAGTAGAAAACATTCCCTATTGTAGTCAGGTTATCAGGTAGTTTCACAAACCGCAGGAGATTACACTGGCTGAAAGCCTGGTTCCCGATACTTGTCACAGTGTTGGGAATATTGACTGTTGGCAATTTGGAGCAGCACCAGAATGAATACGCTTGTATGGTTGTCAGCCCATCAGGCATTTCTATCGATAACAAAGCCATACAATGCTCAAAACACCTTTGTTTAAGAATGGTGACATTCTTGGGGATAATAACTGATGTAAGCGCTTTGCAGTAGTAGAATGTAGAATCTGCAATTTCTGTAAGTCCAGTGAAGTACTGGAGTTCATCGAACGAGGTGATTTCTTCGTTCTGTTTAAATGGCGAGCTCCCTCCAACCTTCAGCGTCGTCACTGCAGCAGCCTCGTCCTTCGACAGCTCGCCATCGCCATCGGTATCCCAGTTGGCTACGCAGATAGTCTTCACATTGGCATCGGCAAACTCGATGATGTCGACAGGCTGCCCGACGGGTGTTTCGGTGAATGTGACAAGCCATATTCCGTCGGCAACCAGAGATGTGTTGATTGTCGGGTTAAGCGTATAGGTGTAAAAAGTCAGCCCGTTGACAGTCTCGCCTTGCACGAAGAACTCAGTATAATCAGTACCATTGAACGAAACCGTGAACGAACGGTTAGGTTCCAGCAACACTTGCAATGTCTGCGGAATATTCGTACTGCCAGAAATGACACTATTGGCTATAGGCTTTTCGTTGTTGATGGTACAAGATGCGGTTCCGTTGCTCATCAGCATATTCACACAGCTCGTACCCATATCGCCACTTGACTTAAGTGTCCATACCAGATCGTTGCTCGTTCTCAGTCCGATGACCCAGTTTTTGGCTTTAAGTTTATCAGTAGGGATAGTACCAGTATAATAGTCCTCCGTAATTGGGTTTCCGTATTCATCTTCTTCACCCAACCACTCAGACCACATCTCGAAGTATGAACTCAAGTCCTCGTCATCGGCCTTCACCATCAGAGTTCCGACTGTGTTGTAAATCTTCATGGTCATACTCTTGGCATTGTCGAGTACGGCATTCTCACCATTTTCAAGTGTGTATTCATAGTCATCGTCGCGTTTGTCACGGAACCTTGCTGTTACATACTCATTGTTCAGCAATGCCACATTCCAATTTGTCGTAGGCGGTATTTCCCTGAACACGACCGACGCCCTGGCATCGGCTGCCATCTGATAGGTGAATGTACCGTCTCCATTGTCGGTAGCGCGGTATGTGTTGTCATAACTGTTGTAGTAAAAACGATCGAGTGTAAAGCCTTCGTTAGGAATAATGATCAGGCTGGGGGGAGTTTCACTGCTTTTGAGCCAGCGAGTGGAAGAAAGACTGTTAGGATAGAAAGCTGAGCTTTGGTTACTCCACCTGCATGTACCACCATTGCCACAAATTGCGTAGGCCCCATTGTAAATGCTCTCACCCTCGACGGAGATATAAACATCATTGATAACAGGTGATATCGTGTAAGAATAGTAGCTCAAGGCATCGGTTGCTTTCTGCGTAAACGTCATAGCATCAAGTATTTCAACTCCGTTGAGCTTCACACTCTTTACCAGATAGTCACTGCCATAAAGTTTTGTCACCTCGAAGGTGAAATCGGAATACTGTGGCACTTGATATTCTGTGTCTTTCAAAATATAAGTCGAACTGTCACCAACTCTCACACGTCCGCGTTTGATGGAAATAGATACATTACGATATGGGACAGTTTGATTGGGTAACACATTTATCGCATGGAACTCGTTCCATACGGTGGCATAATTTTTCAGATAGTTGCACGTTTCCTGAGTTTCATTCAGGTAAACAGTAATGTAGCTCCCAGCCCTGGTGGAGTATTGGCTCCAGCTGCCAGAGAGCGTAGGTGTAGTACCCATGAAATAGATTTGCGTCAAATTCGAGCATTTCAGGTGCGCTCCGTTGTCTTTCGTGCAATTAAAGTTGCCTTCAAACACAAACTTCGTGAGTTGTGAGCAAGTCAAATCCGACGAAATAGTGACACCTTTCTTGAATTCCATACTAGTACATGCCGTAGCGGTAAGGTTCCCTTTAAAAGTAACGTTCCCCTTAAACGTCAGTTTGGTGACGCTGCTGGCAGTAATACTTACAGGAGTTTCTGTTAATGTATAATAGTAACAAGTGGTAGTGGCTGTATATGAACCAAAAAACTCGTAAGTATATGTTTCTTCTCGGCTCTCAACTCCTTGCGAGGTTCGAATGCCGACATATTTCACGCCATATTTTACACCTCCGTCGAGAATGGTGTCAGGAATTTCAATTGCGCCCGAGCCGGTAATACCAACGATAGAAGCATAGTATTCATGCGATAGATCAGTCGAATATTCGACGTATCCTCCACCCATTATTGGAGCATTTTTGTTAAGAATGCCTTCTCTGGTATATACATGACAAAGTTGGTAGACAACACCATTTATCGGTATATTATCCTGAACTTCAACATGATAGTTTATCCATGCCCACGAATTCTGCACTCCTGCCACGAAAAGGCAGAGCATCATTAATAGTCTTTTCATCTTTTTCATAGTCATATATTTTTTAAGTGTTAATTCTTAAGATTGGGCTATTTTGGCTCTTAAACGCTACAAATATACATATTATTTACGCAAATCCGAACAAAACTTTAACAAAAATGTGCTTCTCGGTGATAATTATTTACTTCTGTGTTTGCTCTGTCCTTTCCTACTTGAGGGCTGGTGGGGAAATGCGACTAATAGCATAAAAGAACAAGAGCGCAAAATTGCGCCCTTGTTCCAATCAATGTTTCTAAGGAACTCTCCCGCCCTTCAAGGGAGGGCAGGGGAGGGTCCCTATTCCTTGACCTTTGGTCGAGCAATCTTCGCAACTCGGCATAGCTCAAACAAGTTTGGCTTTGCCCGACGTTCGTGTGCAGTGCCTGTGCTCAAACGAGTTTGGCACATCCCCAGAACAGCCCGTACGCATAGCGCCTTAGCGCTCTGCTCTCACTGCTCTATTCCTTTCCCAAGATTACATTCACCAGCTTGGTCACGTCGGCAATAGAGATAGTGCCGTCGCCATTGACGTCATACTTCGCTTTGTCATCGTAGAATATTACTACCCAAGTGCCATCAACGGCATAAGGAGCGACAACAGTTGGGTCAGTGCTATTGAATGCCCATTTGCAAGTGCCATCGCTTAATGTTTCGCTTTCTGTGAACTTATCCGTGCATTCTACGCCGTTGAACCATACTTGGAAGTTAGAATTATTTCTTACATAGATATAAGAATTAAGAGCAAGTGTACGGTCATCTCCTTCGTATGTCATCGAATCGAACAGTTGATTTTTATTTACATCAACCTCCAACTCAGTGTCGAACACCAGCGCATTCAGGCGGTTGCCTCCTACCACATCGCCAGCAGCCACTGCTGACCAGGTGACGCCTTTCTTCGTGAACTCGAATGTCCAGACACCATCGGTAGCCAACAACGACTGGTCTAATGCATTTTTAGTAGCTACATGCTGTATCATTCCATCCTCTGACCCATCGGGTGTAAAGGCATTGGTAATGTCTGTTCCGTTGAACGATACCTTGAAGGAATAACCCGGCTCAACAAGCAAGTACACAAAGTTGTTGTTACAATGGTTGCTATCTACAACGCCA
>JAEEGF012464215.1_pt1 | contig 13722 bp, 15 predicted proteins | sample 9134171 | NCBI WGS metagenome assembly JAEEGF01 (sample SAMN16246542, study PRJNA631951) | gut metagenome | biome: gut microbiome; feature: rumen; material: AP-attached | host: Bos | place: Iran: Karaj | collected 2018-10
CAACAACTGCTCGAATTCAGACCGTCGGTCGTGATATGGAGACCATCGTTGATACTGAAGATGTGGAAACCTTCTTGCGCCGCATTACCTTCGACAAGAAGATTCGACAAATCAACGTTATCGAATGCAAAACTTACGACGGCAAGTGCAGTTACCTCAAAGTACATGAAGTGAGAGATGCGCTTCAGAAGTGACATTCGATATTTTATAATGACATTAACTGATAACATTTAACAACTGATAATATGAAAAAAATTTTAGTGATATTTGCGTTATTCGCATTAGCCTTTCCTGCCACGCACGTGAATGCTCAAAGCATTGACTTAACCCCTGAGCAGAAAGAAGAGATGACTGTACGTGTGAAGCAAAAACTAGAGGCCTTCCTGTTGAATCTTTCATATGTTGCAAATGCTGACAGAGAAGTTCAAGATGAAGCGACCAAAGCCACTCTGGCTCTCTTCATCGGCAAGGGTGGCCCTTACACCATATATGATGCTTATGACAACCCTACTCACAGCACTGGTGTTACCATGCAAACGGCATCAACAAGGAAGAACAAACAGGGCAAACCCACTTACAATAAGCCCGTGCTCATGACCCGATACTTAAACAATTTGCGCGGTCTTCCATATAGTAAAGTGGAAATCACCCAAGTTGGCGCTATTCGTGTGGACAATCTCAAAAAGGTAGGGGATGGAAAGTATCAAGCCATCGCTCACTTCTGCCAAGACTTCTCAGGATATCGTGATGGCCAACTCATTTATCACGATCGCACGACAAAAAGAGTAAAAGTATATGTTGAACTCATTGATGATGGTGGCGCAGGTGCATGGCAGGTTCTTCTCGGTGATATGAGAGTTGAATCTATCTCAAGGAGATAAGCCACACATCAGATTTCCCACTTTCAGAGACCTCAATCATCTGCCCTCACGTATGAGGGCAGATGATTAGATAGGAAATATCATTTCCCATATATTGTTTTCCTTTCCTCTGATTGACTTCTTACCATCCATTTTATTGTGTTTTTCTTAGGAAGCATGAAGAAAGCATTAGCAGCAATTCTTCTTTCACTGTTTGCATTCATACCATTCAATATGAGTGCAAATCAACAGATTGATCTTTCAGATCAACAAAAAGAAGAAATACGCACTAGAGTGAATCAAAAGATAGAGGCATTTCTGTTAAACTTGACATATATTGCCAATGCAGACAAAGAAATCCAAGATAATGCCATCAAGGCTACACTCGCACTATTTTTGGGAAATGGAGGTCCATACACCCTGTATGACGTCAATGACAATCCCACAAGCTATAATGGCGTAACCATGCAAACTTTATCAGCAAGAAAGGACAAGCATGGTAGGCCCGTCAAACCCAGGCCCATACTGATGAGACGGTACTTAGACAACTTGCGAGGTATGCCATACAACAAAGTGGAAATCATTAGAGTTGGCGTGATCTATGTTGACCAAATTGAAAAGGTTGATGATGGACGGTATCAAGCAATAGGCCGTTATAGTCAAGAATTCTCGGGCTACCAGGATGGCCGACTAATATATAGAGATCGTACGTCAAAAATTGTCAAGACATATATCGATTACATTGATGATGGGAGCGATAACGGATATTGGAATGTGCTTTTAGGCGATATGTGCACTCAAGTCGTTTCAAAAACAAACTAAAGCAAATATGCGAAGAATCTATCTACTGTTTTTTGCCTTTTCCATCTCGTTAGGGATGTATGGACAGATGACCGAACTGGCCTTTGAAGCCAGCGTTAAAGGCATCGACGAATTCATGTCGCGTTTCAACGGCTATGAACGGCATCTGATGGTTGATCCTAAAGCCACAGACGCTGTTCGCCAGAACCTGTTGACACTATTTGATGCAGAAAACACTCAAGACGTCGAGTTGAAACTGGCCATGGTCGATACCATTCTTTCACGCGGCACCCAGTTGTCCTACGAGAGTAAAATGTGGTATGCCGAGGCTACTTGCAAAATGTTCTATAAAAAACAGGAAGTAGAGCTAAAGCTCATCCTGCGCACAGAGCTAACGCCCAAAAATCTTAGCTATTGGGGATTTGCCGGAGTAGATGGTATGATCAAAGCCGGTATCATTGATACAACTCAGTGGCGTGCCGTGAGCCCCGTTGAGCATGAAATCAATTTCATTGGGTTGGGATCCATCATCAACAAAAATAGGGAGCACTTTGCCGGTTACCGATGCCGTGATATTCAAATCGATGAACTCTCGGCGTTTTTGGCATTGGTCCAAGCTGGTGATTTGACATTTGACTACTGTGAGGGCGTGCGCTATCACTTCCTGAATGTCCCTGGCTTCATATTCACTGTTGAAAATCAAATGCGCACGAGTACAAATTCAGGGTGGCTCATCAGTGATGTCATGGAGGCGGACTTTGAAGAAAAGGAGAACTACATGTTCAATGTCCTTAAGCTCAGGCAATGGTATATGGAAAGAAACTCATACTAATAACATAAAAACTAAGAACAATGAAAATCAATTGGAAATGCATCGCTGCTTCGCTGATTATTTTAATGTCAGGCAGCAATATTGTGGCATTAGCCGAAGAAGATTGGCTCAACGAGGATGCAAAGATTAAGAATGATCACTTCTATCATCACATCGAGCTAAACTACAGCAATGTCTACTCGCTTGCCATCTCTTCGATTGCAACAGGTTATATCAACTACTTGCTCAAGGATGCCATATTTGAGAATGGTTATGGGCACGAAATCTATCAGGGAGAGATTGCTGGACAGGAGGTGAAATACAGAGAATTTAATCAGTTGGGCGTTAAAGCGCGAGAGCTATTCAACACCATCACACCCAGTATCAGGCTTGGTTATAAAACCAACTGGAAAGGCAACTTTAATATGGGTGTTTATGCCATGGGCACCTATAAATTTGACCAATTTGAAACTAAGATGCCAGGAGAGAATGAATACCTGCGTCATCGACTGCAGTATGCCAAAGCAGGTGGTGGACTTCATTTTACATTTGGTCATTTGGAATCCCCCACAAGAGTCATTGTTGAAGCAGGTTGCCAATATGCCATCCCCATTGGCTATCGCGGATTCAGCGATGATAAGAAACAATTAAATAAAGGTATCACATCCCATTTCTCCATTCAAATTGGAGGTCCAGATTATCTCCAAAACATCGGTTTTTTTGTAGACTATGACCATTTCGATACTTTTGACAAAAACTACACTGTTGACGGGATTCAGCCGCACGCAGGAAGCACATTCCATAATTTCACCGTGGGATTTCAGTGTAGCGTCACGTTCCTTCAAGGACAAAGAAGAAGATAACCAGCTAATTATTTGATATTATGAACATTTTGAGATTACCAAACCGATTCTTCATCTATTTGGCGTTATCTTCAATCATATCGCTTGATGCTTTTGCCGAATCCAGCTTAGAGGATGCTGATAAAATCATCAGACAATATTATGACGGAATTTCACATGTCTTTGGCGCAACAAAAAGAGGAGAAAGCTGGTCAAAGCGCAATAAAGAAGTAATGCCATTGCTCCCAGATCATGGTAATGGCACCTTTAATTTTCCTAATGAGCCAAGTGCACTGTTTAATACAGGAAGTGCCCCGTTTCTTGAACCATCTAATTACTTTGGCCTTATCGATGAAAACAAATTCTTGAGAACGGAAAACAATAATGAGAAGCAACTATATGATATAACGGTAGAAGTGACTTATGGCAATGTCGTACCCGTGAGTTACCCGATAACTTTTAGTGATGAACCGAGCAACAGGGTACAAAGCGTTGACTACTATGAAATGGATCTAACTAAGAAGTATAGTGTGCGAGATGTTTTAGACCCGAATTGGAAAACCGTCAAAAACGTTACTCTGCATGATAGAATAAGTGTGAGAAAACGTGATGGAGCTATCGCTAGTCAAAAGAATGAATGCGGAGGAGGAGCAGGCCTAACTGCCGACGAAATCAACTTTGAAGGTCTCATTTATGAAGCAACAAGTGCCTGGAACAGGAAAGAGTATCAAGAGGCATACCGACTTTATCGCAAGGTTATCGAATTAAGACCGGATAATCCTCCCGCTCGTGCCTGTTTCCACTTGGGACTGATGATGTATGACCAATATAAAAAACGTGCGGTTTACAATCCCGATATTGACAAGGACACAGCCGGAAAATATGCTGTCAATTACATGAAAAAAGGATACAAAATGACAGACGAACCCGATTTTGCCCAAGAGTGTTATCGCGCCTACTACAATATGGTAAATTCCGATTAGAATTTGTCTAATTCTTGCTGTTTTGCGTTATTTTGGGAGCCGTTGCGGCTCTCAATAGTGCGTGTTATATTAAATCGGATAATTTGATGGTGAGGTGGTGGGCGGTGCGGGTTGTGGCGGGGGCGGTTTCGATGTCGGTGGAGTCGAATTGGAGGCGGGCTTGGCTGTAGTAGGGGGCTCGGGCTTCTAATTCTTGCTTGGCGAGGGGGAGGACGGCGGCGTCTGGGAGGTGCTTGTAGTTGGGGCGCTTGGCTTTTTGGTCGGGCAGGAGCAGGCGTGCGGTGATGCGCTCGGGACTGGTGGTGAGCCATACGGTGATGCCGGCTTGATTCATGAGTTCCATGTTGCCGGCATGGCAGGGGGTGCCTCCGCCACAGGCGATGATGGCTCCGTCGATTGCTGCCACCTGACGCAGGGCGGCGGTTTCGAGTTCGCGGAAACGCTCCTCACCGTCACGTGCAAAAATCTCGACAACGGTCATGCCCTGCTGGCGTTCGATATATTCATCGAGATCGATAAAGGGCACGTCCATCTGGCGGGCAAGCTCCTCGCCTAAGGTGGTCTTGCCGCAGCCCATATACCCGATGAGGAAAACAGGTTTCATCACAACCAGCCTGCTTCACGGTACCATGCGATGGCTTCGCGGATGCCCTCACGCAGGGAATACTTGGGATTGAAGTTGAAGTCGCGCTGTGCATCGCTGGTGTCACATTGCCAGTTGCGCTGCTTGAGGATCTTAAACTTGTCGCGGTTGAGGGTGCTGGCCTTGAGGGTTACCTTACCGACCCACTCGGCGACGTTGCACACCACCTTGACCAGCCACAGCGGGCAAGTCACAGGGATGACGAATTTCTTGCCCAGCTCCTCGCACACGATTTTGCGGAATTCCTTCTGGGTATAGGCCTTGTCCTCGCTGATGAAGTAGGCTTTGCGCAACGGTCCTTGCTCCAGCGCGTCCATCACGCCAACGACAAGGTCCTTGACGTAGATGAAGGTGAGCATCTGCTTGTCGAAGCCGACGCTGAAGTCAAAGCCTCGCTTGATGCTCTTAATCATCAGGTAATAGTCACGCTCATGCAGCCCGTACACGCCCGTGCAACGGAAGATGGTATAAGGGAAACCGTCGAGCGTCTGCAGGTAGGTCTCGGCCTTGAGTTTGGAGACGCCGTAGAAGGTGTTAGGCAAGGGGACATCGGTCGAAGAGAAAGGCTTATAGGTTTTCTCGTCGCCAGGGCCCATGACGCTGAGGCTGCTCATCATCAGGAAGACGTCGGGCGTGGTCTCGGTGGCCTGCAGGGCATCAACCAAGGCGCGCAGGTAGCCGTGGTTGACACGTTCAAAGTCCAAATAATTGGTACTCTTGGTCACTCCCAGGTTATGGACGATGTAGTCCCACCTACCCCACTCGCCAGCATGGTCGCGCAAGGTGTCTTCCAGCTTGTCCTGGTCGTCATAGTCCAATTCGATAAAGTGGATGCGCTCGTCCTGGAGGAACTCGCGGTTAGTGGTTGCGCGCACGGCAGCCCAAGTGTCATAGCCACGCTTGAGCGCTTCCTGAACGAGGAAGCCTCCAATGAACCCGCCAGCGCCGGTAATCAATATGCTTTTCATTAGTTACTCTGTTTTTCCCTCTTGTGCGGCCCTGCGTTCAATGTCGAGCTTGGTCGCTTTGGTCTTGGTCTTGGCATTATGCTCGACGGCCTTGATAACGTGCTCCACGATGTATTCAGGCGGTATATTTTTCAGACACCTGTAATCACCAAACTTACACTGCTTGTCACCGTTGATGGAACAGGGTCGGCACTCCATGTCGAGCTGTATATCATCTTCCTCGACCTGATTATAGCCCAGATAGCCGCAAGCCGGCGAAGTGGGTCCCCACATGGTCATCGCCTGCAGGTCGACCAGCGATGCCAGGTGCATATTGGCCGACTCCATCGTGAGCATGAGGTCGCACTGCCCCAGCAGCGCGTACTCGTCAATGAATTTGTGCTTGACCTCGGCCATTGAGATGACGCGTTTATACTTACGTGCGATGGGCCTCAGGGCGATTTTCTCGGCTTTGCCACCGCCCATGAGGAAGATCCAATAATTCTCGTTCTTGCTCAGCTCGGCAATCACCTGCTCCATCTTTTCCAAGGGATATGCCTTGTTCCTGTGAGATGTGAATGGAGAGATGGCAATCCATCGCTGATTTTCCCCCTTGACGGGCACAATCGGGCTAGTGGGCCATTCACGTCCATCGTACAGATAAGTGAAGTTGTCGGGGGCCTCAAAGCCCAGTTGCCTGAAGACGTTGCGGTAACGCTCATGAATCGGCGTCAACGGTTCATTAGACTTGTGAGAAACCAGCGCCCTGCGTTTGGGCTTTTCCCTATCCAGCCGTGCGATCAAGGCGCCCTTAAATTTCATATAGGCATCGATGATCCATGTGCCAGAGACATTGTGCAGGTCGGCCACGGCATCGATGTCGTAGAGTTTATGCAGTTTTGCGGCCAACTTCAACAATCCGAACAAGCCACTGTGATGCTCTTTCACGTCAAAATCAACGACTTTGAGATTGGCAGGCCTGTCATGGAACATCGATGCCGGCCACATCTTGGTGAGCATAATAAATCGCGTGTCGGGATTCGCCTTACAGACGGGATACAACACGGGTATAGTCATCGCCACGTTGCCAAGCACCGACAGGCGCATGACGAGCACATTACGCAAGGGTTTACTATTCTTTGCCATAGAGCACAGGATTAGTTAAAATCATTGTGCAAAAGTAAACAAAAAGAGTGAAATAGCCAACAATTTGAACACTATTTCCCCTCGATTGTTACAATTACTCTTTTTACGACTTCTTCAGCGGGTATATTTTTAAGGCATCGGTAATCGCCATATCGACAGCTGCGCTCACCATAGATAGAACAAGGGCGACAGTCCATGTCGAGCTGCAGGTCATCGGCCGCATCCTGCCCGTAACCCAAGAAACCGCAAGAGGGTGCCGTTGCTCCCCAGATGGTCAATGCCTTGACTCCCATCAGCGAAGCCAGGTGCATGTTGGCCGAATCCATTGTGAGCATGAGGTCACACTTGCCGAGCAAGGCAAACTCGTCGATGAATCCATGCTTGATTTCGGCCATTGATATGACACGCTTGTTCTTGCCGACCATCTTGCGTAGGGCAATTTTCTCTTCTTTGCCACCACCCATGAGGAAAACCTGATAATTCTCGTGCTCACTCAAGGAGGCGACCACCTGCTGCATGAGTTCTAAGGGATATACCTTGCCCTCGTGGGCCGAGAACGGCGAGATGGCAATCCAGCGCTGGCCGGCCTTTTTGTCGGGCACGATGGGGCTTGTGGGCAAGGGTTTGCCGTCATAGAGGCGAGTGAAATTGGTCGGTGCCTGCAGACCCAGCTGGCTGAACACGTTGCGGTAACGCTCGATGGTGGGTGTGACGGGCTCGGCAGTCTTGTGGGTAATGAGGGCCTTGCGGCGAGCACGCTGCTTGTCCAGACGCACGACGGGAATGCCATGCAGTTTCATGCACAAACCGATTACCCTGGAACGCAACACATTGTGCAGGTCGGCCACCGCATCGATGTCATAATCGCGGCGCAGTTGTTTGGCGAGTCGCATGAGTCCGGCAACGCCCTTATACTCTGTCTTGACGTCAATGCCGATGACCATGAGGTTGGCGGGACGGTCATGGAACATTGATGCAGGCCACTTCTTGGTCAGCATGACGAAACGTGTGCTGGGGTTGGCCTTGCACACGGGATAGAGTACGGGGATCGTCATTGCCACATCGCCCAAGGCCGACAGACGAATGACCAAGACGTTGCGCAACGACGCATCACTTTTTGCCATACAGGACAGGGTTGGTCTCAGGGTCGTTGTACATTTTCATCTGGCGATAGACCTTCATGAACTTGCGGCCAGCGGCGATGTCGTCGAGCAACTGGTCAATAGCTGTGGTGAGGTCCACTCGCTGCTCCAGCAGCACGTCCAGCTTGGCCTGGCATTTGGCAATGTGTGCGGCATCGGCGTCGGAGCGCTCGGTCTGCTCGCGCATGTGCCAAATCTTGAGCGCGAGAATCGACAGGCGGTCGATGGCCCACGCGGGGCTCTCGGTGTTGATGGTGGCATCGTCGTTGACAGCCACTCCGGCATATTGCTGGCGGAAATAGGTGTCTATCTCTTCGACGAGGTCGGTACGGTCCTGGTTGCTGCGGTCGATGCGGCGCTTGAGGGCCAGTGCGGCGACGGGGTCGATGGCCTCGTCACGGATGATGTCCTCGAGGTGCCACTGCACAGCATCAATCCAGTTCTTGCGGGCAAGGCTGTTTTCGATGGTTCCCTGAGCATAGGGGTTGTTGAAAACGGCGTCAACATCGTCGGTGACGTGGTAGAGCTTGACCGTTTGGTCAAATATCTCGTTACATTTCTGGGCGAAAGTCATATTTAGTTTTTAGTTGTTAGTTTCTAGTCCCTAGTTTCTAGTTTCTAGTCCCTAGTCCTTAGTTGTTAGTTAGTCGATGATGACGCGGGTGCCTTTAAGGGTGGCGCTGGAGGCGCTTAACACACGACACATCACTTTATCGCCGGGTTTCTCGCCGTGGGCGGGGAAGACAATGACTTTGTTCTGCTGTGTGCGGCCGAACATGTCGTCACGGCTGCGCTTGCTGTAGCCCTCGACCAGCACCTCATAGATATTGCCCACGTCCTTGCGGTTGCTGCACAACGATAGTTCGTTTTGCAGGGCAATCATGCGGTTGAGGCGGTCGATTTTCACGTCCTCGGGGACGTTGTCGGGCAGGTTCTTGGCCGCAAAGGTGCCAGGTCGCTCGCTGTACTTGAACATGAACGAGGAGTCGAAGCCCACCTCACGCATGAGCGACAAGGTCTCCTGGAAATCTTCCTCGGTCTCGTCGTGGAAGCCCGTGAACATGTCGGTCGAGATGCCGCAGTCGGGCATGGCGGCGCGAATGCGCGCGATGCGGTCCAGATACCACTCGCGGGTGTATTTGCGGTTCATCAGCTTCAGCACCTTGTTGCTGCCGCTCTGCACGGGCAAATGGATGTGGTTGCAGATATTGTCGTGGCTGGCCATCGTGTCGATGATGGCATCGCTCAGGTCCTCGGGGTTGCTGGTGGTGAAGCGCACGCGCATCTCGGGGGCCGCCTCGGCGACCATCGCCAGCAGGCGCGCCAGGTCAACAGGGTCGCTGCCATCCTGGGGCTTGTAGAGGTAGGAATTGACGTTCTGTCCCAGCAGGGTTACCTCCTTGAAGCCGCGTTCACGCAGGTCGGCCAGCTCGTTGAGGATGCTCTGTGGCTCACGGCTACGCTCGCGTCCGCGTGTGTAGGGCACGATGCAGTAGGTACAGAAGTTGTTGCACCCCCTCATGATGCTGATGAAGCCGCTCACCTTGCTGCCGCCCACACGCGACGGGATGATGTCGCGGTAGGTCTCGGTAGTGGACAGCTGGGTGTTGATGGCCTTCTCGCCCTGCTCGGCCAGTGCGATGAGCGCCGGCAGCTCCAGATAGGCGTCGGGACCAGCCACCACATCAACGTCATACTCACTGATGAGCACTTCCTTCATGCGCTCGGCCATGCAGCCGATAATGCCGATGATGAGTCGTCGCTGCCGCTTGTGGCGGTAGGCATTTAACTGGTTGAGACGCGAGAAAATCTTCTGTTCGGCATTGTCGCGCACCGAGCAGGTGTTGATAAAGATTGCGTCGGCCTCGTCGATGGTCTCGCAGGTCTCGTAGCCCGCCATCTTCATCACTGTGGCGACGACTTCGCTGTCGGCCACATTCATCTGGCAGCCGTAGGTCTCGAGCAGCAGCCGTTTGCTGGCGTCTCCCTGGCCGTCATATTTCAATTTCATTGCCATTTCCTTGTTTTGATGCTTACAAACTGCAAAGGTAAGAAATTTCTTTTTTATAAAAGGAAGAGAATAAGGACAATAAATACAAGGCCATCCGGCTTGGGGTGTATTTAAAGACAACTCAATCAACTTAAAAACGACAATTCTTTTTTTAAAGGGATGACAATAAGGACAATAAAATCAAGGCCATCCGGTTTGAGTCCTTATATTTAAAGACAACTTAATCAACTCTATCAACTTCGACAACCATAACTGGTCTTTTTTCTGTCACGGGGAGGGGAAAGTGAAAACAAATCGCTATCTTTGTCATCTGAAAACATGGTAATGCCGGATTGAATAGAGATGAGCAAGACAGATAACGATAGTAATGTAAAGATTGCTGTCATCAGCGACCTGCACGTGATGGCTCCAGAACTGCTTGTCAGCGAGGGAAGTGCGATAGAGGAATACTTAGCGCGTGACCGCAAGATGCTGCGCGAGAGCTCGGAGATTCTTGAGACCCTGGTGAGCGACATCATCACGCTGAAACCTGACCTCACACTGGTGACGGGTGACTTGACCAAGGACGGCGAGCGCGTAAGCCACCAGCTGGTGGCTGAGCAGCTGCAACGCCTGGTTGACGCAGGCATCCAGGTGCTCGTGGTACCCGGCAACCATGACATCAACAATCCCGATGCCAAGGTGTTTGACGGAGACAACACCATTCCCACCGAGACGATAACACGCAGCGAGTTTGCCGACATCTACCGTAATATGGGCTATGACGAGCTATCGCGTCGCGACCCGGACACGTTGAGTTACTGCCGCGACGTGACCGACAAGCTGACTATTCTTGCCATTGATGCGTGCATGGACAGGCTGAACACCTTTGTCTCGCACGGTGACGCGCGCGACCATACCAAGGTGGGCGGTAGCCTGGAGGCATCAAGCCAGCAATGGCTCACCGAGCAGGCTGCCCGTGCCACTGCCGCCGGCCGCCGTGTGATTGCCATGATGCACCACCACCTGGTCCCCCACTTCCACATGGAGGAAACGCTTGCAGCCCCCTATATGATGGATGGCGCCAACCAATTGTGCCAACGCCTGATCGAAGCCGATGTCCATGTTATCTTCACGGGTCACCTTCACATCAGTGACATCAGTCAGACAAGCATAGGCCAGGGACAGATGGTCGAGATTGCCACCGCCGCCGCTGTGGGCTACCCCTGCCAATGGCGCATTGCCAACTGCAACCCCAGCAGCGGCAAGATGCAGCTGCGCACGTGCACCATGCACACGCTGCCCTCGGACCCGGAGTTCGGCGAGCATTCGCGCGAAGTGTTTGTCAACTGCATCCCCACCATGACGCGCGGCATACTCAACCGGTACTGGGCAGAAATCAATAAGGCCATCAGCAACTATCGCCAGAAACATTCCTTCATGATGCGCTACGTCACCCTGCCCGACACGCCAGACGGCATAGCTGACCTACTGCTCAAACACCTGCAGGAGCCTGCGACAAGGGTGTATATCGCCTTTGCCGAAGGCAATGAGGGCGGCAGCGACAACCTGGGCGTCGTGGAGCAACTCATCCAGGGTGTCAACCAAGTAGTCAACGAGACCATCCGGGGCATCCTGCGCCCGTTTGCCAAAGCCGCACTGCGGCTGCGGGTGTATGGCATCGCGCGAACGGTGCTGCGCAGCATCCTTGAGGACCGCAACGACATCGGCACCAAACACGAGTCGGTCATCAACGACCACACTGCCATCGTCAATCTCTAACGACCGGTGCGCTGCGTGATTACTCCAATTCCAGCAGAGGTATAATGCTGTTGTAAAACTCATTTGAGACAAGTATGAATCGGCCTGCGGCCGAAAAATTGAACAAAAATTTATTATTATTTTAGTTGATTTTTAGAGCTCAGCTATATGCCAGTTTTCAGTCGTTAGGTTTACAACAGTCTCTAGTTGTCGAACTCAGCTAAGATAGTCGCATACAGGAAAAAGGAGTAGCATGCTCGTGGCAATAATTGAAATATATGACTCAAAAACGTCATTCTTTCTTAACATTTGCCCAATTTTTCTACTGAAATAAATAGTTTTGATATCATTTTGTCGATTTTATTGCGGATTTGTTTGGCTTAGTGGGTTTTACTCTCTATTTTTGCAAATATGTTAGAATTAGCATCTTATCAAATATTTGTGATTTTATGAGTGCCCCCAAGATCGAACTAACTTCCCGAGAAAAGGAAGTACTTGAATTGCTGTCAAATGGGTATAACAGCAAAGAGATAGGCGAGAAGATTTTCATCTCCTCCAATACTGTGGAGTATCACCGCAAACAGTTGCTGCGCAAAACCGGCTCGCGTAACGTGGCTGAATTGATCGGTAAAGCTTACCGTACAGGCCTGCTGAAAATCAACGAATAACTATCTGTGTATTAAATGCTTAAAGGCTGTACCATTTAGGAGGTACAGCCTTATTATTGTACTAGGGGGATAAGGGAAAAGGAAATAATAACACGCCCGCCACCGCAACGAGCGGCCTGGCGGGCGTGAATGGTTCAGTAAAGGGTTAAGAGATTACTTCTTGTCCTTGAGCAGGTCGCGGATCTCGGCGAGGAGTTCTTCCTGGGAGGGACCAGCGGGAGCCTCGGGCTCGGGCTTCGGAGCTCTGAGCTTGTTCATGGCCTTAATCATCAAGAAGATACACAGAGCGATGATAAGGAAGTCGATGACGTTCTGGATGAACAGACCGTACTTGATAACGGCACCTGTGGCCTCGGTTGCGACGCCTGCGGCTGCGGCAGCATTGCTGGCAGCATTGGTCACCGTCTCGACAGCGCCATCGGCGCCCACTGCGCCTGCGGCGTCCTCAACAATCTCGGTAACAGGTTTGATCTTGTACTCCAGGCTGGAGAAATCGATGTTGCCCGTAAACAGACCAATAACAGGCATGAGCACATCGTCAACCAGCGAGGTAACGATCTTACCGAAAGCACTACCGACGATAACACCGACAGCCATGTCCATCACGTTGCCCTTCATGGCAAACTCTTTAAATTCTTTTACAAAACCCATAATTTCTCAAGTTTTAAAAAATTAATATAATGCTATCTAATTACTTCAAACCATAGTTGCTCCTGAAACTAACTATTAAACAATCTTAATTGAGGGTTAAAAGCATACTTTTTGCCACTCTACATCAAGATTATAAAATTTTTTTCGTTAATTTTGCAGTCGCAAAGACTTCATTCATTAAAGTCAATGCAAAGATAACAAAAATTCTAAACAGTAATAAGATATCTACATTATTTATTAAAAAATTATTAAATAGCATTATGGAGAAAATTAAAATCGGTATTAATGGATTCGGACGTATTGGCCGTTTTGTGTTCCGTTCAGCTTTTGAACCCGAGAACGTTAACGAAATCGAGGTAGTAGGTATCAACGACCTGCTCGACGTTGACTACATGGCCTATATGCTCAAGTATGACACCATGCATGGCCGCTTCGACGGTACTGTGGACTATGACCTGGAGAAGAAAGAACTCATCG
>JAEEGF010083094.1_pt1 | contig 13721 bp, 11 predicted proteins | sample 9134171 | NCBI WGS metagenome assembly JAEEGF01 (sample SAMN16246542, study PRJNA631951) | gut metagenome | biome: gut microbiome; feature: rumen; material: AP-attached | host: Bos | place: Iran: Karaj | collected 2018-10
CGGCGTGGGCAAAACCACCACCGTGATTACTCTGGCCGGGATTCTGGCCCGGAGGGGCAAGAAGGTGCTGGTGCTGGATACCGACCCGCACTCCTCCCTGACGAGCTGCTTCGGCTTTGATTCCGATGATCTGGAGCATACCCTGTTTGATTTGTTTCTGAGTGACAGCATTACAAAGGATCTGGTGAAATCCATTATCATCGATACCTCGGTGAGCAATATCAAGCTGATGGCGGGGTCTTTGGCCCTGGCCACCCTGGATCAGACTCTGGGACAGCGGCAGAGCCAGGCGGGCCTGATTCTGAAAAAGTCTCTCGCGGCTATAAACGATGAATTCGACTGCGCCATCGTGGACTGCCCTCCGGTTTTGGGAGTGATGATGGTGAACGCTCTTGCGGCGAGCTCCAGCATTATTGTGCCCACCCAGACGGAATTTCTGGCGCTTAAGGGCCTGGAGCGGATGATGAAGACCTTTGAGATCCTCCGGGGCACCAAGGCCAGGCCCCTCCGCTACCTCATTGTGCCTACCATGTTTGACCGGCGCACCCGGGCTTCGAATCAAACCCTGGAATCCATTAAGGAAGCCTACGGGGACGTGGTCTGGCGGGACGTTATCCCCATTGACACCAGATTCCGGGATTGCAGTGAGCTTCATGTGCCGGCTCCCATTAAGTTCCCCTATTCCAAGGGCTGTCTTGCCTATGAGAAGCTCCTTAATGATCTCTTGAAAGTTGAAGGACAGACAAAATGAGCAAATCCTTGCAGTATGCGGCCATGGTGAATTACTTTAATTCCCTTCTGGCCGAGGATGAACCCCTGTCCGACGATCCGGGCCTCCTGCCGGCGGCCGAGTCGGAAAAGGCTCCCGCGCTGCCCTTTAAGGAACCGGAAACCCGAGCTTCCCTGCAGACTCTGCTGGATAAGGTGCCGGCCACTGTGGAGACTGCCGCGGTTCCCGAGGTTAAGGAAGCCGTGAAGACCGAAACGGTTACCGCGACTCCGGTTAAAACGGAGACCAGAACCGAGGTCAAGGTTCAGGAAGCTGCTCCGGCGGTTCAGGTTAAGACGGAGGAGCCTCAGACAGCAGCTGTTACCGAGGTTCGCGCAGAGGTTAAGGCGGAGATTCCCGCTCCTGCCCCGTGGCGGAACATGGATCTCGGGAAGGAATTCTCGGCCCTGTTCTTCAAGGTGGCCGGCGTGTTGCTGGCCGTGCCGCTGAAGTTCCTGGGGGGCATTTATCAGACAGAAAAGATCACCCAGATCTTCGGGAAGCCGGAATGGTTTTCCGGTCTCACCAATATCCGCAAAAGAAAGGTAGCGGTGGTGGATACCGCAAAATGGATGATGCCGGGGAAGGAAATCGTGGCTCATGAATATAAATATGCCATCCTTCTGGGAGCTTCGGACTGGGCCGTGCAGTGCGATGAGCTTATCGGTACCAGAAATCTGACTCATGACGGCATCAAGTGGCGGGAGAATGCCGGGCAGCGGCCGTGGCTTTCGGGAATTGTGAAGAACGAGATGTGCGCTCTTCTGCACCCGGAGGAGCTTATTAAGATGCTGGAATCCGGAGACAATGTAAAGGATCTTCTGGACGGATCCGGCAGGATCAAGCAGTAAGACGGCAGGGCAGGCTGAGAAGCGGCACCGTCCGGATAAGCGGGAGCATCAGGGGAGATGCGGCAGAGGGAAAGGCGAGATATGAGAGGCTCCCTGAAACTACGGGTTTCCGCACGGAATCGGGCGCCCTTGCCATTGTATAATTTGTTAAGCCCGGGAGCTTTTTCCGGATTCAGGATGTGGAGGAACAGTCATGGCAGCAGAACAGGATAACAGTCAGGTTAAGGCGAAAAACGGCGAACTTACCAGATGGGTGACATTTCATCTTGATAAGGAGGTGTACGGCATCAATGTAATGCAGGTGCAGGAGGTGCTGCGCTATTCCGAAATCGCTCCGGTGCCCGGTTCTCCGGATTATGTGCTGGGCATTATCAACCTGCGGGGCAACGTGGTTACCGTCATTGATACCAGAATGCGTTTCGGCATTGAGCCCATGGAGGTTACCGACAGCTCCCGCATCGTGATTATCGAGGCCGGCGGCCAGGTGGTGGGCATTCTGGTGGACAGCGTGGCCGAGGTAGTGGATCTCAGCGTGGACGACATTGACCCGGCTCCCAATATCGGCACCGAGGAAAGCGCCCAGTTTATCAAGGGCGTGGCCAATCTGGGCCAGGAGCTTCTGATTATCATCGATCTCAATAAGCTTCTCACCGCTGACGAATGGGATGAAATCAGCCGGATCTGAGCCCATGAGGTTCCGGGTCTCAGGGCTTCGGAGCGCCTGAAGGACGGCGATGATTTCTGAAGGCCTGAGCTAACGCTACTCCGATGCCCTGAGAGAGCATTGGAGTTTTGTTTTTTTACTGGAAAGCGGAATGGAAATATAACAGCCATGAGCACTGAAGAACTGACGGTTACATTGTTTGCGCTGACGTTTACGGCCATCGGGGCCGCTCTGGGGGCTCTTGTCTGCGCCCTCCTGGCTCTCCGCCGGATAAACAGGCTGAAGAAGGATGTTTCCACGGCCTTTAATTCTCTCGCCCAGAAGCAGAACAGCTCCCGGAAGGAGCTTAACGAGCTTCTTACCGGCAATATCGGCATTATTAAGAAGTTTCAGGATTTTCAGGAATCGGTGGAACGGCTGTCAGACAAGCAGGCGGATCTGGAGCTTAAGGAGCCTGAGGGCAGAATGTACTCCCGGGCCAAGAAAATGATCCAGCTGGGCGCCGGTCTTGAAGAGGTGGTGCGGGAGTGCGAGATCCCCCTTCCGGAGGCGGAGCTTTTGTTCCGGGTGCTGGGAAAATCTCCCGAGGGGGACGGCTCGGATCTTTCTCTTTCCGCGGATCTGAAATCCCGGGAGGCCCGCAATATGGAAAGCGCGGTTAAGCAGAGCAGCCCCCGGCCGCGCGCTCCGGCAGCTGACGGGGCTTCCGGCGGCAAAGGCTCCGGCAATCAGGCCACAGGCATGCAGGAGGCCTTTAAGGACATAGTCCGGGAAGAGGAACCCAGGATCCCCGCCGAGGCCCGGGAAATGATGGAGAAATTCAAAAACCGGGGCGGACAGAAATGAGGTAAAACAAAAAAACAGCAAACAGAGCAGCAGGCAAATTAAACTCCCCGGCCTTTTTTATTTTCCTTTTTCTTCCTTCTCCTTTTTTACTCCTGCTCCACTCCGCCCCCGCTGCTACTGCTGCTCCCAGAGGCTTCCGGGGCTAATCATCAGGCCTCGTCGGGAATGGCGGTGGCCGGGTAGCAGCCCAGAATCTTCACCTCTCCGGTAACCTCCTTAAGCTTATGGAGGGCCTCCTGCATCAAAGCGCTTTCCGTGCTGGCGATGACGTCGGCGTAAAAGGTTTCCGCCCAGATGAGTCCTTCGCGGTTTTCGATGCGGGGGCGGGATTCCAGCTTCACTATATTAATGTTTCTGCTGCTGAATACCTCCAGCACCTTTATCAGGGAGCCGGGACGGTTTTCCGTAGTGAAGGTCAGGGAGGTTTTGGCGGTAATGGCCGGGGGCACCATGATGGACTCCCTCATGATGACGATAAATCTGGTGATGTTCACCTTTTGATTGGCGATGCCGCCGCAGAGCTGGGTAAGACCGTACAATGGGGCCTCCTCTCCGCTCCCGATGGCCGCGATCTCCGGGGATTTCAGGCTGGCGACCAGCTCCATGGCCTCGGTGGTGGAGGTGGTATTTTTAATTTCGGCATGGGGGAGGTTTTCCAGAAGCCAGCGGGAGCATTGCTGAATGGGCTGGGGATGGGAGTAGACGGTTTTGATGCGGGAGAGATCTGTGGGAACCGCCATCAGAATGCCGTGGTTGATATGGTAAGTAAGCTCGCCGGTAATATGAACTTTGGCGTTCTGGAGGAGATCGTAAACCTCGTTGATGCAGCCCGAGGAGGTGTTTTCAATAGGAAGCACGCCGCAGTCTGCCGCCGCGTTTTCCACATCGGAGATGATCTCCTGAAAGGAGGAGCAGCTCTTTTCCAAAAGCCGGGATTCCGCGGCCCGGAAGAATTTATGAGTGGCCAGATAGGAGTAGGATCCCTTAAGTCCCAGATAGGAGACCCGGATTTTTTTGGCGGCATTGCCGTCGGCGGCATCCAGGCTGTGGATATATGAGAGCTGCCGGGTGCGGGAATCTGCAAAAATTTCCTGATATATCCTGGTAACCAGAGAGGGAGACACCCCTTTTTCTTCGGCGATTTTCAGAAGCTCAAGAAGGTGAGCGCTTTCTCTTTCCTGATTCTTTACCGGGGTGCCGTCCCGGTACTTTTCTGCGGCGATTTTAATAATGGCGCTGTTTCTTTTCTGGAGGAGATCCAGAATGGCGGTGTCAATGGCGTCTATTTCATTGCGGGCAGCGGCAATATCTGTCATGGCATGTTCCTTTAATTCTTTTAAGGTATGAGAGTTCTTCAGCATGAACCTCCGGCCTGTCATTATAGCAGTATCCGGGGGCCGGGCGGCGATTCCGGGAGGGGAATAAAAAAGGAGGGCCTTGTTTCCCTCCCTTAATTCTGATTTCCGTTATCTCAGGATTGCCGCCGGGATATTCCGGCTCTTTGCCTTAGAAGCCGTACTTCACGGTGTGAATGTAAAGAGTGCCCGGTCCTCTGAATTTGCAAACGAGACCTTCGCCGGAGGTGACGCTGGAAACAAAGCCCGAAGCCTTCTGCATGGTGTATTCCATGCCTTCATCCCAGGCCAGGAGGTGGCCGTTATCCACCACCAGCTCTTCGCCGGGGCCCAGATCAAAGCGGTGCGCGGCTCCCATGGAGGAGATAAAGGCAGTGCCGGTGCCGGAAAGCTTAATCAGGAAGAAGCCTTCCTTGGAGGTAAAGCCCTTGATAAGTCCCTGCATCTTGGTGCCGACTTCTACGCCGGTGGTGCTGGCCATGTAGCCGCCCTTTTCCACCAGGAGGCTCTTCTGGGGGGTAACCTCAAGAGCCAGAATGGATCCCGGGATGCCGGCGCCCACGGAGGCAGTGCCGGGGCCGCCGGAGGCGATGATGCTCTCGGTAAAAAAGCTTTCATTGGTGAGGAAGCTTCTGACAAGGCCGCCCACGATGCCGCCCTTGACGTTTCCCTTGAGCTCCAGTCCCTGGCTCATGGTGATCATGGCCCCGCGTTCGCAGTGTATTTCCTCTCCCTTTTCCAGATGCACCTGCAGCATGGGGAAGGAGTCCTGATGGACGATTTCGTATTTCATGTACTACCTCGGATGTGGCATAAATATATTAATGATGACTGCCGGGAAAGACTGTCCCGCGGCGGTTTCATAACGTAAGACCGCCGGGGCAGTGCCTGACCCGCGCCCGGGATTATACCTGAATCCGGCGGCTGAATTTTCAGGGCAGGTCACTAAAGAAGCATAAAGTCGGAAAACCAGGGAGGTAAAACAAGAAAGGGCGGCAGAGGAAGCGGAGAAGCTGGCGGAAAAGCGGGAACGGAAGAGATGGCGGACTTAAAACAGGGATCTGAAGGCGGAGGCGGGGTAAATGGCGAAAAGGGGATGCTTAAAATGAAAAACGGGACAGCGGTGGTCACTGTCCCGTCAAGGTATTGTCATAAACTCTCAATTTACGCCTTACCTTTAATTATTATGAAGAAAACCGTTCATAGCTTAGGAAACGATTTCATGAGTAATAATACCCCTTTTGCGGGAGATGATCTACAGAAATTTGAGTTTGCGTGATTAATCTTTCAAAATTGCCGGAAAGCGGACGCTTTTTGACAAAAATTGGTTAAAAAATGAGCAATTCTTAGGTTTTCCTGGTTAAAAATTGACCGCGGTTTTCGGATTTAGCGCCGTAATTGAGTTAACAGTATAAATAGTAGTCGCGAATTTAACGCTCTCGCAAGTTTTTGTGGGGACTATTTTTGTTAGGACGATTACGGGAGGCGCCGCACTGGCAAAAAGGGGGGATCCGGCAGGAGATGCGGCAAAAAATCCGGGTCAGAAAAAAGCGGGACAAAATGGTAGAATGAGGGCCGGCGTCCGGGGACAGCAACGCTCTCGAAGACAGACGCCTGAGATAATCACATGAGGGAGATGCGCAAATGGAGTTAACCTGGCATGATGTCATCGGTTCTGAAAAGAGCCAGCCGTATTTTGCGGAGGTGATGCGTTTTCAGAAGGAGAGAAGAAGGGCGGCTCAGGTTTTTCCGCCGGAGCGGGAGATCTTCAGCGCCTTCAGCAGCACCCCCTTCAGTCAGGTGAAAGTCGTTATTATCGGGCAGGATCCCTACCACGGCCCCGGACAGGCCAACGGGCTTTGCTTTTCGGTAAATCCCGGCATCCCGGTGCCGCCGTCACTTAAGAACATTTACCTGGAGCTTCGGGAGGAGTACGGCCCGGAGTTTCAGATCCCCTCCCACGGCTGTCTCACCTTCTGGGCCCGGCAGGGGGTGTTTCTCCTCAATAATACCCTGACGGTGGAGCAGGGGCGCCCTAAGAGCCATTTCGGGAAGGGGTGGGAGATCTTCACCGATCATGTGATTGCCCGCATCAACGAGTGCACCGAGCACACGGTGTTCATGCTGTGGGGGAGTCCGGCGCAGTCCAAGTGCCGAACCGTGGATACCTCCCGGCATCTGGTGCTCAAGGCTCCCCATCCCAGTCCCCTGAGCGCCTACCGGGGCTTCTTTGGCTGCGGGCACTTCCGGGCCTGCAATGCCTACCTGGAATCCTGGGGCCGCGCGCCCATTGACTGGAGACTGCCTCCGGATCCCGCCGTTTGAAGCAGGGGAATCGACAGGGGAATTAGCAGCGGAGTTTTCTGCTGCCGGAAGACGCTTTCCTTTAGCAGTGCCAAAAACTGTCGAAAATTTGACATAAGCATGGTTCTTTTTTGCGAAATCCTCTTAAAATCCTTGTTAGGACAGACGGAGGATTTATGGACTTTGTGGGAAATATTTTAATTCTTGAAGAACGCCCCGAGCTTCGTCAGGAAATTGAAACCATTGTTAAGTTTCTGGGCTGCGAGTGGCAGAGCGGCGAGGTGCCCGACTGCCTGAGCTATCTTGACAGCGACAACGTGGCGATTACCCTGGTTATTGCCGGAAACACCGGCAGCGTGACTCCGGCGGATCTTCTGAAAAATCACCCCCTGATCCCCTTTATCTTCACTCAGGCCCATGATGAAGCCGATCTCCCCCGGGAACCCAACATGATCGGGATTCTGGGGAAGGACGGCACCTACGAGGGCTTTCTCCAGCTCCTCCGGTTCTGCCAGTCCTTTAATTCCATGCACAAGAATCTTAAAAGAAGCGACAATGCCCAGCGGCTCATGAAGTTTCTGGTGGGGAAGGGGAAGGCCATTCAGGAGGTGCGGCATCTTATCGAGCAGGTGGCGCCCACCACGGCCAACGTGCTGATTCTGGGAGAATCCGGCACCGGGAAGGAGGTGGTGGCCCGGGCGGTGCACTCCCTGTCTGCCAGAAAAAACAAGCCCTTTGTGCCCATTAACTGCGGCGCCATTCCCGCGGAGCTTCTGGAAAGCGAGCTCTTCGGCCATGAGAAGGGCGCCTTTACCGGAGCCATTACCAACCGGGCCGGCCGCTTTGAGCTGGCGGAGGGGGGCACCATTTTTCTGGACGAAATCGGCGACATGCCCCTCCAGATGCAGGTAAAGCTGCTCCGGGTGCTTCAGGAAAGAGTCTATGAAAGAGTGGGCAGCAACAAGCAAATAAAATGCGATGTCCGGGTTATTGCCGCCACCCACCGCAATCTGGAAAAGATGATCGCGGACGGCGAGTTCCGGGAGGATCTCTTTTACCGGCTCAATGTGTTTCCCATTAACACCCCGCCGCTCCGGGAAAGAACCGATGATATTCCGCTTCTTTTGCAGGAGCTTATTAAGCGCTATTCCGAGGAGCATAAGGTGGGGGTGCGGTTCACCCAGAGAGCCATGGAATCCCTGATGCAGCACGAGTGGCCCGGCAATGTGCGGGAGCTTTCCAATCTGGTGGAGCGCATGATTATCATGCATCCCGATGAGATTGTGGACGTGCAGGATCTGCCCCGGAAGTACCAGTACGGCCCGGAGGCTAAGAAACAGGATGAGATCAGCGAAAAGGACGCCCTTTTCGATCTCTTCAGCGATACCGCGGAGGAACCTGATGAGGACAGCGGCGAGAGCTCCGGATCTGACGGGGCCGGGGCGGCTCATGACGATCTCAGCGCTCCCTTTGCCGGGGTTCTGCCTCCGGAGGGGGTGAATCTCAAGGACATGGTGAGCCAGATAGAAATCGACATGATAAAGCAGGCTCTGGCCGCCACGGACGGAGTGGTGGCGCGGGCGGCGGAAATTCTCCAGATGCGGCGCACCACCCTGGTGGAAAAAATCAAAAAATACGGCATTTCCCAGACCGCTGAGTAATCGCTTTCATGTAATTTTCAGGATGATGGCAGACCGCAGGGTCAGATATTGCGATCCGGCAGAAAAAATACTCTGCCGGATTTTGTTTTCAGGCATTCTGATGGTACACTTACATTGCTTTTTTAATACTGCTGAGCTCATCCTGAATTCGGGGCAATTTTTTGCCTGAAGGCGGTTTTTTTCAGGCAGCGTTTTTCCAAAAACGCTCCGGACGGTTTTTCAGTTCTTCATGACTCCGGCAGTTATCGGCATGCCTTAGATTCCCAGAGCTTTCTGACAGCAAGCAGTACCGCCGGCGACGGCATCGTTCAGACATTTCCAGGTTATTCCTGGGCATGCCGGGATTTTGTATTCTTAGAATAATAATTTGCTCTCTGAGCTTTAACCACAGGAAAGAAAACAAAGGCTTATGTATAAGGTATCATCGCTTATCAAACATTTAACGGGGTGTTTTTGCGCTGTTGTTCCCAGTGTCCTTGCTCTTTGCGTTACGGCCTGCGCCAGTACTCAGGAGCCTCTTACCACCGAGATTAAAACCGAGACTGTGGTAAGAAGCTCGGAGGTTTCCGCAGCCTACAAGCATGATTTCAAGCGCTATCAGGGGGAACGGCAGAAGTATCTCCGGGCTTTGGCCGCTTACGAGAAGAAGGACTTCGACACCGTAAGACGCATTCATTCCGAGCTGGGGGACTACCCTCTGAACGTGTATCTGGATTACCTCCTCCTTAAAAAGGATCGCGGCAATACCGCCAGAATCAAGAAGTTTATTACCTCCGGCGGTCATACCGGACTGGCCCGTTATGTGCTGAACGACTATATGCATGCCTATGCCAATAATGGCAATTATGACGCCGTGCTGGAAATCTCTCCGGAAATGCCCGAGGGAACCAAGCTTCAGTGCCTGTGGCATCAGGCCCGCTATTATCACGGCAAGAAGCAGGAAGCCCTGAGCTTTATCAAAGCCGATTACGAGGCGGGGGAACCCTTTTCCAAGGAATGCTCCTCTCTTCTGGGCACTCTTAAGGCCGGCGGACTTCTGACCCGGGACATGGCTTTGGAAAGAATCCGGAGCACCTACTGGACCAAAAACGGCGGCAAGGTCTATCTTGATGCGGTGTCTCAGCTGGGCAAGAACGAGGCTGACAAGACCCTGGCCAAGACTCTTTCATCCTACTACGGCAAGCCCTCCAAGTATGCTGCCATCCCGGTAACCCAGAAGGAAGCCGCTTCTCTGGTGTTCGCAAGATATGCCAGAACAAGCCCGGAGGCCGCTCTGGCGGAAATGGGCAATTTCAAGAATCGCTATCATCCCACCGCAGCTCAGGAGCATACGGTGAACCAGGCTCTGGTGTATGCGCTCCTTTATAACAAGACCTCCGTTACAAGAAAGCTGATGGATGACCTTCTGGAAAGCGCCGGCAATGCGGCCATGCTGGAGCAGCGCATCCGCGTGGCCATCTGGGATCGGGATTATCGCTCCGTGCTGCGTTTCATTGACCGGCTCCCCGAAGACAATAAGCAGGCTGATAATTACCGCTACTGGAAGGCCCGGGCCCTGGAGGAAACCGGCAAAAAGGCCGAGGCTGATGCCATCTTCCGGAAGCTCGCCGGAGAAAGAAGCTTCTACGGCTTTTACACTGCTGACAAGCTGGGGCTTCCCTATGCCCTCAAGCCGGTTACCGCAGTGCCGGCTAATGAAAACCAGAAGGCTGCTCTTCTTAAGAAATATCCGGCCTATGCCAGATATATGGAGTTTTCCTTCCTGAATGATGCCCGGGGCATCCGCACCGAGTGGCGGGAAACCATGCGCAATGCTTCTCTGGACGATGCCAGAACCATTGCCGCCACCGAGGCGGAAAGAGGCTTTACGGATCTCGCGGTCTGGGAATCCATCTACAAGAAGGACTGGGATGCTCTCAATGTGCGCTTCCCGCTCCCTTATCGCAAGATCTACGAGCAGGAATCCCGGAGAAGCGGCACGGATCTCAGCTACATGTATGCCATTACCAGACAGGAAAGCATGATGAATCCGCTGGCAAAGTCCCCGGTGGGCGCCCGGGGCCTCATGCAGTTCATGCCGGATACCGCCGCCATGGTCAGCAAGAAGTACGGCTATCCTTACGGCGGCAAGGACGAGCTTTTTAATCCGTCGGTTAATATCCGTCTGGGCGGCGCCTATCTCCATGATCTTCAGGAGAAGTTCGGCGGCAACCGCATCTTCGCCACTGCCGGCTATAATGCCGGTCCCGGCAGGGCCTACAAGTGGCAGAGCGGCGACGGCGTAAGACGGGATGCGATTACCTACATCGAATCCATTCCCTTTAACGAAACCCGCAACTACGTGCAGAAGGTACTGATGTACAACGTTATTTATCAGCACCTTCTGGGAGCCCAGAAGCTGGAGCTTCTGACTCCTTCGGAGCATGACGCCCATTATTAGGCCGGGTATCCATGGCATGGAAAATCTGTGTCAACAATTAAATTTGTCTCACACTTTTTCCATGCTGCTACCGGTATGAATCATGTTAGAATAGAAAGAACCGGCTTCCGTTTATGATGCCTTCCGGGGTTTGAGGACAAAGTCTCAGCTTCCGGAACCGGCGGGGAAAGAGCGGATTGACCGGTTTTTTTGTTGTTATCCGCTAATGAGTGATAATTTAATATGGCAACAATCAAAGATGTTTCACGGCTGGCAAACGTTTCCATTTCAACAGTTTCCAGAGTTATTAACAAGTCTGCCAACGTGGCTCCCGAAAAGGAACAGGCGGTGCTCAAGGCCATGAAGGAGCTGAATTTTCAGCCCAACAGCTTTGCCCAGGCTCTGGTGAACAAGCGTTCCAACTGCATCGGCGTGCTGGTGGGAGATCTCTGCGGCGGTCCGTTTTTTGCCCAGATGATGCGCGGCATAGAGGATGTTATTCTGCCGGAAAAGAAGTACGTCATCGTAATGTCCGGCAACCACAATCACGATCGCGAGAAGGACTGCATTGAAGCTCTGATGCTGCGCCGCTGCGATGCCCTTATTATTCATTCCAAGGCGCTTTCGGATGACGAGCTTATTGAGTACAGCCAGTCCGGGATTCCCATGGTGTTTGTGAACCGTCTGGTAAGCTCTCTTGAGGATCGTTCCGTCTGGGTGGACATTACCGCCGGCATGGCAGATGCGGTCAGGCATCTTATCGCCAACGGCCACCGGAAGATTGCCTATATCTGCTCCGATGATGCGGCCTTCGCCGATGAGAAGGATCGCATGGCCGGTTACAAGATGGCTCTTGAAGAAGCCGGTATCGAGTTTGATCCCAATATTGTCAGCGCGGCCTTCCCTGATGAAAACGGCGGCTACCGCGCTATTGAGTCCCTCCTGATGCGGGATGCCGGATTCACCGCTTTCGTGGCCTACAATGATGCCATGGCCATCGGAGCCATTTCCGCTCTGGCCGACAACAACATTACCGTGCCCGGTCAGGTCAGTGCGGTGGGCTATGATGACAATCCCATCAGCAACTACATTAAGCCGAAGCTCACCACGGTGCGCTATCCTATCGAAGAGGTGGGGAAGAGAGCTGCCACTCTGGCCTTGTCCCTGCTTTATGATCGCTCCGAGGAGTTTAACTGGAGATGGCCCCTTAAGTTCACTCCGGTGCTCATTGAGAAGGCCAGCGTGACTCAGGCCAGACCCGAGGAGCCGGAAAAGAAGCCTAAGAAGGCGGCTAAAAAGCAGTCATAACAGGCTGGAAATTCCGGAGCGGATCTGGGAGAAGTGATCCCGGGGAATGATTCCCGGAAGATGATAATGAAAGGAACTGGAGTACCGGTTCCTTTTTTGTTGCGGCGTATGTGAGCGATGATGTGTCCCGGAAAATGGGGCCTCGCCTCTCTATGCCGCAGATACCTGAGGATAAGCCCTGAAGCGGACAAAAGACCCGGGCTTTAAGACTGCTCCGGGGTTTTCTTATGATGGGATGCCAGTAATTCCGCGCCGAACCGGGGCTCATAATAAAGGCGGGTCAAAACAGCGGAATGATCTTTTGCGGGGACGTCTCCGTCATAATACCGGGAGAAGGTTTCCGCATCCCAGCCAAGAAGTAAAGAAAGCTCAGTTTTTTCAAGGCCGTATTTTGCGGGAATTTCCCGAATCTTATCAAGGGCAATGATGCCGTTCTGCTCCCGATACGACTCATAAAGCGCGCGGAGGTTGGCATCCACAATTTCCGGTACAAAGACCGGGGATCCGCAGACGGCGCAGCGCGCTGTCTTACCGGGGTAAGAATACTCTTTGTCCCTGATGGCTCCAGACATGACGCCGGCGGATACGACACAGGCGGTGTCGCTCCGGCACTCCTCGCAAAACGTTTTTCTGGCTTTCATTATCGGGGTCTCCTTTCTGACTCTTTCATGCTTGTCTGCTCTTGCTTGTTTGCTTTCTTCTTGCTGCTGTCTGCGAAACAGAAACAAGAATAATCTGCTCTGTCACCGCAAAAGTCAGAGATTGCTTTTATATCTGTATTTAGTAGCCTTGTTTAGATATGCAGTATAGTTTAGCTATTGTCAATATCTGGTTAGCCGTTTCCCGCAGGAGAGCCAATAAAAAAGGAAGCCGAAGCTTCCTTTTTAGCCTTTCAGTACAGACTTTTTACTGCATTAGTCTGCCATGTGATTAATGATTTCATCAGCGAAAGCGGAGCACTTGATTTCGGTGGCGCCTTCCATGAGACGGGCGAAATCATAGGTAACCTTCTTGGCCTTGATAGCGCCTTCCATGCCCTTAACCACCAGCTTGGCGGCTTCGGTCCAGCCCATGTGGGTCAGCATCATCTCGGCGGAGAGAATAATGGAGCCCGGATTTACCTTGTCCATGCCGGTGTATTTCGGAGCGGTGCCGTGGGTGGCTTCGAACATGGCGCAGTCGCTGCCGATGTTGGCGCCCGGAGCAATGCCGATACCGCCTACCTGAGCTGCCAGAGCGTCGGACATATAGTCGCCGTTCAGGTTCAGGGTGGCGATAACGTCATATTCGGCCGGACGCAGGAGGATCTGCTGCAGGAAAGCGTCGGCAATGCAGTCCTTGATGATGATTTCATGGCCGTTCAGCGGGTTTTTGATCTTCATCCAGGGGCCCTTGTCAATGATTTCGCCGCCGAACTGTTCCTTGGCCACTTCATAGCCCCAGGCCTTGAAGGCGCCTTCGGTGAACTTCATGATGTTGCCCTTGTGCACCAGGGTAACGGATTTTCTGTCATTCTTGATGGCATAGTCGATAGCGGCCTTTAC
>JAEEGF012457714.1_pt1 | contig 13717 bp, 14 predicted proteins | sample 9134171 | NCBI WGS metagenome assembly JAEEGF01 (sample SAMN16246542, study PRJNA631951) | gut metagenome | biome: gut microbiome; feature: rumen; material: AP-attached | host: Bos | place: Iran: Karaj | collected 2018-10
TGTGAGGTAAACAGAATATGAAGATAGCGAGTAGTGATGTTTATTCCAAGGCAAATTACAGCTATCAAAAGGAATTGAAAAGCAGCGGCGCAGGGACAAGCGGATTTTTTGCAGGAATAGTAGAAAAGCATGTAGAGAAGGAGAAGGCGGATTATCAGGCAACGGGCAGGATCACAACTGAGGATGGCAGGGAGATTAAGGTGGATGTAGATGTTGCGATGGCGCGGAAGAAAGAGCGCGAGACCTTTATTGCAATGTCATCACCAATGGATAGCCTCTTTGATCCACTGATAATAAATACCGGGCAGCAGGTGGCTTCACTTAGTGATAAGAAATTTAAGTTCGACCTGGATGCTGACGGAAAGCAGGATGAGATTTCCATGACAAAGGCAGGAAGTGGATTTCTTGCTCTTGATAAAAATGGTGATGGCAAAATAAATGATGGCACGGAGCTGTTTGGTGTTAAGAGTGGTGATGGTTTTAAGGATCTTGCTGAGTATGACAGCGATGGCAATGGCTGGATTGATGAGAGTGATGAGGTCTTTGAAAAGCTTCAGGTTTGGAGTAAGACCGATGACGGAAAAGAGGAATTAAAGAGCCTTAAGGAATCGGGAGTTGGTGCGATTTTTCTTGGAGCTGAGGATACTGAATTTACAATAGACGGAACGGATGGTGTTCTGGACGGAAAGGTAAGAAAGACTGGATTTTATCTGAAAGAAGACGGCGGAGCAGGAACTATACAGCACGTTGACCTTGCCATAAAGGGCAGAGAATCCGAGCTAATGAGCGCAGCTGAGAAGCTTGATGAATTGCTCGAGAAAATGCGAAGTGAGCGATCTTCGAGAAGGCGGAATAATAATGATAACGCAAGGCGCAGAGCACAGAGAGCAGCAAGGCAAAAGAAGCAGATTGAGGAATGCCAGAAACGCAAGGAACTCAATAAGGAACTAACGGAAAAGGCGATAGAACATAGAAAGCTTATGTATGGCCGGCAGATATGAGCCCTAGGGCTCAAAATAGTATAGAATAGAATGTATATAGATGTAGACTTGAAGGGAGGATCAGGTATGCAGATTTCGGATATTGATAACGGTAAGTCTTTTGATTGGGGGAATACTTCGAAGGACTATGCAAAATACCGTGATATTTACCCTGAGGAGTTTTATCAGTGTATTCTGGACATGGGGCTGTGCAAAGATGGCCAGAAAGTGCTTGATATCGGGACGGGAACAGGAGTCCTTCCACGCAACATGTACAAGTACGGCGCTAAGTGGATTGGGACTGATATCTCGGAAAACCAGATAGCTCAGGCAAAAGAGCTTGCAGATCAGCAGGGGATGGACATTGAGTTTTACACGTGTCCTGCAGAAGAGGTTAGTTATCCGGACAATACATTTGATGTCATCACCGTGTGCCAATGCATTTGGTATCTGAATGCTGAGGTTATAGCAGGGAGATTTGCCGGAATGCTTAAACCCGGAGGAAAGCTCCTTATCCTGTATATGGGATGGCTCCCATACGAAGATCCGATTGCCGGAAAGAGTGAGGAAATCATCCTGAAGCACAATCCGAACTGGTCTTCTTACGGAGATACGGTTCATCCGGTTTATGTTCCGGATGCGCTTTTGTCACCTTTTGACATGGAGAAAAGAGATGAGTTCAGAGTCGATGTGTCTTTTACCAGGGAAGGATGGCATGGCAGAATGCGCGCATGCAGAGGAGTTGGAGCTGCAATGAATGAGCAGCAGCTAAAAGCCTGGGATAAAGAGCATATGAAGATGCTTGAAGACAATGCCAAGGAAGAGTTTGTGGTTAAGCACTATGTGTCTTTTGCTGAGCTTCAGGTGAAAAAGAAATAGTTAGAGATCGGGTTGAAATCGGCCGGCAGAGGTGAGAATCTTTGCCGGTTTTTTGTTATAATAAACATGACATACTGATGACATGTTTAGCTTGATATTATAGATATTGAGAGCAGGAAGAGAGCGAAAATGAAGATAGACAGGCTGATCGGGATACTTTCCGTGCTGCTTCAGCAGGAGAAGACTACGGCTCCGGAGCTGGCAGAGCGGTTTGAAGTATCAAAGAGAACCATAAACAGAGACATAGAAGACCTGTGCAAAGCCGGGATTCCGATACAGACTACCCAGGGCGCCCACGGCGGAATCAGTATCATGGATGGATACCGGATGGACAGGACTCTTCTTACGTCAAAAGACATGCAGGTGATCCTTGCCGGCCTCAGAAGCCTTGACAGTATCAGTGGCAGCAGATACTACGGACAGCTTATGGAAAAGATCAGTGCCGGTTCATCTGAGTTTGTGAGTGGCCGTGATTCCATTCTGATCGATCTCTCGTCCTGGTACCGGGATACGCTTGCTCCCAAGATAGAAACTATACAGAGCGCCATTGAAAACAGGCACATACTGACCTTTAAGTATTACAGCCAGAGCGGAGAGAGTAGTCGCAGGATTGAGCCATATTATGTGGTGTTCAAGTGGTCAAGCTGGTACGTGTGGGGATGGTGCCTTAAAAGAAAGGACTTTCGCCTGTTTAAGCTAAATCGCATGGATAAGGTGGGCGAGTCGGATGCTGAGTTTAAGTGCAGAAGCGTTCCGGCGCCGGATCTTTCAACCGAAAAGGTGTTTCCGGGTGGAATAAAGGTGAAAGCTCTTTTTACAAAAGACGTGAAGTGGCGCCTGGTAGAAGAGTTTGGCCCTAAGTGCTTCAAAGAGCAGGAGGACGGAAGACTGCTGTTTACGGCGGATTACACGGACATGGAGAACCTTGTTACGTGGATTTTGACCTTTGGAGAAAAGGCGAAGCTTCTTGAACCGAAGGAAGCGCGGGAGAGGCTGGCTACAATTGTCAGGAATATGAATGATGTTTATAAGGAGGATGAGAAATGAGACTTGATGGATTTGGACTTTTGGTGGAAGACATGGGGAAGATGGTCAGATTCTACAGAGATGTTCTGGGATTTGAGATAAAAGAGGCAGAGGATACCTCCAATGTGTATCTGGTTAAGGATGGGACTCTTTTCCTGCTGTATGGAAGAGGGGACTTCGAGAAGATGACAAACAGAAAGTATGAGTATGTTAAGGGACTCAACGGACATTCTGAGATCGCACTCTATGTGGATACCTTTGAGGAAGTTGATGCTGCATTCAAAAAGGCAGTGGAAGGTGGTGCTACTTCAGTCCTCGAACCCGAGCTTGAGCCCTGGGGCCAGAGAACATGCTACATTGCAGACCCGGAAGGCAATCTTATCGAAATCGGCTCCTGGAACAAACCCTACGAGGAGAAGGACACCTAAAATGGTCACTAGATAACAGGGACGGAGTCAGGGGATCATTTTGGAGGAGAGGTTAAACTATGGCATTTGATTATAAAAAAGAATTCAAAGAATTTTATATGCCGGCATCAAAACCGGAAATTGTAACTGTGCCTAAGATGAATTTTGTTGCTGTCCGCGGCACGGGCGACCCTAATCAGGAAGACGGTGATTATAAAAGAGCAATTGGTATGCTTTACGCAATTTCTTTTACCATCAAAATGAGCAAAAAGGGTGACCATAGAATTGAAGGATATTTCGATTATGTTGTGCCCCCACTTGAAGGCTTTTGGTGGCAGGATGGAATTGAAGGCGTGGATTACGCGCACAAGGAAGTGTTCAACTGGATTTCTGTGATACGGCTCCCGGATTTTGTGACAAGAGCTGATTTTGACTGGGCAGTTGCAGAGGCGACGGAAAAGAAAAAGCAGGATTTTTCAAAGATAGAGTTTATGACTTTGGAAGAGGGTCTCTGCGTCCAATGCATGCATGTCGGACCATACGATGATGAGCCTGCTACAGTTGCGATGATGCATGAGTATATGGAGAAGCAGGGATATGCGCTGGATATCACAGACAAAAGACTTCATCACGAGATCTATTTGAGCGATGCCAGAAAGGTAGCACCTGAGAAACTCAGAACTGTGATCAGACATCCTATAAAACCTAAGGAGGGGTGAGAATATGGAATTCATCCGTGTGACAAAAGACAATCTGGAAGAAGAGCACATTTGCTGCGCAATCTCAAACAATAAAGACGTGCAGGTTTCATCAAAGAAGGCTTGGCTGGCAGACCGATTTGAAGAGGGGCTTGTCTTTTTGAAGAGTGCTGAGCGGGGCAAGTGCTTCATTGAATATATTCCTGCTGAGAATGCCTGGGTTCCCATCGTGGCAGATAATTATATGTATATCGACTGCCTGTGGGTTTCCGGGGCATTCAAGGGACACGGCTATTCTACGCAGCTGCTCGATGCCTGCATTAGCGATAGCAAAGAGAAGGGAATGGCCGGACTCTGTATTCTGGCTGCTTCGAAGAAAAAACCTTTCTTGGCCGATCCGAAGTTCCTGACATACAAGGGCTTCACAGTGTGCGACGAAGCAGATAACGGGATACAGTTGTGGCATCTGCCATTTGCTGAAGGCGGCGAAAAACCGCATTTTAAAGAATGCGCTAAACATCCGCATATAGACGAAAAGGGCTATGTTCTGTACTATACAAATCAGTGCCCTTTCAACGCGAAGTATGTTCCGGTCCTTGAGCAAACTGCAACTGAGCACAACATCCCTTTTAAAGCAATTAAGATAACCAGCAGGGAAGAAGCGCAAAACGCCCCGACACCCATAACGACCTACGCTTTCTTCTGCGACGGCGAATATGTCACCAATGAGCAGATGAACGACAAAAAGTTTTTGAAGATTGTAAAATGAACCCCGGGGACGGAGTCAGTGGTCCATTTTTTGGTCCCTAGGGACGGAGTCAAGGGTCCATTTTACTCAGTCGTTTTACTGTGGTTACAGAAATATCCATCAATCGAGCAATCTGTTTTACAGTTAATCCGATGCTTCTTAATTCACGGACTAAACGGTTGCGCTGTACTTTGTTAAGGCTGTTTACTTCAGATGTTGAAGACAGTTTGGCTGTAGATATAAAGACTTCCAGAGCTTTTTCATCAGTCAGAAATAGTTTTTGCTTTCTGTGATCATTTGCGAAAAGTTCATCATTTGAATGAGTTGATGCTCTGGAGAAGAATCGAAGAAGAGAGTCTCTGTTACCGGCGATTTTAGCGGCAAGACCCGTATCAATCAAAGAATTCTTTTTTCCATAGTAAGTGTTGTAACTACTCCAGTGATATTCAGATGGATAACGACACATGTTGGCTTTGACCGGATTGTTATGAATATAAATAATCGCGGCAAGAAAGGCTCGTTCGTTTTCTATTGACGTACTGTGGAAACGATCCTGAAAGAGATGTCCGGTACGCAAATATTTATTGTTATACCATCGTACAAATTTTGTCTCCAGGCTCTGGAAAAAGACTGAAAGCTTATCCGCCGGGGAATTTAACAATAAGTGGATATGATTATCCATTAAACAATATGCATATATCTTGATGTCATATTTCATTTTGCTATCTGAAAGAATGTAAAGAAACTTTTGATAATCGGAATCTTCTTCGAAGATGAGATGTTGATTAACAGAACGAAGTATGATGTGATATATGCCGGTCGAACTCATGGTTCTGGGTTTTCTTGGCATAATATTACTCCTATGTTCACAGAAGACCTCTGTGATTTATTGAATTGCAAAACGCATTATACATTTGCTGAAAAAGAAAAGCAATAGGTAATTTGAAAATGGTCCCTGGGGACGGAGTCAAGGGACCAAAAAATGAGCCCCTGGCTCCGTCCCCAGGGACCAAAATGGAGGAACACAATGCACTATGTTGAAGCCAAAGGAATACTTACAGAAAACCATGGGCGCCATGGAATGAATATCTACCGCGGATGCACCCACGGCTGCATTTACTGTGACAGCAGAAGCAAGTGCTATCAGTTCACCCATCCCTTTGAGGACATAGAGGTTAAGATTAACGCGCCTGAACTTCTTGAAAAGGCGCTGAAATCCAAGAGAAAAAAGTGCATGATTGGAACAGGCTCTATGTCGGACCCCTATATGCACTGCGAGGAAGAGCTGCGCCTGACCAGGCGCTGTCTGGAAGTCATAAGGAAGTATGAATTCGGTCTTGCCATACAGACAAAATCCGACAGGATCCTTCGTGACATAGACCTCCTGGATGAGATAAATCGCAGTGCAAAATGCGTGGTGCAGATGACTCTTACAACCTACGACGATGAACTGTGCAGCATCCTGGAACCAAACGTCTCCAATACAAAGCGCAGGATAGAAGTGCTCGAAGAAATGCAGAAAAGAGAAATCCCTACAGTCGTATGGATCACGCCAATCCTGCCGTTTATCAATGATACTGAGCAAAACCTGATATCAATACTTAAGGATTGCGCACGCGTAGGTGTTAAGGGTATTATAGATTTCGGCATGGGACTAACGCTTCGGGAAGGCGACCGGGAGTACTATTATGCAGCGCTTGATAAGCATTTACCGGGAATGAAGGAGCGCTATATCACGCGCTACGGAAATGCTTATGATCTTCCAAGCCCTAATGCAAAAGAGCTTACGCAGATATTTCAAAAGTTTTGCAAGTCCAACGAAATCATGTACAAGCCTGAAGATTGTTTCGGATACATGAATGAACTGCCTGATAGATATGAGCAGATGAGCTTGTTTGGCCAGTGACGCGTTCTAAAAAAATGAGCCACTGACTCCGTCCCTAGGGGTCAAAAATGAGCCACTGACTCCGTCCCCAGGGACCAAAAGAGAGGAAAAAATGTATAGGAATATCATGTTTGATCTTGACGGAACCGTGACAGATTCCGGAAGAGCGATCACATCATCAGTTGAATATGCGCTGGAGCAGTTCGGAATAACGGATCAGCCCAGGGAGAAGCTGGAGACCTTCATCGGGCCTTCTTTGTATGATTCATTTGAAAGAGAGTATCAGTTAAAGGGAGAGGATTGCGACAAGGCAGTGGCTCTCTACAGATATATTTATGAGAAAGAGCGCATGTACGACGTCGATATTTACGATGGCATTGTAGAGCTGCTTCAGAATTTAAAGACCCATAAGAAGACAGTCCTTCTGGTTACCAGCAAACCACTTAAATTCTCGAAAATGATAATTGAGCGGATTGGAATGAGCGATCTCTTCGATGCAATAATTGCTCCCGAGCTCTCGGATCACGGCTCTGACAAAAAGAGGCTGATAGAAAAGGCCGTAAATGAATACGGCCTTAACAGGAATGAATGTATTATGATCGGCGATACCAGATACGATATTGAAGGCGCACAGGGGGCGGGAGTTGATAGTATCGCGGTTACTTACGGATATGGTAAGACTGATAGCCTCAGGGAATCCGGAGCAACGTTTATTGCTGATTCGGTAAAAGACATCTCGGATATATTATTTGGAAAGTCCTGAATATACACCGATGTTAACGCACTCTGCAGATGTAAAGCTTGCGTTACCCTGTAAATCCCTGTACCAGGTCACTACATAGAGGTTGCTGTCGTTACCCTTGCAGAGAGCTTTATAATTGGTGCCTGATACAACCTGTGTCGCAAGCAGTGCAACGGGATTGTACATGACATCGCCCTTGTTGATCGCATCAAAGGATGCCTGTGCATTCTGGTCGGGAAGCATGCCCGGCTTACCTGATCCGCGTACTGCCCATCCGCCTGTCATGCCCTTTCCGAGAGGTGCTGCAGTCCGGATGGCGGTAACATCAACAGATGTTGTTCCGATAATAGAATCGTTTCCTTTTGTATCCTCATAGACTGTTACGAAATAGTAACCCGGAACGGCTTCATTTGCAGTTGTTCCGTATACAAGATACATATAATTGGCACCTGATACGACCTGCGTTGCAACAAGGTCGATCACGGTGAAGTTGTCACCTTTTTCTTTGAGCACCTTATCAATACGGGTAATGTCTTTTTCGCTCATCATGGCAGGAGTATTACCATCGACAAGTGTCCATCCGCCAAGTGTCGGCGTTTTCTCTGCAGCTGCAGCCTCTGTTCCGAATCCTGATAAAGCAAATGTGAAAACTAATGCGCAGGCAAGACCTGCTATGATCATATTTATCTTTCTCATAGTTTGTCATCTCCTTTTCTTATATATTTCAGCTATAACTTCTTTTAGCGATATTCTTTGATCTATTCTGAGTTGATTATATCAATGGCATTATCACAATACCGTCACACTCTTAATTGTGTATTACATCTGTTTCCTGTAAAAAAAGAAATGTTTTTTATAACGAATATATATTTACTTTATACAATATTTATAATCATTGTGTATACTTATAGATAGTGTAGTCGTTGTAAGCATTTTTCATGTTTTTTATATGGAGGTAGATCATGAGTGAAAATACGTCTAAGAGAGTAGGCGCATCACCAAAGGCAATCAGCGCCAGGATTTCTGCACTGTTTGTTGCAATGCTTCTTATCACTATTTTGGTTGCTGAAGGAATCACATTTTCTCTTGGTTATTCAATGATCAAGGATCTTATTTACAATTCTTTGGAAAATGAGGTTTCTGTAGATGCCAGCAAGGTAAACAGAGAACTCAATTCTACATTTTATTACCTCAATGCCGTGGCAGATGCTGTTGAACAGAATGAATTTGCCTCTAATGAAGAACTGATGGGATATCTTGCGGGAACAGTCGGAAGATATACGCTTCTTCCAACCGGTGCGTATATAATGCTTAATGATAAGACTTTTTTATACCCGGCTGACCCAACATATGCAATAGAAGATTGTACAGAAAATGTCATGTACAAAGAAGCAATGACGTACACTAACAGCTGGTTCTATTACTATGATGTTCCTTATTTTGATAAGGTTACAGGCGGACTTTGTGCATCAGTTATAAGGCGCGTTCACCTTAAAGACGGCAGAGAAGGTGCATTTGCTGCTGATATGTTCTTATCAAGTGTTCAGGAAGAGCTCGGCAATGTTAAGTTATATCAGTCAGGCGGAGCTATGATGATCACAAGTCAGGGGCTTTTGCTTACATATAAAAATGCTGATGCCTGTGGAAGTAATGTTGCGGATATTCAGGATGATCCGTTCCTTACCGCTATTGGCAAGTATGTAGCAGAAGAGGCGGCAAAAGAAACTCATGAGGTAGTCAATGTTAAGATAAACGGTGAGAAGTATTATCTTGCAGCTTCTCAGGTAAATGGCACTGACTGGTTCGTTATTGCTTATGCAAAGCAAAAAGAGGTGCTTTCAGCACTTATCAGCCTTGTTGGTATTCTCGCATTTGTAATTGTAATTTCCGTTGCAGTTGTAATTGTAGTAATGAACATAGTTCTCAGAAAACTTATCAAGAACCCTGTTACAAGTCTTACAGGAAATATTGAAAAGATTTCGAACGGTGACTTTACTGTTAATATATCATCTAACGGTGATGACGAAATTGCATATATGAACAATGCCATGGGCGATTTTGTAAGTGGCATGAGAACGTCCCTGAGTGAGATCAAGGACGTTTCCGGCAGACTTCTTGATGATGCACAGAACTCCAAGAGTACAGCTGAAGATCTTGAGGGAGCGGCTAATGAGCAGTCGGCCAGCATGAATCAGATCCGTGAGAACATTGAGAACATGGCTCAGGCTGTTAATGAAGTTGCTGAAAACGCAACAGTTCTTGCTCAGACAGTTGCTAATGTAACAGAGCAGGAGCAGCAGATCGAAGAGACAATGAACGAGCTTGTTTCCAAGGCTGATTCCGGACAGCATGAGATGGCAGGCGTTGCAAATGGAATGAACGATATTGTTGATTCCATGAAGGATATGGCAGATGCAGTTTCAAGTGTTGATGAGGCTGCTGATAAGATCAATCAGATCGTTGATCTTATCAACTCTATTTCTTCACAGACAAATCTTTTGTCACGCAATGCCAGCATTGAGGCTGCAAGAGCCGGAGAAGCAGGAAAGGGCTTTGCGGTTGTTGCTCAGGAAATCGGACAGCTTGCTCAGAACTCAGCAGATGCTACAAAGCAGATCGCAGACATTATCAAGGATATGTCAGCAAGAGTTCAGCAGCTTTCGGAGAAATCTGAGACAAATACACAGCTTATAAATAATTCTGCAGAATCTATAAACAATGCAGCTACAACATTCAAGGAGATCACACAGCAGCTGTCTGAGGCCAACGAAACACTTAACACAATGGCAGGTCAGATGGAGAAGGTTAATGATGTAGCTACAAATATGGCATCAGTTTCTGAGGAACAGTCTGCATCAACTCAGGAGATTGCTGACAATGTTGAAAGAGTAACAGAAGCAGCCAAGGGTGTAGCATCATCTTCAGAACTTGTTGCAAGTGCAGCTTCATCAGTATCTGAGGCTGTTGATACCATTAACGGAAACCTTGAGAGATTTACAATTCAGTAAAACAGACGACGATTTCAGCTTATCAGAAGATCCGTGGCATTTGCTGCGGATCTTTTTTTGTCCCAAAACTTTCCTGATAGGAAAAAAATATCTTTATAAATTAGAAAAACAATGTATTAATATAAATAGTTCCTTCTTTTAAAATCATCTTAGAAATGATGAATAAGGAAGGGGCTTTGAAATGGAAGAAAAAAAGATTACTTACAAAGAGATATGGAAAATCCGAAATTGCAGGAAACTGCTTGCGTCAAACCTGATCAACAGGTTCGGAGATTCGATAGATAGTATCGCATTTACCTGGCTGGTATATCAGATCACGGGAAGCGCAGCCTGGTCAGCACTTATATTCGGACTGAACCAGCTTCCGAGCATGTTTGTACAGCCGCTGGCGGGACCTTTTGTGGAGGGCAAAAATAAGAAGCATATAGTCATAGTGACCGACATCCTGCGAGGACTGATAATTGCAGGGTTTGTGGCTCTGTATTACATGAACCTGGTTACGCCTCTTCTTATGGCTGCGTTCACTATGCTCATTACGACTGTTGAGTCTTTTAACATACCCGCATCATCTGCGTTTGTTCCTGAGCTTATAGATGAGAAGCATTATGCGACAGCAACGGGGCTGAATATGACAGCTTCCAAGATATTTGAGCTGATCGGCATGGGAGCAGCCGGAGTCCTTATTGCTTCATTCGGCGCCGGAACGGCAATGCTCATCGATGCGGCGACATTCTTTGTCGGAGCAGCCATCATCGCAACTATCGAATACAAGGGCTGTGTGCTTAAGGACAAAGCTATCGCATCTCAGAGCTATGGAACGAAATTTACGGAAGGCTTTAAATATCTTATAAACAATAAGACAGTACTGTACTTCTGCCTTCTTTGCGTTTTGCTCAACTTCATGCTGACGCCGCTTAATGGCTTTCTTGCGCCGATCACTTCAGAAGTTTACGGCATGGACAGCAATTTCATGAGCATCTGTATAATGCTGATGTCGGGAGCTACGATCATTGCATCCCTTGTGATGCCTAAGGTTATCGAGAAATTCTCTTTTGACTTTCTGGCTATTTCGCTGGGATCTGTCATAGGACTTACCTGCGCAGCACTTTCACTGGGAGGTTTTGTAAGAGGAAATGCTTTAGGCGCATACATGCTGGGAGGCGCATGCTTTATCATGCTTGGCTTTACTTCAGGACTGCTCTCGGGGTGCCTTAATGTCACCTTTGTGAAAGCAGTAGATCATGATTACCTGGCCAGGATTGGAGCTGTGTTTAATGCGATTGCTGTCGCAAGTGCCCCGGTTGCTACTTTTATAGTCGGAATACTCGCTGTTTCGCTTAGCGTTGCAAGGATTGTTTTTAGCTTTGGCATATTTGGAACACTTATGTTTATTGGACTTTTCTTTTTCCGAAACAGAAAAACAACAATGGGAGTAGTAGAAAATGAAACATAATCTCTGCGAGAACATCAAGAAATATCGAAAAGACAAAATGCTTACACAGGAGCAGCTTGCGGAGGCGATGGGAGTAACAGTGGGCACAGTTTCCAAGTGGGAAAACGGGAACTGCATTCCTGACATTTCCATGATAATGGAGCTCGCGGATTTCTTTGAGATATCTGTGGATGTCCTTGTGGGCTTTGATACTCCTGCGAAAAAAGTCCCGGAGATGCTGGAGAGGATAAAAGAGCATTACAAAAAACATGAGATGGATGAAGCCATTATGGAATGTTCCAAGGCACTGGCCAAGTATCCGAATGATTTTGAACTGCTTATGATTGCCGCGAACATTCGCTATGTGCTCTGGTATGAGACCGGCGATGAGTCAATGCGGGAACAGGCAAAAGAGCTTTTTCAGAAAGCCAAACTTAACATCCCGGATGACAATCAGAAAAATCGCCACGAATTCGCGATTCTTCACGATCTGGCGCAGCTTGAAAAAGACACAAAGAAGAAAATCGAGCTTCTGGAATCAATCAACATAAAGGCAATCTGTGACGCGGAAATAGGGGAAGTCTACCGCGACAACAAGGACACTAAAAAGGCGTACGAGTTCTTTTCCGAAGGGCTTTATATCAGAAGTATGGATGTGATAAATGTCACGGGGCGCTGGATCGGTCCGCTTATTTCTGAGAAAAAATATGATACCGCCCTTGAACTTCTCTTGTTTTCGGAGCACATATTGAAAACTCTTTACGAAGAAAATAAAGGAAGCTTTGGGTCGAAAATGCTCTCGCACCTGGAGGTGATCAAGGCAGTCGTATACGAAATACTTGCTGAGCATGCTGATATGAAAAAGGCTGTGGATACTGCAATCAGATATGCAAAGGTTTTCGACGAAGCTCCGGCCTATGAACTCAGAAAAGGTGCCAGGTTATGGCTTGGTAAATCGACTAAGGACAATGCTGTTGCTTTCGATGATCAAGGCCCGTCTGCCATGAATGCAATTGAGAATCTGGTAAAAGATTTTGAGAAAGAACACAAGGGCGCCGGAAGGGCGGCAGCGAAAAATGTGCATAAGTACTTGATGGAGAAGGCATACCGGTAAAAGGTATGTCTTTTTCTTTTGCTATTGACAATACGCAATGTGTATGCAATCATATACGCAGTGAGTATAGAATTTGTTTGTTGATTGACTGATAGGGGGATGCAGAGATGGATAGCAGAGAATACCTGATTGAATTAAGAAACCGTACCGGAATGTCGAGAAAGGAATTCTGCATATATTTTGAGATTCCATATCGCACGCTACAGGACTGGGAATTGGGAAATAGAAAGATGCCGGATTATCTTCTTAGATTGATGGCATATAAGATTGAAATGGAAAAGCTTGTAGAGAGCAAAGAAGATACTAAAAGAAATGGAGATTAATTATTAGTGAAACAATTTGATTTAGAAAAAGTTGAAACAGCGCTTACATTTGTTGAGCGCATAGCAGATGGGAAAAATCCCATTAATAACGATATAGCTGATAAGGATGATGTAATGAATGATCCTGTCATTATCAGAAGCATGTTTTTTGTAAAAGATGTATTGGCAGAGCTTAAGGATAACAACGGAATTATTGGGAAAACCGGTGGAATCAAGAAAAAAGAATTCCCGATAGAAACGCTTGATAACTTCAGGTATTCAGAGGTTAAGACAATTACAAGACTGACTGAACAGCTGAATTCCGGAATTGATGAGTCGGTATATAAGAAATTATCATACAGAACAATAACAGACTGGCTTAAGAGAAATGGCTATCTGATTGAAACAGAAGACATTAAGCTGGGTAAGAAAGTCACACTTACCACAGAAAAAGCTCAGGCTATCGGTATAACACATTCATTGCAAACAAGCATGA
>JAEEGF011717821.1_pt1 | contig 13714 bp, 15 predicted proteins | sample 9134171 | NCBI WGS metagenome assembly JAEEGF01 (sample SAMN16246542, study PRJNA631951) | gut metagenome | biome: gut microbiome; feature: rumen; material: AP-attached | host: Bos | place: Iran: Karaj | collected 2018-10
TCTATCATATTCACTAGTCGACGGATTATCCTCTTTTTCGGAGATAACATCGACAATTTCTGATAACTTTGTCTTAATCATGCTGCCACCTCCTCAAAAGATTTTGATTTATCGGTCTGTTGTACTAGGTAACAATACCTTTCCTGCATATCCATAGGTGGCACGGGTATATTAAGCGAAGCTAGCGTCTGTTGATTCAAATTCTGTATATTGGCTCCTCTACCATACATCTGCATTCTTATCGAATCAGTTTTTAATACTCTTAATAAGAATGGAACACTAATTGAATCATCTTCATTTCTATATCTTATGCAAAATCCACTGAACGTCGTAGGATTGTCCCCTGGATATACTGCTACGCTTCTTCCAACCATTGTTTTATTTCCGTTAGAACGGACAAATACTATATCTCCATCTTTTAAAAGGTAATCTTCCGATGGCATGTCATTCAAAGATACCGTAGGTAATTCTTTAGTCCTGGAAATATAATCATAATCCTTGAAATCTCCAACACCAAGGCAATTGATCTCCACGCCTGAATCATTGCTATGAAAGTTCATTCCATTCTTACAACTTCCTAAAGTCAGCAATGACTTCGTCTTCCAATTTTTAGGGTTATCAACTGGATCACCAAACATCTCGATAAATTGCGATTTGAATCCAATTATTATGATAGATACTTTCTATGTGAGTTTTTCACATTTTCTTGATTGACCATAGCATATTGCATCGTTGTATCTATCTTAGAATGCCCAAGAAGCTGTTGTACTTGCTCTACCGGCATTCCTTTATCTATTGCAACCGTAGCCAAGGTTCTTCTAAATTTATGAGGGTGACATTTAGGGATATTCAATCGTCTCCCCATTTCTCTTAATCTAATCTCTACACCACTAATCTGTAATCTATCAAATGGATTAATCAATGAAACAAATAAAGCCTCATTTTCATCAGAACGTTCTTCCAGGTATTTTTTCAAATGAACTTTTGCCCTTGCATCAAAATAAACTTTGCGTTCCTTATCGCCTTTACCAAGAACAACACATTCTCTATTTTCAAAATCTATGTCATCTCTATTTAAATTGACAAGCTCTCCTACTCTCATTCCTGTTGATGCTAATAAATCCACCATTGCAAGATCTCTTGTGGTAGTACATCCATCACGCATAATCTCCAGCGCTTCATCGGAATATGTTTCCTTCACAGTTTTGGTCGTCTTGACTTTATGAATCCTCCTTACCGGACTCTTTACTATATAATCTTCATCTTCAAGCCATGAAAAAAAGCTTGAGAATATGCGTCTCACATTATCTACAGTAACTTTACTTACTTGATTATCCTTTTGATAATTTGAAAGATAATCTCTTATATCATCTGTCGCCAGTTCTTTTATTGATTTTTCTGTCCCAGCAAGTAAATTGTTGATCGTAGAAACGTAATACTTTAATGATTTTTCTGAACATCCTTCAACCCTTTTTGCTGAGATAAAAAGTTCCACAAGTTCACTATCGTTTGTCCCTTGATCCTCACCAATTACCATTTCCAGTTCGGCCTTTAATTTTGCATGCAACCTTTCCATCTGATAATTGTTGAGACATCCTATCATTCCCTGCTCAATTCGTAATAATTCTTCTTTTGTCATTTGTAACTACCTCCTTAAAATCAAATATTCTAAGGAGGTTATTACAATATGCTATGCAAGAAAACAATTATTCATGAAAGCTTTTTGAGCATTTGCCAAGTTATCCATAGCCTCTTTCAATTCAAATTTTGATTTATCGCTCTGTTCTGCAAAACCTATAAACTCGATTTGCTTATCAATTGGAGGTAAAGAAAATTCTAAGTTCCTGCACTGCTCAAGACTGAGGTTTAGTTGTCTGATACCGACTGCCTGCTTTAAAAATGGATCTAGCACTTTGGGCTGCATTAATGCATAAAGCAAAAACTTTGGAAGTATTTTGTCTTTTGCTCTAAAAAAAGCAATTGCCTGGTTTATATTCCACTCGGAATACTCATCAGTAACCAAAGCAAATTTTCCAAGTGGCGGTCCCACAATGTTCATAAGCACATCACCAGGATAAACTATTGAACGTGCCAACTTTCCACTATGAATATTTCTGCTAATGTACTGTGGTTCTTCATCAAATAATAAGTCTCCATTGAAACTCAGATTATAAACTTTTATGTAAGGAACAGAATCTTTTTCTGGCATCTGTGTTATTTCAGATGTCTGTGGCGTAGTCCCCTTTGTGATAAAATCACATACCTCTTGAGCTTTCACTATTGGATAGTCACCATTATCAAACATCTCGATAAATTGCGACTTAACGAGTTCATCTGTTTTCTTCAGCAAGGATCCATACGCCACTCTATTTCTATAAAAAGCCCACAATATATCAGCTATTTGAGCTTTTTTATCCTCATCAGGCATCATAAATTCAAAATCAAGCATAATCTTTGGTGATAATCGCTTTGACATGGTGCCATCTGCGTATTTGTCTGCATAATCCCAAAATGAATCTAAATTCAAAATAAATGGTAATAACAGCCTATCCACATCATTCCTTGCTCTTAAAACTATTGAATCACCCGATGTAAGTCCATCAAAATTTACAATGCTGGCTCTTCTAAGATATACATTCCTTCTTGCGACTAACACATCTCCAGATTTAAAAACCTTCATTGAAGACGCAAGTTTTTCAGTACTCCCAAATCTTGTTATTTCTATTTCTCCGGTATCATAATGCTCTAATCCAACAAATCTATCATATTCACTAGTCGACGGATTATCCTCTTTTTCGGAGATAACATCGACAATTTCTGATAACTTTGTCTTAATCATGCTGCCACCTCCTCAAAAGATTTTGATTTATCGCTCTGTTGTATGAAATCGGAAAACTCTTTTTGTATCTCCATCGGTGGCACAATTACCACAATCTCAGATATAACATTCAGATGTAGATGCTTAACCGCCACACCCTTTACACCAGACTTAAGCTGAGCTTGCGCTTTCTCTGACTGTAGCTGCACTTTGAGGAAGATTCCATCAAGTCTTTTTCTATCGTATTTTAATACTGCAAGGCTCTCAAATAACCCTATCGGTTTTTCTGTTTCAACTACAGCCAGTGTACCCAGAGATCCACTTTTTGCCATTAATACGTCTCCAATTTCCGTCTGGCAACGTCTTTGAATTTCATCGTATTCTTCTTGTGTTATGTACTTTACATCAGAAAAATCAAGTTTTCCCTCAACAATATTTTTAGCAGAAACAAATGTTATCCCTTCAGTCTGATATTTTGGTGTTTTATGCGTTCCATCTGTAATCTTTTTGCATACATCCTTAAGCCTACACTCCGGATATCCCTTCCCATCAAACATCTCGATAAATTGCGATTTGACCAATTCATCTGTTTTTAAAAGAAGATTCTCATACTTCTCCTTCAAATCATTCATCGCAGCCAATACTTGCGCATATTTACGCTGTTCTTCAAGCTCTGGCAGTTTAAACTCTAAGTCTTTCAATGTACCCCAATTTACTGTAGGTGAAAGTGAACCTACTGAAATCCTAATTGCTTCATCCATAAAATAATCTGACAAAATAAAATATGGAAAAAAACTTGGGTCAATAACATCTGTCTTTGGCCTAAAAATCATTCCATGCGCAGAGAATAGCCCATCATGCGGAGCTATTGCCGCCCTCTTAAGATATGTATTTCTCCTACCAAATAAAAGATCACCTTTATGCATCACAAGCTTTTGACCTTTTATTTCTACCGCACTTCCCCATCTCTTAACTGACAGACTGCCAGTATCAAGATGCTCCAGTCCAACGTATGTGTCCTTATCTTCTGGTGTTGGCATTCTTTTTTCTGTTATGTTTTCAAGTATTTGGCTCAACTTATATGTTTGCATCAATTGAACCTCCAATCATCTCTATAACTTTCGCATACGAACTATGCATTTCTTCAGATGCCACATCCCACTCAGCTATTGCATCTTCAAATACTATTTCTTCATTGGAATCACTCTCATAACCACGCACATAAAGTGGTATGCTAAGCTTATTTCCATTTGCCTTTATCTCGTCAATAGTTGCTATTGCAGAAAAGCCTTCGATTTCATCAAACCCAAGGTAAGCTTTAGATATTTTCTCAATATGTTCATTCTCAAGAAAACTCTGAGCATTCTGACGTGTTACCTCGTCTTTTGCGTTGATAAAAATAATACGCCCTCTTCTATCTACAGGTTTATTTGTTCTGCAAATTACTATGCATGCCTCCATAGGAGAGTTAAAGAATAGATTCTTACCGATTCCTATAACACACTCTACTAAATCTGATTCTACTAACTTGTCACGCATATCCTGCTCTTCATCTCTGAAAAGGACTCCATGCGGAAACAGAATCGCACATCTTCCTGTAGAAGGATCCAAACTCTTCAGAATATGCTGAAAGAAAGCAAAATCAGCTCTTCCCTGAGGCGGTGTACCCAGGAAATTCCTTCCAAATTTATCATTGCTAAAAGCCTCACGATCCCACTGCTTGATAGAATATGGGGGATTTGCCAATACCATATCGAATTTTTTTAGTTCCCCATTTTCTACAAAAGCCGGTCTCTGCAAGGTATCATCATTTACAATGTGGAAATCCTCCACACCATGAAGGAATAAATTCATTCGTCCAATTGCTGATGTAAGCGAATTGATTTCCTGTCCATATATCTTAACGTTACGCCACTCTTTTCCTTGCTTTTTCAAATACGCAATAGATGAGATAAGCATTCCTGCACTACCACATGTTGGATCATAGATGGATTCTCCGGATTCCGGTCTCAACATCTCTGTCATCAAGTGGACAACAGTTCTGTTTGTATAAAACTCCTGAGCAGTATGTCCACTGTCATCTGCAAACTTCTTAATCAAGTACTCATATCCTTGTCCCAATTCATCCTCAGGACAATTTGTTAATGACAGAGTTTTTGTACTGAAATGCTCTATTAAGTCTTTTAATAATTCATCTGGAAGTCTGTTTTTATTTGTCCATGCACCGTCACCAAATACTCCTTGGAGCTTATCAATATTTGCCTTCTCAATTTCATGAAAAGCATTCACTATTGCAAGTCCCACATTTTCAGATACACTTCTTACGTCTTTCCAGTGATATCCTTTGGGAACAACAAACAAGTGGTTTTCTTCAAACTCTACAGCCTCCTCATCGCCATCATATTCCTCTAAAATCTTTACACATTCTTCATCATATACATCACAGATTCTTTTAAAGAATAAAAGCGGAAAGATATATTGCTTATATGAGCCTGCGTCAATGTTTGTTCTCAAAAGCACAGCCGAATTCCAAAGGTAGGATTCTAATTCTTCTAGCGTTATTCTATTCGACATCAATATATCCTCCTTGCTGCAACAAGCTTCGTAATCCTTCTTCTGCTTTTTTTACAGCGTTTACAGCATCAAAAAATTCAGATCTTACTACTTTGGTATCAACAACCTCTATGGGCTTTTTTTCTATATAGCTATTAACTGATAACGTATAATCATTTTCCTTAACATCGTCAATGGAAACAATCTTACATTTTTCAATTACATCCTGATAATCCATGTATAACTTGTATGCTGTCTCAACGTCATCCTCAGTCATGATATTCTGAGCTCTTTGCGCTGTATATATATCAGAGCCATCAATCATGCAGATCTTGTTTCTGTGGGTTTCAACCTTATTATTGTTCAAAAACAAAATACATGCAGATACACCAGTACTATAAAACAAACCGCTAACCAATGTTATGATGCACTCCAGTTTATCTGATTCAACAAGCTGTTTTCTAATATCTCCTTCTTTGCCTGTATGGAATAGAACCCCTTGTGGTAACACAACTGCAAGTCTACCATTGGTGTTGTCCATGGATTTAACCATATGCTGCAGCCACGCAAAGTCAGCCGATGAATCTGTTGGCGCTCCCCACAAATTACGTCCATACATATCAAAAGCAAAAGCATCAGCTCCCCAATTCTTTAATGAAAAGGGAGGATTTGCCAATACACAGTCGAAGGTTTGAAGTTCTCCTCGGTACATAAAGTTAGGGCTTCGCAAAGTATCACCTTGACTTATTTTGAAATCCTCAGCGCCATGAAGGAACAAGTTCATTCTAGCGATAGCTGATGTAGCAAGATTTTTTTCTTGACCATATATTTTTCCATAAGTGAGCTTATCATCATTCATATAACGAATAGCTTCTATAAGCATGCCGCCCGTTCCACAAGCAGGATCATATACTGTCTCTCCAGCTTTTGGAGCCAACAGTTTTACCATTAGCTTAACAACCGCTCTTGGGGTATAGAACTCTCCAGCATTTTTCTTGGAAAGATCAGCAAACTTTTTTATAAGGTATTCGTAGCTATCACCCATAACATCTGCTGAGTAGTCATCGTTTCCAACCTTAATTTTTGACATATGTTCAACTAGATCTTTTAGTCTTTCATCCGAAAGCTTTGTCTTATCTGTCCAGCTTGCATCATCAAAACTGCTAAACACTCCATACAATGTATCAGGATTAGCTCTTTCAATCCCTGTCATGGCATTTACTATTGCTAATCCTACATTTTCACTTTTATTTCTTACATCATTCCAATGACATCCATCAGGAATAATGAATCTATGATTTTCTTCAAAAGCAGCAAACTCTTCATCGCCGCCAGACTCTTCCAAAGCAATAGCAGTCTCTTCATCATAAACATCTGACAGTCTTTTAAAGAACAAAATCGGCGTTACATAACTTTTATACTCATCCTGGTTGATGGGTCCTCTTAGAATATTGCAAGCCTCATATAAGTGTGAAAATAATTTTTGGCTTGTTGTTTCTTGCTCACTTTTTTTAGCCACAGTTCTACTCCTTTATTTCAATTCTCCAGTTTGAAGGTCAACAAACTGTTCTAGTTTTATTTCACCCTTAAAGTCACCACCATATTCTCCAGCACGGGTCTGATCGTCAAACTTAAAGGATATATTATATAGCTTACCTGTTTTTGTTTTTCGAATAAGATTATTATCTATAAAAAACTGAATCACTCTTTTATGCGCTGGGATATCATCGCCATTCAGATAAAAACAGCATACGCCTTCTGATGCATCTGAATGTTTAGCCTCAGCACACACTCCATTACTAACAGCTTTTTGACACATCTCATCAGCATAAGATTCGTCTCCAAAAAAATACATCCACTTTCCACACTTATGCTCGTCTAAATTTTCATGCTCATCTGTGAAATAGAATATCCATCCACCCATCTCTAATCGTTGAATATCACTCATACTACAAAGCCTTTCTCAACACACATATATTCTTTTACAAATATAAGCATACAAAAATACGTGTCCCAAAAGATGGACTCACTCATCGAACGAGATTTCTGCAATATCACTAAGCTGGCATTTCAGCTTTACGCAGATTTTATCCAGCACACTAATCTCAACATTATTTCCCTTCTCCAACTTGGCGATAGTTCCATAGCTGAGTCCGGTCATTTCTTTTAGATCTTTTTTCTTAATGTCTCGGTCAATCATTAGCTTGAATAATTTCTTGTATGATACTGCCATAAGTCCGCTCCTATTCTGAATCAAACGCATAATAACAGATGATAATAGTATAACATATCAGTCGCTAACATAGGATAAAATTAACACGTTCGTGCGAGTGAATTTTTCGTGTTTCCGCTCAGCCCGGATACGGGCATTCGCTAGTTTGCTAGCAGTGCACGGTTCCGTACAAACCGTGCGGCTAGTTGAGGGCTTATGCCCCCAATCCCCCACACACAGACTCATCGAGTCTGGCTGCGCTCTCTGCTTTGCAGGCGAGCTTTTTCTTTCTCAATGTCCTGATTGAGAATACGGTCAATGTCATACTTTGCAGTTTTGTAGAGCTGCATTTTCTCTTTTGCCTCATGGTATTCTGAGTAATCCTTTCGTTTCTGAGTAATCACCTGTTGGAACTCATCATTAAGTTCACGCACACTTGGTATCTTCTGACCTTTCATTTTTTCAAAGGTGTCCTTAGCTGCTTTGTGCTTCATGATGTCCTCTCTATGAGTTTCAAAAAACTTCTTACTATAGCCGGACTTTTGATATTGCACGTAGATATCTTTGGTCTTGGCATAATTAATAAGCTGTTCTCTTAGGGCTGAAATCTCATCTAATCTCTTCTCAGCAGCCTTAATCCTTGCAGACAGTTCAGAGAAATTCTTGGAAGAGTCAGCTGCTCTTTTCGCCAGTTCCTCATAGGAACGGATATCATTTTCTTGGAAAAAGATAAGAGCCTTTGCCAAATTTTTGATGTTATATTTCTTAGCCCAGCGCTCATATCCAGGACCTTTTCCCTTTGCGATAATGTCCTGAATACTGAGAAGAAGGTCGAAACTGTCATCCTTTTTTTGCGGCACTTTTGATCTTCTGCTCTTCTGCATAGCTGCAATCTTTTCTCTTATATCTGACTCTCTATATCCATCACCAAGAGAGCGAAATCTGATGAAACGTTCGCCACCTTTACCTCTAACAGCTGTATGTTTACCACGTTTTATATCAAAGTCCTGTCTCTGCAGGAGCCACAAAAACTCTTCATAATCCTTTGGCTGTTTGGATAATGCTACGTCTATAGCAAGCTTTATCACATCACGCTTATTTTCAACTTTTGGAAAAACGTGCCTATCTCTTTCACTTGGTTTTCTTGGCCGAATCACAGAAAGACCGTTTTCAAGACAAATAATATCCGACAATCTCTGCAGAGCAATTCCAGAAAAAAGGAAGTTCCTGAATTTCCTCTGCTGCTTCAAATCTGCAGCGCAATACAAGATATGATTGTGAATATGTGGCTTGTCAGTATGAGTGCAAACTATAAAAGCATGATTACCTTTTGTGAATCTCATAGCTGTTTCATATCCAATCCTGTTAGCCTCTTCCGGTGTAATCTCTCCAGGTTTAAAAGACTGCCTAATCTGATAAGCGATAATATCCCCAGGGATTATTTTGCCAATGTAGGCATCATAATTTCTTTTCATCAATGCAAATTCCGAAGCTACGGCTTTGGGATCACATGCATAAGCAGATATAAGTTTTCCATCCTCTGTCTTATCCGGATTCTCCACATACTTACATCTGGCATCAAAGGTTTCGCCTTGAGTAAGTCCTTTGTTCTGATGCATTGCTATTAGTTTTGTTGCTGCCATAAATACCTCCATAACGAAAAAAAGCTGGCCGCAAGATAATAAAATCTCACAGCCAGCTTCTGCTAAATATTACTGAGCCGCATAAGAACTGAGTTCATTACTTCCCAGATTTCTTCATGCTGCTTTTTTAGTTGTTCAATATCTTCCTGATACACCTTGCCTGTTGCATTAGCTTTATGGGCGTACTGATTCAGGTTGTTACTATTGATGCGAAGAAGTCTTACAGCCTCTTTTACATCTGATAAATCAAGAACTACAATATACCCATTCAGAGCCATCTTTCTGATGAATGCGCTCATATTGTTAGTGGGAATCTTTTTCATTCTCTCATGAATCAGTTCTTTTTCATCGCTTGTCAGCCTTACTTCAATTCTGGCATCCTGAGTTTTCATTCAAGCTCTAACTGAGGAAGGGAGAGCTTTGGTTCACGTTCCTTTTTCTCCGGAACAAAACTGCGAAGCTTCGCAATTGTAGAAGTCCTTTCCTCTTTCTCTGCGATTGTCTCTTCAGGAAGATTATTGATAATACCATCGAGCATATTATCATTCTGCTCGATCTGATCCTCTAAACTTCTCATGGGATTTGCTTTCCCTGCATCTCCGGGAACCTCGACTGTCACATCTACCGTCTCAGTTACAGCGCCATTTACCTCATCCCACTTCTGAATCTTCTTACCTACTCTCTGCTCCATAAAGCTTATTCCTCCTTCTTCTTTTTCTTAGGAAATTCAAGCGAAAACTGTGGTCTCTGCTCCTCGTCCGTTGCCATTTTTAGGATGCAGTTAAAGCTATTTCCTGTACGAACGGACTTGCATTTATCAAGTCTCACAGCACCATCCTTCAAAAGAGCTTCAGCCACATTTCTAGTCATGCGTTTAGTGATTGCATCAAAAAACTTGTTGTTTTTCCAAAGTGCAAAGTTGCAATCATAATTACTGCAGAAAAAAGCTTTGTCTCTTTCTACTACATCACTGCCACAACAAGGGCATTTCCCAACCACATCATCCCCTCCATCCTCTGATGCAGGGATGTCGACCTCTTCCTCATCATTAAAGCCTCCACCAAAAGGAAGCTCTTCATCGATTTCCGATGCGTCCATCCATTCACTCATCTCTATCTACCTCCTGTATTTCCGCCTTTCTAATTTCCTCTTCATCAGCTATTGGTACTTCATCTTCCGACTCTGTTTCTGTTGGAACAGAATTAAGATAATCCTCGTTATAACCTTCATCGGGATCTTCCTTAGTAGGCTTTTTCTTAGAGTTTTTGGTCGTGTTGAAATACATATAACCACCTGCTCCAGCAAGCGCTATGATAAGAATAATCGCCATAATCCCATTAACATTAGTGGACTTCTTTTCTTCCGTCTTAGGCTCATCAGGCTCAGTTTTTGGCTGGGTAGGCTCAGGTGTTACAACCTTAGGAGTCTCCTCTTTCTTTTCTGAACCGATTCCTGTGGCAGCTATGTATTTATCAATCTCTTCATCATCCATGAGGGATAAAAGATCTGACTCATCAACCATGTTGAGGAAGTGTACTTTCTCGTTTCCGTCATCGTCACGGTCTATGATGATATAAAAGAAATTGCCGTTCTTTGTAGTAACAGTAATAAACTGCTTACCACCGGCTTCAAGAGTTCCGTAATCATCTACTAGAGTCATATTTCCATCTGGCGTAAGCGGTCCCCACTCTTCCTCTGGTTCTACCTCGGGCTCTTTTCCCTCACAGTTATGATAATCCTCCTGGCATAACTTACAGTCAGGATCAACGCAATCCTCAGTGCATTTTGTTTCACAGGTACAATCAAGCCCACCTGCGAAAGCAGTTATGGGACTAACAGTAAAGAGCGACCCACACAGAGCCGCTCCCATCCCTATTACCTTTAATTTAGTGCTTAAAATCCTTGTTACCTTCATTTGAAGTGTTCTCCTTTCCATTCACAAGTTCATAAAGCTGCTCAGGTGTGATCTTCTTCTCATCAATAAAACTGAGTATTTCCATATTCTCAGCTTCTTTAACTCTGGCTGCAGCTTCGTCTACTTTTTTCTGTGCTTCATTTAATTTCTGCAGTGCCTTTTTGTGCTCTGCTCTAAGCTTATTAAGCTTTCCAAAAACCATTTTTGCCTCCAATCTTTATGGAAGTCTGCCATAACAATATGCATGCGCTCTCCAATATGGAGTGTCATAGCTTGCATAGTGAATAGGATTTCCACAATGAATCATGATTTTGTTTACTGGATCCACAACGATGCCCACATGACTCGCTCCGCTGGTATTATAAGTACCTTGGAAGAAAACAAGATCTCCAGGCTTAACCTCCGACTCCGGAACTCTTGCAGTTACATTCTTAAGCCCGTTGGCTGTAAGTCTTCCGTAGTTCCAACCATTTCCACAGTGATTGATAACCCAGCTTACAAAACCGGAACAATCAAATCCGCTATTAGGATCATAGCCACCCCACACGTAAGGAAGTCCCAAATGTCTCTCTGCTTCCTGTAGCATTCGAGCAAATTCTTCATCAGTCAGATACTCTCCCGGCACATTGTAATCCTCATACTCCTGTCGCTCCGGACTTGGATTTGAGTAAATATCATCCTCGAATAGATACCTCTTATTTCCATAAGTCAAAAGAAGTACCTGATATCTTTCCAACTGGTCCTCAGTAAGTCCTATTTCATTTACAACTTCATCCAGTGAATGATTTGTGAGTGTCACATTCAGGATGTAATACTGATAGTATTCTGTCTCTGTATAAGTGTAGGATTCCCAATAACCACCATCTTCATGCGAAGAATCCGATACCCAACGAACACCACTACGCTCTACTTCTCTTGATCTGGTCTCAACTACTTCCTCGATAGATAGCTCATACTGCAAATCCAAAATCGTCTGCAGCATGCCTTGTACTTCCTCCCTTGTGTAATCTTCATAAAGTACTGTTAAAAGAGCTGCCAGCTTAAATGGATTGTGACCTATCTCATCAAGGTAATAGTTGTACTCGTCATAATCTGGGTAATCATTTTCAATATCATCGATCTGATCCTGAATACCTTCTTCTAGCTCCGTGTAGTCTGCATCAACGTCTAAAATATCCTGGTCATGAGCTGTATAGGATGTAGCAAGCGTGATATCTTCGCCACCTCCCGCCATTGCGCCACAGGCTGTAAATGTTCCTGAACATACCAACAAAAGAAGAAGTACCACAACGATAATGAATGAGATCACAGGATTGTCTTTTACAAACTCAACGACAAATTCACCAATCTTTCCTACGACATCCTCAGCCTTATCGGTAAGCTTTCTGCCTATCTTCCCTGTATTCTCAGCAGTCTTACGTTGCTTCTCAGCAGCCTTCCTTTGAATCTGCTTTTTCATTAATTCTTTTGATGCAGACTTGGATGTTTCTGTATTGGTCTTGCCGGTTTTAGTATGAATCTTTTTACTGTAGTGAGCCTTCTGAACCTTCTTAGCTACAGTACTTGCCGCTCCTCCAACAACATGCCCTGTTTCAGAAATTACTTCCTCTGCTGTATCACAGTTATCGTTCTGCTCATCACTGCCCTGAGCTTTTTGAGCCAGTTTTGTGCTATCAGCAATCACAGCCCTTGCCGCTTTGTAACTTTGTTTCATAAGCTGCTTTGACTTCGCAATCTCTTTATCAGTGAGCTTGTTATCAGCTTTCTTATGACGGAGTTTTTTGCCATACTGCTCTTTTGTGGATTCCTCCGTTCGTAATTTACTTGTCTTGGCCTTTTTCGTCTGTTCCTTCTTCTCCATCAACTTCATCCTCTGCCTTATCTATCCACTTGGTTGTCATGATCTTGTAGAGTTCAGTATCCTTAGGGAATCTGTCCACGAAGGGTAAGATTACATTTCCGTAAAACAAAAGCCCTTCACCTTCTCCCGAATGTGTTACATACGAGAGCTGATGAGGGCTTATATTTAACTGCTTTGCAAGGATTGATCTGTCACCAACAGCCTGATTGAGCATATAGATAAAATCTGAGTTTTCAAAGATGTTCTCTACCTCTTTTGAAGCAAGAAGGTCCTTTACGTTCTGCGTGATACCAGTCGGAATACCGCCCCACTTTCTAAATCTCTTCCAGATTTCTACTGTGTATGCAGCTGTCTGTTCCTCACGCAGAAGAAGGTGCATCTCATCCATGTAATAACGAGTAGACTTACCTGCTTCTCTATTCTCTGTAACTCTTCCCCAAACCTGATCCTGAACTACAAGCATTCCAATCTTCTTAAGCTGTTTGCCTAGATCCTTGATGTCATAGCACACAAGACGATTGGTGAGCTCCACATTAGTCCTATGATTAAAAACATTAAGGGAACCACTGACATAGATTTCAAGTGCAGTTGCAACATGCTTTGCCTCAGGCTCATCCTGTTCCAAAAGTTTGTTGTAAAGGTCTTCAAGAATAGGCATATTCTCAGGTGTCGGATTCTCAAAATATTTCTGATAAATCTGCCTAATGCATCT
>JAEEGF012180428.1_pt1 | contig 13714 bp, 11 predicted proteins | sample 9134171 | NCBI WGS metagenome assembly JAEEGF01 (sample SAMN16246542, study PRJNA631951) | gut metagenome | biome: gut microbiome; feature: rumen; material: AP-attached | host: Bos | place: Iran: Karaj | collected 2018-10
AAGGAGCGCTATCCCGAAAGCCTGCCTGCACCCGAAGGCGTAAGAGGCGCCTCAAGACTGGGCGAAGCAGGTCCGGGCCTTGTGACCCGCTGGGACGGAGCTCACGTGCAGAGCGCCCATGCCCTCAACGATCTGGCCGCTCAGGGCAAAATAGTCGGCAACTGCCTGCCCCAGGGCGTGGCCATCAACCTCTGGAGAGAGATAGCAGCAGGCCGGCCTGGCCTCATCACCAAGGTGGGCCTTGGGACCTTCGTGGACCCCAGAGTTGAAGGCGGCCGCATGAACGAGCAGACAACGACCGACGCCGCAAAGCTCATAGAATTCGGAGGCGAGGAATACCTGTTCTACGAGGCCAAGCCCCTGGACGTGGCCCTTCTTCGCGGCACCGTGGCAGATGAGAACGGAAACATCTCCTTCATGCACGAGGGCATCATAAACGAGGGCCTTTCCATTGCCCAGGCCGCCCACAACAGCGGCGGCATAGTCATCGTTCAGGTTGAATACCTGACCCAGAGCGGGACCCTGGCCCCCAAGGACGTAAAGATCCCCGGAATACTGGTGGACTACGTGGTCCAGGCTAAGGACCCCATGTCCAGCTGGCAGGCCGAGGGAGTCTACTGGGAGCCCGCATTCTCCGGTCAGATCAGAAGGCCCATGGGAGAGCTCCCCAGAATGCCCCTTGACGAAAGAAAAGTCATCGCAAGGCGCGCAGCCATGGAGGTACCCAAGGGAGCAGTGCTGAACCTGGGCGTAGGCGTAAGCGCCAATGTGGGCAATATTCTGGCAGAAGAGGGCTGCTCCGATATGGTCACCATGACCAGCGAGTCCGGCATGATAGGCGGCGTCCCCTGCCCCCTGCCCAACTTTGGATCCCACTACAACCCCGAATGCGTCATCGACCACAACTCATCCTTCGACATGATAGACGGCGGAGCCCTTGACATGACCTGTCTTGGCCTTGGAGAAGCCGATGCCGAAGGCAACATCAACGTAAGCAAGTTCGGCACCAGGCTCATCGGCCCCGGCGGCTTCATCGACATAACCAACGCCACCCCCAAGGTGGTCTTCTGCGGCACCCTGGTGGGCAAGGCAAAGCTGGCGGTAAAGGACGGAAAGCTGGAGATAGTCGAGGAGGGCAAGGTAAAGAAATTCCTGCCCCACGTTCAGCAGATAACCTTTGCAGGCAAGAGGGTCAAGCCCGGTCAGGAGGTCATCTACATCACCGAGCGCTGCGTATTTAATCTCATGGATGGCAAAATGGTGCTGACGGAGATAGCACCCGGCCTGGACCTGCAAAAGGACGTGCTGGACCAGATGGGCTTCACACCAGAGATCTCCAGGGACCTTAAAACGATGGATCCGGGACTCTTCAGCGAGAGCTGGGGCGGCCTGAGGACGATAATTGAGACCAACTAAAGGAGGGAAACATGATACTTGACGCCAAGCATGCAATGCTGCAGAAGCTTTTCCGCGAGTTCGCCCAGACCGAATTCACAAAGGAGCTGCAGGACAGGCTCGACCAGACAGGGGAATTCGACTGGGACATCCATAAGAAGATGGCAAAGTACGGATTCATGGGCCTGAGAATACCCAAGGAATACGGCGGCTCCGGAATGGACTACCTTGCCTACGCTCTGATGATCGAGGAGCTGGCCAGGGTGGATGCTGTGCTTTCGATATACGCCAACACCTCAAACTCTCTGGGCGGCGGTCCGCTGCTCTTAGCAGGCTCCGAGGAGCAGAAGAAAAAGTACCTGCCCCCCGTTGCCAGCGGTGAAAAGATCGTGGTATTCTGCCTCACCGAGCCCGGCGCGGGCTCTGACGCCGGCGGCACCACCACTACAGCCGTTCAGGACGGCGACGACTTCATACTCAACGGCCGCAAGACCTTCGTTTCCGGCGCTCCCATGGCAGACTGGGCCATCATCTTCGCAAAGACCGATCCCACAGCCAGAGGCTCCAGAGGCATTTCCATGTTCATACTGGATATGAAGCTCCCGGGAGTCACCCTGGGCGCGCCCGAAAAGAAGATGGGCATCAACGGCTATCCCACCTGCGACATCGTCATGGAAAATGTCCGCGTCCCCGGCGACTGCCTGGTGGGCCAGCTCAACAAGGGCTTCTCCATAGCCATGAGGACCCTGGACGGCGGCCGTCTGGGCATGGCAGCCCAGGCCGTGGGCATTGCCCAGAGCTGCCTGGACGAGGCGGTCAAATACGCCAAGGAAAGAAAGCAGTTCGGCCGTCCCATATCCGACTTCCAGGGCGTCAGCTTCATGCTGGCCGACATGGAGGCAGAGATTCAGGCAGCCCGCCAGCTGGTATACCACGCGGCAGAGCTCAAGGACCACAACATGGACGCCACAAGAGCCTGCTCCGCAGCCAAGCTGATCGCCGCTGAGACCGCCAACCGCTGCGCCTACAAGGCAGTGCAGATCCACGGCGGCTACGGCTACATCAAGGAGTACAAGGTGGAGCGCCTCTACCGCGATGCCCGCATCTGCAGCATCTACGAGGGCACCAGCCAGATCCAGCAGGTCGTCATTGCCGCAGACCTTCTGAAGAACGCGTAAAGGAGGCAGAACATGAAGATATTCGTTACTGTAAAACAGGTACCTGATACATCCGGCAAGGTGGCTGTCAAGCCCGACGGCACCCTGGACCGCGCCTCCATGGCAACCATCACCAACCCCGACGACATGAATGCAGTTGAAGCCGCTCTGAAGATCAAGGACGAGACCGGCTGCAGAGTCATCGCCGTCTCCATGGGCCCCATGACCGCGGAGAGCATGCTAAGGGAGCTCATGGCCATGGGCGTCGATGAGGGCCTGCTGATCTCCGGAAGAGAGTTCGGCGGCTCCGACACCTACGCCACCTCCCAGATCATCGCCGCAGGCATCGACCACTACGGCCTCGAGCCCGATGACATCATCTTCTCCGGCCGCCAGGCCATCGACGGCGACACCGCTCAGGTTGGACCGCAGATCGCGGAGAAGCTTCACATTCCCCAGGTCTCCTACGCAGGCGAGGTCACCAAGGCAGGCAATAAGCTGACCGTAAAGCGCATGCTGGAGGACGGCTACATGACCGTAGAGGTGGAGACCCCCTGCCTGATCACCTGCATCAAGGAGCTGAACGAGCCCCGCTACATGAGCGTTTCAGGCATCGACGGCTGCTTCGACAAGCCCCTCATCATCTACGATTACAACGAGCTGAAGGATCATCCCCTGATCGACCCCACCACCATAGGTCTGAAGGGCTCCCCCACCAACATCTACAAGTCCTTTACGCCCCCGCAGAAGGGCGCAGGCAGGATGCTGACAGGCAGCGCAAAGGAGACGGCCAAGGAGCTGGCTTCTGTTCTCAGCGAAAAGCACTTGATTTAAGGAGGCACGGATATGACAAAAGATTTCAACAGCGCAGATATCGCGGCTTTTAAGAATGTCTGGGTCTTCTGCGAACAGCGCGGCGGAGAGCTGATGCCCACGGACTTTGAGCTCATCTCCGAAGGCCGCAAGCTGGCAGACGAGCTGGGCGTTGAGCTCTGCGGGATCCTGCTGGGAGACGGTGTGGATGGCATCGCAAAGGAGCTGGGCGGCTACGGCGCAGACAAGGTCTACGTTTTTAACAGCCCGCTGCTTAAGAATTACACAACTGACGCATACACCAAGGTCATCTGCGACGCGGTGGAGGAATTCAAGCCCGAGGTGTTCCTGATCGGAGCCTCCAATATAGGCAGAGATCTGGCGCCCCGCTGCGCAGCAAGGCTCCACACGGGACTCTGTGTAGACTGCACCCACCTGGATGTGGCTCTGGATGGCTATATCGAATTCCTGAAGAACAGTTCCTCTATGGATCTTGAAGGCATGAAGTGGGACAGCCCCCTCTTCGATGTCCACAGGAACCTGAAGATGACCCGGCCCGCCTTCGGCGGCCACCTGATGGCAACCATCGTATGCCCCAGATTCAGACCTGCCATGGCCACCGTACGCCCCGGCGTCATGCAGAAGAGGCCCTTTGATCAGGCTAAGGCAGACGCGGTGCAGATCATAAAGCCCTCCTTCGAGCTGGCGGAGACCGATCTTAAGACAAAGGTCACTGAGGTGGTAAAGTCCGCAAAGAAGATGGCCGACCTCATCGGAGCCGAGTACATCGTTGCAGTGGGCGGCGGCATAGCCTCCAATGTCGACAAGGGCATAGCTCTTGCAGAGGAGCTGGCGGCTGAGCTGGGCGGCGTAGTAGGCGCCTCCAGACCTGTCATCGACGCAGGCTGGATGAGCGCAGACCATCAGATCGGCCAGACCGGCAAGACCGTAAGACCCAAGGTCTACATCGCCCTCGGCATCTCCGGCGCCATACAGCACAAGGCCGGCATGCAGGATTCCGAGCTGATCATAGCGGTCAACAAGAATGAAGCGGCACCCATTTTTGAGATCGCCGACTACGGCATCTGCGGAGATCTCTTCGAAGTAGCCCCCCAGCTGATCGCAGAGATCAAAGCCGCAAAAGCAGCGAAGTAATATTTCCATTAACTCAATGCATTATTTTTGCCGTAAGCCTTGTAGATTTTAACGGGTCCTGCCACAAGGCATCCTCCCATGCATCTCGCTTAGGCTCGATGCCTGGGTGCCCTCCTTATGTCACCCGTTAAAATCTTTATTAAAGGACGGCAAAACACAATTAAATAATTCAGAAGTATAATTCGAATAATAATCCCTGCGAAGCGGCAGCTGCCCAATGTATGCGCAAGCAGATATGCGAAGGGCAGTCTGCCCTTTGCTAAAACAATTATCAGCAATCTGAGATGAAGGAATATCTTGACATCACAATTGCACAGAAAATAGAGGAGATCGCAAGGCGCTTCCCGGACCGGACCGCAGTTTCGGCTCCGGGAAGGCTGCTGAGCTACAGAGAGCTTAACGAGTTCTCTGAGCAGACCGCTCAAGCCTTCCTTTCCCGGGGGATAAGAAAGGGCAGCCACATAGCCCTCTTTTCCGCCAACTGCCCGGAGCTTGTAATAATCGCCCTGGCACTCTGGAAGATAGGCGCGGTCATCATCCCCCTCTGCACCGCCTACTCTGAAGGCGAGCAGCTTTCCGCGCTGAGAAAATCCGAGGCTGAGCAGCTCATCCTCATCGGGAAGCCCGTCAACGGCGTCTTTTCCGTGCCCAAGCACGAGCTCTGGAGCATGGGCATCAAGACCCTGCGCTTTGCAGAGCCAGAGGACCTTATAGACTTCATTGCCTCAAAGGACAAGCTCAGCGTTGCCGTGGACACTGCAGAGGACGACAATCTTTACTACGAAAACGACTACGTGTCGGATCTGAAGCAGGCCAAAGCTCTGGTCAGCCCGGACGATACGGATATGATACTCTTCACCTCCGGAAGCACCGCCGGAGCGAAGCCCGTGGCCAGCACCCACAGAGCCAGGATCAATCTGGCCATGACCCATGGGGACTATCTGGAGGCCACGGAAACGGACGTGTTCTGCGCGGTGCTGCCCCTTTACCACTGCTTTGCCATAACAGGAGTCATGCTGGCAGCCCTTTCAAGGGGCGCGGAGCTGGCCTTCCCCAAGGACAGACACAGCGCCAACACCCTGCGCTGCATCGAAGCAAGGCACTGCACCATTCTTTCTGCAGTCCCCACCCTCTACTCCGCCCTCATGGCAAAGCAAAAGGAGGCGGCTGCAGACATCTCAAGCCTGAGGACAGGCATGATAGGAGGCTCCCCCTACAGCAGTGAGCTTTTCAGAAGGATCTGCAGAGAGCTTGGCATGACCCTCCTCCCCTCCATCGGCATGACTGAAGCCACCGCAGGCTACACCAGCGGCAGGCTGACGGATGATATTGAGCTCAGGGCCGCAAGCCTCGGCGAGCTCTTCCCCGAGGTGGAATGCCGCATAGCGGATGACAGCGGCAATGAGCTGCCCATCGGGACCACAGGAAGGATAATGCTCAGGGGTCCCAGCATCATAGGGCGCTACTACAACGATTACGCACCGCCCTGCACGGACGAAAAGGGCTGGATGGACACAGGGGACATGGGGTATCTGGATGCGGAGGGCCATCTCTTCTTTAAAGGCCGCCGCAAGGAAATAATAATAAGGTCCGGAGAGAACATCTCCCCGGTGGAGATAGAAAATGCCCTTTCAGAGCTTCCCGGAGTCTGGGAGCTGAAGGCCGTGGGCATTCCGGATCCACACAGGATAGAGGAGATATGCCTCTGCGTCACACCCCAGCCCCTTCCTCCGGACAGCACCGAGGAGGAAAAAGCAGCTGTCCGAAGGCAGCTGAGAAGCAGCCTGCTCAAGGCAGCAGGCGAACGGCTCAGCAGCTACATGCAGCCCAGATATCTGGTGTTCATGGACAGCTTCCCCCGGACGGATACAGGAAAGATAGATCTGAATAAGCTAAAAGAGGCCGCAGCAAAGCTCTGCGCCATGGAAAAGGAGAAGTGATGAGAAAAAGAACTGCCGCCCAATGGGTCATAAGCATACTGCTGTACTGCGCAGGCCTTCTGTGTCTTGCCTTTGGAGTAGCCTTTTCGGCAAATGCCGGCCTTGGCATCAGCCCCGTAAACTCCCTGCCCTATGTGCTGGCCTCCTGCCTTGGAGCGGAAGCAAAGGTAGGCACCATGGTGACCGCAGTATTCTGCTTTTACATACTGCTGCAGGTCCTTATACTCAGAAAGGACTTCAGGCTTTTCAACCTGCTTCAGATACTCTTCTCCACCCTGTTCGGCTATTTCGTGACCTTCACCAAGGGTGTTATGGGCAGCTGGAGGATAGGAGAAGGCTACATCGGAAGCCTTGTGATGCTGGCCATAAGCATCGTTATCTGCGCCATAGGCATACTTATCTATGTGGGCGTGGATATAATACCTATGCCCATGGAGGGTCTTACCATGTGCCTTGCCAAGAAGCTCGGAAAGCCCTTCCCCAGCGTCAAAACAGCCGTGGACTGCATCATAGTCGCAGTAGGCCTTGTGCTTTCGGCTGTGGTGCTGCATGACCCACTTAAATGGATAAGAGAGGGCACCATACTTTCTGCCCTGCTCATAGGGACCCTGGCTTCCTTCCTGAGAAAGAAACTTTCGGAGCCCATCGCAAAGCTTGCATATGGAGGAGACAAATAAAATGACAGGAATAATAGGCGCCATGGAGATGGAGGTTCAAGGCCTCGTTGAACGCATGGAGGAGCCCTGCATAGAGACCATCAGCGGCATAAAGTTTTATCAGGGAAGGCTCATGGGAAAGCCTGTGGTGGTGGCCCAGTGCGGCGTAGGCAAGGTGGCAGCGGCTGTGGTAGCGCAGACCATGATACTTCGCTATGGCGTGGACCTTCTCGTAAATACGGGGGTTGCCGGCTCCCTTTCAAAGGATGTAAGGATATTCGACCTTGTCATCTCCACCGAAACGGCGGAGCACGACATGGATACCAGCCCTCTGGGCGATGAGATAGGCTACATAAGCGGTCTTGGCATAGTTCGGATGAAGGCTGACGAAGCCGCGGCGGAAAGCTTCGCAAGGCAGGCGGAAGCCATGGGCATCAATGTACGCAGGGGGCTGGTGGTCTCGGGTGACCAGTTCATCGCCTCCGAGCAGCAGCGCATCAAAATAAAAAGCTCCTTCCCAGACGCCCTCTGCGCCGAAATGGAAGGAGCCTCCATAGGTCATGTCTGCTATCAGAACAGCGTGCCCTTCTGCATCATCCGCGCCATTTCAGACAATGCTGACGGAGAAGCGGATATGGACTTCCCCAGCTTCGCAAAAAAAGCCAGCCAGGTGTCCACCCAGCTGGTGCTCAAATATCTTGAGGGCTGATACGCCGCCTTAAAAGGCGCTCCGGGCTATCTGAAAAAGCCCATACCCCAGAAACCTTTGCCGTCCCTTCGGGCGGCATTTTCTATTGCCCTGAGCTCCTTTTCGTGCCTGTCGTTGGGAGAAATGATCAGGACCTTCGCGTAGCCCTCCGAAAGCAGCTTCTTCTCTGCCATGCTGTCCCTGTCCGCAGGGTCCAGATACACGTAGGCCAGAGTCCTGCCGTACTGGTCCTTGAGCTCCCGGTCGTACTCAAGCCAGACGCTTCTGCCTCCGAGAAGCTCCTTCATGTAGTCCGATGCTATGGCTCCCTCGGAGGTGTTTTTAGTTTCATCGTGGTCCGCGCTCTCAGGAGCGTCAACACCTATCAGCCTCACCCTCACAGCATATTCCTGCCCCATGTCCACAGCAATGGTATCGCCGTCTATAACATACTGCACCGTGTAGGGTCCCGCCAGCTCGGACTGGGCTGTCCGCTGAAAATACAGCAAAAGGGCCATTGCAAGAGCAATGGCCAGTATTGCAAGTATTATCTTTCTTCTGAGGCTGCGGCTTTTGTTCATAGGGGCTTCGGGCCGGAGGCTTTTAAGCTCTGCTTAAACAACGCTGCCGCATTCGGGACAGAATCTGCCGGTGACCACAGCTCCGCAGTGGGGACAGTACCTGACGCCTCCGCCGCCGCGCTCCGTGATCTCCTTATCCTTGGGTCTGGAGACCTTATAGCCCAGGCGGATGGTTTTTGATTCCGCAGGAGCAAGAGGCAGTTCCCAGCTTACCATACCAGTTTCCTCTGTCAGCTTCCCATCGGAAAGAGCCGTGGGCTCCACAGTGATGTCCTTGTTCTGGGAAACAGGCAGACGGTCCTCTATGTGGAGGGTAAGGGGCGACTCCGACAGGTTCGCGGCCTTGGTCTCGTAGCTGTATTCCACCACCTTCTGGCCCTTGAGCAGGGTGGTGGAGGTCTTTCTTGCCAGCTCCTTGTGGGTGAGCTTCACCCTCTCCTCCCTTCCGAGGCTTATGTCCACGTACTCCTCCGTCAGGTCCGGATCTATGGTCATGTTCTCGGTGTACATGCCCTTAAGGTAGATGCCGGCGCTTACCCTGTCGGTGAAGGGGATGTCCGCGGACTTGATCCTTGCAGTAAGATAGGCCCTCAGGTCCAGCCTGGGGACAGCGGAGATGCGGTATTCCGCGGGGACCTCGAAGTTCTGCAAGTCAGCCATTATGCCCTCCGCGTTCTTCGGGATATTGCGGGTGCCCGGAAGAACGTATTCTGTCATGGTCTCGTCCTTGTTCACTTGGGCCTGCTGCATGGTCATGCGCGCCATGGGGGCCATCATTGCATCGCTCTCCACAGCTTCATCCGCCATTGCCATCTCCATTTTCGCCATACCCATCATGGGGGCTGCCATGCCGGCGCCGAAGGCCATGGTGTTTCTGGCGGCCTTTCTTTCGACTATGACCTCCCTGATGTCCAGGTATACAGGGTCCAGCCGGGGCAGGCTGCCGCCAACGGCGGGGTTGCCCGTAAAGAGGCTCATGGAAACATCCTTCCAGTCCTCCGGGGTGTACTGATAGATATTAGCCCGGAACTTGATCTCCACCGGGTTTTCAGCGTCGGAGTGGATCTCGTACACAGGGTTCCAGTAGGCGGAGTTTTCGTAGTAGCGAAGCTCAAAGCTGTAGGTCCCGGCTTTGGGAGCGGTCACATCCACGGACATTACGGGACGGCGCTCCTGCCCCTGCAGTTCCCTGGCCTTTTTATCCAGTTTCTGATATTCCTTCTCCAGAGCCTTTATCTCCTGCTCCAGAGCCATGATGCGCTCCTCCAGCCTTTCTATGTAGTCCTGCATCTCCGAAAGAGACTGCTCGGTCCTGGTGCTGAAATCGCCGTTGTCCTTCCACAGCTTCAGCTGGAACTGCTTTGCCTCGATCCTCTTGGTGATCATGGCCATCTCATCCTGAAGCCTGCTGTATTCGCTGTCCTCTGAATCGTCCTGCTCGGGGACGTAGATCCGCATGTTGGAGCAGCTGAGGCCTCCGTTCGCGAAAAGTCTGGCGGTGTCGTTTCTTGCACTGCCAGTCAGGCCCTGTACCAGCAGGGTCTGGGTGCCCTCGGGAAGCTCCAGGCTGCCCTTTCGCAGGATCTCCGCACCTGTTCTGTAAAGACTGATCTTTTCTATACTCGTATTAAGGTTAATCATATCGATCCTCCTTTGCGTCGCTTGTTGTTTTTATTTTATCACAGATGAAGCCTTGTCGCTATTTTATTTGATACATTAGAAAAGCGTCAGAAGAATTAACAGAACATCGCTCTTTTTAATCTTGACAGGAGGAGTCAGGGGTGTTAGATTGAATTAACAGAACGATATTCTGTTTATCACAGCTGCCACAGCCGCAGCAGTAAAGAAAGGAGCAGCCTCATGAACAGCATTAAGAACATGTTCCCGGTGGGCTATGAAGCCTTCCACGAAAACGAAAGCTTCAACTTCCAGCTCAACCGTTTCTACTCCCAGGGTGTATTCAGAAAAGAGGAGCTGATGGATATAGGAAGGCAGATCGATGGCTTTGAAACGTGGATCTCGCTGTTTATAAAACTCGGGGAGGAGGCTGAGGCTGAAGCCGGAACAAATGAAGGGGAAGAAGCCCTGGCGCTTTTGCTTAGGGCTGCCACCTGCTTTCGCGCGGCCCAGTTCTACACCATAAGCGGAGAAAAGGATGCAGAGGGCAGGTCCCTCAAGCACGCGCTCTACGAGCGCTGCAGAGCCCTCTACGACGCATATTACGGCAGCTTCCAGGGGATAAGCTACGTTCAGATCCCCTTCAGCACCTATATGCTCCCTGTCTGGTATGCCAAAGCCGAAGAGCCCAGGGGCAATGTTCTGGTCTGCGGCGGCTACGACAGCATAGCCCAGGAATTCCTGGTGCTGCTGCTGTATTTACAGGAGCGGGGCTATAATGTATACTTTTTTGAAGGACCCGGGCAGGGCGAGGTGCTGATGCGCTATGACGCCCGCATGACCCCGGAGTGGGAGCACTGCACGGCGGCGGTGCTGGACCATTTCGGCCTTGACGATGTCACATTTATAGGGGTCTCCCTGGGCGGCTATCTGGCGCCGAGAGCGGCAGCCTGCGACAAACGCATCACCCGCCTGGTCATGTACGACCTGATCTACGACTTCTACGGCTCCATCATCGGCAAGATGGGAGAAAAGAAGGGCCGGTTCTTCGACTGGATGGTGAGTCATCCAAAGAACCTCCTGTGGCACTGGCTGGACAGGAAGCTGGAGGAAAACTATTTCACCAGATGGCTGCTGGGCCAGGGCTATGCCATCTACGAGAACGTTCACACCCCCTGCGAGTACTTTGAACACATAAAGAAATACAATACCCGGGAGATCTCCCCCCTGCTGACCCAGGACGTGCTGGTCTTGGCAGGTGAAAGCGATCTCTACACCAGGTTCTATAAGGAGCAGCTGGCGGCCCTGACTAACGCAAGGAGCGTCACCGGCAGGCTCTTCACGAAGGAGGAGCAGGCGGACCATCACTGCCAGATCGGAAATATGGGGCTGCTGCTCGAGACCATCAGCGGATGGATAGAGGAAAAGACAAATGGCCAGAAAAGCGGTGCTTAGCGGCGGAAAAAGAGACGAAATAATAGCAGCGGCTGCGGAGCTCTTTTTTGAAAAGGGCTACGAGGCCGTTTCTGTGCGCATGATACTTGACAAGGTGGGCGGAGAGACAGGCATGTTCTATCACTACTTCAGGTCCAAGGAGCAGCTCTTCGACCTGGCAGTGGAGCGATTTTTCAGGGATTTCAGTGAAAAATGCAGGGAAATGATATCCCGCTGCGAAAGGCCTGAGGACTTCATAGAGGTCTTCCTGCCCCTCTATGCGAAGGGTATGCAGCAGTTTGGAATGGTGAGAGGCAGTATGCACTGGTCGATCCAGTACGCCATGCACGCCCTTACGGTGGAATCCATGGTGCCTGCCGTGGCAGAAAGGCTTGCTGCCATAAGAAACGGGCAAACTCAGGAGCCGGGGCTCCCGGAGGGCATCCCTGACGACATTCTGGCAGCCCAGCTGGTCCAGGGGATCTCCGCCACCCTGCATTCAGAAAGCTTTGAAGCCATGAGCCCGGAGGAGCAAAAGGACTGCCTACGAAGCTACATACGCAGCGTACTTAAAGCCGAATAAAGCCTTCACAGGCTTGCCCTTCCCGCCATTAGCATATATAATACTTAAGGCCCCATACGGGCCGGAAGGGATAAGGGAATGGCAAAACCAAGTTTAAATCTGACTGACGAATCAAAGAGCCCGCTTCGGACTCTTTTTCTGCTGGCCTGGCCGGTATTTCTTGAACAGATATTCACCACACTGGTCGGCTACGCGGACACCGCCATGGTGGGCTCCTTAGGGGCCTCCGCCACGGCATCCGTATCCATAAGCCAGCCGGTGCTCATGATGATGAACGGCATAGTCATGTCCCTTGGCGTGGGCATCACCACCCTTGTGGCAAGGGCTGTGGGAGCAGGCAATCCCGAGCTCGTTAAAAAGCTTATGCATCACGCCATCATGGCGCTGGTGCTTATAGGCTATCCCATAAATGCCCTGGCTCTTGGCATGCATAAGCTCATCCCCGCATGGATGGGGGCTGAAGCAGATGTTCTTGAGCTGGCCTCAGCCTACAACGAGGTGGTCTGCATAGGCCGCTTTTTCATGGTCACGGCCCTGGTGCTGAATTCAGCCTTCAGGGGCTATGGCGATACCAAGACGCCCATGATAGGCAACGTGATGATGAACATCATCAATGTTATCTTCAATTTCCTTCTGATCTACCCTGAAAGGGATATTTATCTTTTCGGAAGCGAAAAGCCCCTCCACATGTGGGGCGCAGGCCTTGGCGTGGTAGGCGCCGCCATCGCCACAGCCATAGGCATGGTGGTATCAGGGCTCTTCGTCCTGTGGGTGGCCTTCCTTAAGAAGGACCCCTACCGCGTAGACATACATACGGGCTGGAGGCTGGACTGGGAGCTTATAAAGCAGATCTTTACCATAAGCATTCCCGCCATGCTGGAGAGGATATTCATGTCCTCCTCAGGCGTTATCACAAGCCGCAGCATAGCAAGCCTTGGCACCGTGACCCTGGCCTCCAACAGCCTCTGTCTGACGGCGGAATCCATGAGCTTCATGCCCGCCTTCGCCTTCCAGACGGCCATAACAACCCTGGTGGGCCAGTCTCTGGGCGCAAAGAAACCGGAGCTGGCGGAAAAATTCGTAAGGACCACCCTTCTGGCAGGCACCATTACCATGCTGTTCACAGGAGCCGGGCTCTACTTCTTTGCTGAGCCCATCATCAGCATCTTTACCCCCGATGCCGCCGTAATCGACCTGGCCTCCCGCTGCCTCAGGATAACAGCCTTCATGCAGGTGCCCCAGGTCCTTTCCTGGAGCCTTGCGGGCGTTCTCAGAGGCGCAGGAGACACCAAGGTGAATTTCTACATCTCCGCAGGCACTAACTGGCTGGTCCGCACTCTGTGGTGCGTGCTGCTTATCAGGGTCTTCGGCAAGGGCCTTATAGAGGTGGAATACGTCATTTTCATGGAAGGCTTCATCCGCATGCTGCTGCTTGCATGGCGCTACAAGACTGGAAAATGGAAGACCATAATGAAGGACTAAAGGAGCGTTCCAACGCCCCATTAAGACCGCTGCATAGAAACATAAAAAGGACTGTCTGCGCTTCTGCAGACAGTCCTCTTAAATTGTAATTGTCTTTATGGGGCGGCCTCTGTCCGGCCTGCATTAAGTTCATGCTAACATAGACCAGTGCCTGAGAATGCGGTATCTCGTAGTGGGCCTCTTGGTCCATGTCGCCTGTGGGCTCACTGATGC
>JAEEGF012192926.1_pt1 | contig 13714 bp, 17 predicted proteins | sample 9134171 | NCBI WGS metagenome assembly JAEEGF01 (sample SAMN16246542, study PRJNA631951) | gut metagenome | biome: gut microbiome; feature: rumen; material: AP-attached | host: Bos | place: Iran: Karaj | collected 2018-10
CCCCCTTGGTCAAGCGGCACACCCGCTGACCGTCCATGGCCGCCACGCCGTCGTCATACTCCACCAGCTCCACCTGGCTGTCGCTGCGGACCACGATGGGCCGCACGTGGAGCTTGTGGGGACAGATTGGCGTGATGATCATGGCGTCCAGTCCCTCCGGCAGGATGGGACCTCCGGCCGACAGGTTGTAGCCCGTGGAGCCGGTGGGCGTAGAGACCGTGACGCCGTCTGCCGCCACCTTCCAGGCGCTCTTGCCGTCGATCCTGACGTCGATCTCCGTGACGCCGGAGAAGGAGCGCTTGTAGAGCACCGCGTCGTTCAGGCAATGGTACACTGGACCTGTGCTGACATGGCAATCCAGCATCCCCCGATGCTCCAGCCTATAGTCCCCGGCCTTGAGCCTGGGCAGGGATGAGAGAAAGCCTTCCTCCGTCAGCTCCGTTAAGAATCCGACCCGGCCAAAGTGAACGCCCAGGATCGGCATATGCGCCCCCAGGGCCACCGGGACCTGGCGGATGATGGAGCCGTCGCCGCCAATGACGATGATGGCGCCTTCCTCTCCCGCGCTGGGGCTGCGCTCTTCCAACTCGACGCATAAAAACCCATAGCCTGCCGCCGCATCCATCATGCGCTTTCGGGCATCGAAAGTGGCCGGTTTTTTAGGATTCGCCGCAAAGAACAGATACAAAGTCTTATCCTCGGATGAATACTGCAGATGTATTATACAGTATGTTTTCCGAAATTTCAATATAGATATGAATAATTTTTTAACAATTTATGTGAAATATGTGACTGTCCGCCACGATCTGCGCCGTTTTTTCCTCGAAATCGTCGATCTCGGCTAGTGCCGCCCCGACAGGATTCTGTAAAAACAGCAGAAACTCTATGTTTCCTTTGGGGCCCGTGATGGGCGAGAAGGACAAGTCTTTCACCGTATACCCGAGCTCCTGTGCAAACCCCATGATGTTTATACATACATCCCGATGAATGGCCGCGTCCCGGACCACGCCGTTCTTGCCCACCTGGCCCCGGCCCGCCTCGAACTGGGGCTTGATGAGGGCCACCACCTGGCCGTCCGGCTTTAAACAGGCCTTCAGGGGCGGCAGGATCAGCTTGAGTGAAATGAAGGACACGTCGATGGACGCGAAGTCGAAGGGGCCCTCGAACCAGGCGGGCTCCATATAGCGGGCGTTGCGGCGCTCCATGACCGTGACCCGCGGATCGTTCCGCAGTTGCCAGGCCAGCTGCCCGTAGCCCACGTCCAGGGCGCAAACGTGCCTGGCGCCATTTTGGAGCATGCAATCCGTGAACCCGCCGGTGGACGCGCCAACGTCCAAACACACCTTGTCACGCAGGGTCAGGGGGAACACCTTCAGGGCTTTATCCAGCTTCAAGCCGCCCCGGCTCACGAAGGGGATGGGGTCCTCCTGGAGGGTCACCGCGTCCTCGGGACGCACCTCCTCCCCCGCCTTCTCCGCCTTGCGGCCGTTGACGAAGACCTCCCCGGCCATGATCATGGCTCGGGCCTTCTCCCGGGAGGGGGCTAAACCCGCCTCCACCATATGCACATCCAGTCGCTTCCTATCCATGGATCGTTCTGAGTTCCTCCACGGCCTTTTTCATGGCCGCCTCGTCGATGCCGCCCAAAGTCCGCTGCCGGGCCACGGTGGCCTGGGGCATGGGCCCGTCGGACAGGCACAGGGGACGGACCACCAGCTCGGGACAGTAGGCCGCCACGTACAGGCTAAGGGCCGCCACGTTCTCCTCCGCCACCAGCAGCTTACAGCCCCGCTTCCGAAGCTGGTCCAGGAGCTCATGGTCCAGAGGCTTATAGAACCGGGCTTCCACCAGGCCGCAGTTTAGGGCGTCCGCCACCGAACGGGCGCTCCTGACCAGGGGCCCGGCGGCGATGATGACAACGTCCGTAGCGGACCGCAGGGTGGCCCAGCGGCCGTAGGCCACCGGCTCCTCTCCCTCGCCCTCGGGCAGAGTGCCCCGGCAATAGCGGATGGCCGCCGGCTCCTCCCGCGCCACGGCCAGGCGGATCATGGCCCGTAGCTCCGCCAGGGTAGCCGGTTCGTAAACGCTCAAATGAGGGATGGCGCAGAGCATGGCCGGATCATAGATGCCCTGATGGGTCTCCCCGTCCTGGCCCACCAGGCCCGCCCGATCCACGCCGATGACCACCGGCAGCCGCTGCAGACAGATGTCATGATAGAGCTGATCCACAGCCCGCTGCAGGAAGGAGGAATAGATGGCCGCCACGGGCCGCAAGCCCTCCGCCGCCATGCCCGCAGCCATGGTGAGGGCGTGCTCCTCCGCAATGCCCACGTCGAAAGCCCGCTCCGGGAACCGCTCGAAGAAGGGGCGCAGTCCCGTGCCGTCCCGCATGGCCGCGGTGATGGCCACCACGCGCTTATCCTCCTCCGCAAGCTGCAGCAGCGTCTCTCCGAAAACCTCCGAACAGGAGGGAGCGCCGGAGGACGCCACGGCTCCCGTCTCCGGGGAGAAGGGTGCGATGCCGTGGAACTTCTCCGGATTCCGCTCCGACAGGCTGTAGCCCTTGCCCTTCTGGGTGATCACATGGACCACCACGGGCCGCTCCAAGGCCTTGGCCTCCTGGAGTAAAGCGATCATTTGGGGGATGTTATGGCCGTCGATGGGGCCGAGATAGGTGAAACCCATCTCCTCAAAAAAGGTGTTCTGGAGCACGAAGCGCTTGATCCGGTTCTTGAACCCCTCGATGTTTTTGGACATGCGCCGGCCCACCATGCCCCGCTCCAGGACCCGGACCACGAACCGCTTCAAACGGTTGTAGCCGCTGCTGGCCCGCAGGCGGGAAAGGCTCCGGCTCATGGCGCCCACGTTCCGGGAGATGGACATCTCATTATCGTTGAGCACCACCACCAGGGGCAGTTTGCTGTCCCCCCCGTCGTCCAGGGCTTCGTAGGCCATGCCGCCAGTCAGGGCGCCGTCGCCGATGACAGCCGCCACATGGCCCGGCTCATGGAGCAGCTCCTTGGCCCGGACCATGCCCAGGGCCGCGGACAAGGAGGTGCTGGCGTGACCGGTATTGAAGGCGTCGTAGGGGCTCTCCTCCCGCTTGGGGAAGCCCGAGAGGCCGCCCTCCTGGCGCAGGTTCCGAAAGGCGTCCCGCCGCCCGGTCAATATCTTATGGGCATAGGCCTGGTGACCCACGTCGAAGATCAGCCGATCGGCTTCGTCCGTGTACACCCGGTGCAAAGCGATGATGAGCTCCACTGCCCCCAGGCTCGCGGCCAGGTGCCCGCCATTTTGGGACACGCAGTCCACCATGTAACCCCGGATCTCCTCCGCCAGCGCGGGAAGCCGATCCTCAGGGAGGGCCATGAGGTCCTTGGGCTCATTCAGTTGTTGCAAGAGCGGATAATCCTTCATGCTTTCCTCGTGGCGATCCTGTCCGTAAGGGCCAGCAGATACGCCGCCGCTTCTCCCTCGTAGGCGCCCATGATCCCGCGAATGTCCGCCGCCAGGGCGTCGATCCTGCGCCGGGTCTCCGCCGCGCCGAGCAATGTCACGTAGGTGAGCTTGCCCTCGGCCTCGTCCTTCTCCTGGTCCAGCAGATCGTCGGTCATCTGGAACAGCAGCCCCAGCTTGTCCGCAAAGGCGCGGATATGATCCGCCTGCGCCTCGTTCGCGCCGCCCCGGTACGCGCCGGACAGGCAGGCCGCCCGGAAGAGGGCGCCGGTCTTATAGTCGTGGATATGCTGCAAGGACGCCAGATCCCACGCAGTCACGTTGAGATCCAGGCTTTGGCCCGCCGCCATCTCCAAGGCGCCCTGAAGGATGGCCTTCTTGGCCGCCTCCTGCCCCGCCACGTCGCACAGCAGGCGCATGGCCATGGTGAGGAGCCCATCTCCGGCCAGGATGGCGTTGGCCTCGCCGAAGGCCTTGTGGCTGCTGGGCTTGCCCCGGCGCATGTCGTCGTTGTCCATAGCGGGCAGATCGTCGTGGATGAGGGAATAGGCGTGGATCATCTCGAGGGCGCACGCAAAGGGTATGGCGTCCTCCGCCTGGCCGCCCATGAGCTCGCAGCAGGCCAAGCACAAGCAGGCCCGGATGCGCTTGCCGCCAGACAGGAGGCTGTAGCGCATGGAGCGGAGGAACAGCTCCGGCAAGTCGAAGGCGCCGCTATATCGGTCCAGCGCCGCTTCGATAGGAGGCAGATAGTCCTTCATTGGTCCGCTCCCGGCGCCTTGAGCCGCTTTTCGAAGGCGGCCAGATCCTTGGCGCAGCTGTCGTACAGGGCCATGCCCCGCTCGTGGAGGGTCACCATCTCCTCCAGGGGCACGCTGCCGCTCTCGAGCTTTTCGATCAGCTCCTCCAGCTCCGTCATCTTCTCCTCAAAGGTCTTTTCACTCTTTTTCATACAAATCCTTTCCCGTCACATCCGCCTGTACGCGGCCATCCCGGAACCGCAGGGCGATGCCCTGGCCCACGGCCGTGTCCGCCGCCCGGCGCACGATGGCGCCCTGATGATCGTACACCAGGGCAAAGCCCCGATCGAGCGCCCCCAGAGGGTCAGCGGCCCTGAGCCGCGCGTTCACGGTGATCAGGGCGTCTCGCTGCTTCTGCAGCCGCCGCTCGATCCCCTCCTCCAAAGCGTCCCGGCACTGATCCAACCGCTGCTGCTCCTGCTGAAGGCGCTGCTCCGTCACCAGTCCGCCCCGCCGATGCATCAGCAGCTCCAACCGATCCTGCTTGCGCTCCACCCCGTGCAAGAGAGCGGACCGAAGCCTGTCCCGGCTTTGGGTCAGCCTATCCTGAAGCTTGCTGAGCTCCGGCACAGCCAGCTCCGCCGCCGCCGAGGGCGTGGGCGCCCGCAGGTCCGCCGCAAAATCCGTCAGTGAAAAATCGATCTCGTGGCCCACGGCGGAGATCACCGGCAAACCGCAATCATGGACCGCAGCCACCACGATCTCCTCGTTGAAGGCCCACAGATCCTCCAGGGAGCCGCCGCCCCGGCCCACGATCAGCACGTCGCAGCGCCGCTCCTCATCCGCCTTGCGGATGGCCGCAGCGATCTCCCCGGCCGCCTTCTCCCCCTGGACCGCCACGGGGTACAGGACGATGGGCATGTTGGGGAACCGGCGGGCGATCACGTTGCGGATGTCCTCGATGGCCGCGCCGGTGCCAGAGGTCACCACCCCCACCGCCCGGGGAAGAAAGGGGATGGACTTCTTCAGGCTCTCGTCGAACCAGCCCCGGCCTTTCAGCTCCTCCCGCAGGGCCAAAAACTTCTGATACAGGGCCCCGTCCCCGGTCTTCTCCATGCGCTCGGCATAGACCTGGAAGGCGCCGTCCCGGCCGAAGAGGCCAGCCCGGCCCTCGATGCGGACCGACATGCCGTCCTTGGGAAAGAAGCTGAGGCGCAGGGCGTTGGGTCGGAACATGACGCAGCGCACGGCGGCCGCGTCGTCCTTCAAGGTGAAGTACAGGTGGCCGGAGGTGTGGCGCTTGAAGGTGCTTATCTCCCCCGTCACCGTGAGCTCGCCCACGAAGGGGTCCCGGGAGAGCATCAGATCCACATATTCGTTCAGTTCGGACACGGTAAAGACCGGCTTCAGCTCCGTCATAGGGCCACCTCCCGATCGTACCCCAGAGCCGCGATGCCCACGGCGTTGTCGCTGCTATAACGGCTCTCGCCGAAGAAAAGGGGCAGCGCGCACCGGGCCCGCAACAGCTCCCGCAGCAGCAGACTGGAGGCCACGCCCCCGCACAGGAGCACGGGCCGCTCCCCCTGCTGCCGGGCCGCATTGGTAAGGAGCTTGGTCAGGGTCCTGGCCAAAAGATCGTAGATGCCGTAGGCCACCTCCGCCGCCTGACGGCCCTCGTCCAGAGCTCTCCGGGCCGACGTTTCCGCCCCGGACAGGGAGCAGGTCAGCCCCCGCACGGAGGACGGGATGCGCACGTCCCGCGCCGTCGCCTGCCGGGCCAGGGTCTCCATCTCCTTCCCCGATGGGAAGCCGCACTTCAAAAGCACCCCCACCCGGTCCACCAGCTGGCCCGCATGCAGGTCCTCGCTGCGGCCCAACGGCTCTATGGCGAAAGCGCCGGGCGCCTTTACCTGGACGGACAGCAGATCGGTGGTGCCCCCGGAAAGGTGGACCGCATAGAAGGGCTTTTCCATCAGCTCTTCGTTCCCGATCAGGGCGGCGCGGATGTGGCCGCTCTGGTGGTCCAGGAAACAAAGCGGCACCTGCAGAGAGGCCGCCAGGGCCCTGGCCACGCCCAGGCCCGTGAGGAACACGGGCATGTAGGAATCCTCCCGATCCACCGGGGACCGGCTACAGGCCACCGCCGCGACATCCGCCGGCGACACGGCCGAAAACGCTTCCTCCACCAGGGGCGGCAGCTGCCGGGTATGCAAAAAAACGCCCTCGGACTGCCGAAGCCCCCGGTCGCCCCGCTGGACAGGGAGGACTGTCCTCCCGTCATACAGGACGCCGGAGCTGCCGAAGCAGGCGACCGAGGTCGTGTAACAGCTGGTGTCGATGCCCAGCACCGCGCCCTTCATTCGCTGCAAAGGGCCCGGGCCACGCTGCCCAAAATGCCGTTGATGAAGCCGGCGGACTTGTCCTCACCGTAGGCCTTGGCCAGCTCCACCGCCTCGTTGATGGCGGCGCCTACGGGGACCTCGGGCATGTACTTGAGCTCGTAGACGGCCATGCGCAGGATGGTCAAGTCCACCTTGGCCAGCCGGTTCAGGGCCCAGCCCTGGGCGTACTGGCCGATGACGCCATCCAGCTCCTCCTGACGGGTCTGAACGCCGTACACCAGGTTCTCCAAAAAGGTCTTGTCGCTACCGGAGAGGGTATCCGCCTGCTCGCTCTGCTCCAAAACCTCGTTCATGGACTCCTCGCCGCCCAGGGAAGCGGCGTAGAGCATTTTCATTGCGATCTCACGCGCTAAGGAACGATCCATATCCGACCTTTACCTTTTTTGAAAGATGCTGGCGAAGAAATCCTTCACCGCTGCCCAGCCGCCCCGATCCATAAGGGTGCCGATCAGCACGCCCAGAGCCACGAGCAGCGCCAGCAGCAGCGTCCGCCAAAAGCCGATGCACAGGAACAATATCCCCAGCACCAGGGCGGCCGCCGCCATGATGGTGAGCCATCTGTGCTCACTGTAAAACTGTTTCAACCAATCCTTCATAGCCTGTCCCCTTACTTGACCTGCCCGGGAAGCTGCTCCACAGGCGCCGGCTTGGGCTCCTTCCCTTCCGCCGCAGCCTCCACCATGATGCTGACCTTCCCCACATGGATGCCCGTCATCTCCAGGACCCGGCCCTTCAACCGCTCCTGGAGCATGGCTGCCAGCGGAGCCACGGCCACGCCGGGATTCAGCGCCATCTCCAGCTCCACATCCACACCGCTGCCGTTGTTCTGTACCTTGCTCCGGCAGGTGCGGACGCCCTCCGTCTCCTGGGCGATCCGGCGGGCCATGTCGTTGAGCACGCTCAGCGTCACATAGGCGCTGCCGTTCTCCCCGTCGCTGACCAGGGCGGCTTCCTCCTGCTGACGAGGTTTATGGCGCAACAGGAGCACGATCGCGCTAAGAATGCAGAGGAAAGCCAGCACACCCACCGCGATCCGCACGGCTGGCACCTGCAGCCAGGAGATGGCCGGGAACAGGATCAGAAGAAGGAGCAGCAGGCTGAGCACGACGGCCAACAGGGACAAGACCCACAGCAGCAATCGGTCCACCAACTTCATAGCATTCTCTCCTTCCCAACCGGCAAGAGCCCGCGCCACGGCGGGCTCCGGCCAGGATCATTTTACGAAATCACTTCCGACGTGGCGCTATGGCTCACGCTTCGGGCTCCTGCTCGGGCTCCGGCTCCGCCTCAGGTTCGGGCTCGCCTTCAACCTCTTCCGGTTCGGGCTCCGGCTCGGCCTTAGCCTTGATCTTGGGCTTGGGCTCCGGCTTGGGCTCCGGCTCGAAATAGATGGCGTTCACGTTGACGTTGATCTCCACCACCTTGAGACCGGTCATGGTCTCGATGGCGTTCTTGATCTCCTCTTGCACCTTCTGAGCCACCGCCTGGATGCGGTAGCCATATTTGACCACGATGGTGATGTCGCAGGTGCACTCTTCGGCGCCGACCTCGACCTTCACACCCTTGGTATAATTCTTCTTGCCCAGCTTCTCGGTCAGCCCCTCCATGGTGGTGCCGATCATGGCATGGACGCCCTCCACTTCACCGGCAGCGAGATACGCAATGGTCGCCACCACGTCATCCGCAAATACGATCTTTCCGCCCTGGGTGCTCTCCATGTTGGTATCGACTTCGTTCATTGTGTTGACCTCCTTTTGGTTTTTGGACACTTTGATACGGCTATAGTATACCAACTCCCGACGAAAAAGGCAACCTTTATTGTGCGGTTGATACCTTGATATTTTCTGCCGTCTCCCCCGTCTCCCGCAACACGATGTCCAGTATCTGGGCCACCTGCTCGTCGGTGAGGGCGTCAGCGTCCACGATCACGTTCACGGAACCGTTGTGCATGGACACGATCACCTCCTCGAAGCCCTTGGCCCGGATCAGGTTCTCCGTGTTCAGCTCCGATTCCATACAGCCCACCAGGGTCATCTTCTGCTTCTGCGCCTCGGACAGGGTCGCCTCGTCGCCGCCCTGGGCCACGATGGCATCCAGGTACGCCAGCTCCTGGGTGCGCACGCTGTCCCGCTCGCTGCGGTACATGTCGAAGAAGCTGCCCTGGGCGCCCGGAGCGGACACGCTGACGGCCGCCGTGCTCGCCTGCGCCGTCCGCTGCTCGTTCCGGTTCATGATCACGTTGGCAGCCACCGCGGCGAGCAGCAGCAGACTGACGCCCAGGAGCGTCATGGTGCGGCGATTCAGCAGTTTCCTCACGTTTTGGATCGATGGTCTCATGTTTTTTCCTCCTTGTCGTATGTTGTCGCATTTGGGTACACCCATACTCTGCTCTATCCTATGAGGGATAGTTCATTTCAAACACCTCGATGCAGGAAAGGGCCACGCCCGTCACCGCCTGCACCGCCCGCTGCAGGCTCAGCCGCACCGCGGGGTCCGCCGCGCCCTCCGCCACCACGATGACGCCCCGGATCTCGGGCTCCCGCTCCACCAGGATGATGGGGCTCTGGCCGCCCTCGGTGGAGACGGTGGCGGGCTGCCGCATCTCGCGGGACTGCTCGGTCCGGGTGGCCGTGGTCCCGCCGGAGGTCTCCGACGAGCTGGCGTCCCGGGTGCTGACGGTGGCCGCCACCCGCTCCCCCGCCGTGGCGTAGGTGACGAGGACCCGCACCCGCCCCGCGCCGCGAACGGTAGAGAGGATGTCCTCCAGGCGAGCTTCCAGGGTCTCCTCCTTCGCCTGTGGCCCGTCCCGGGGCGCCGCCTGGAACCAGCCGTCGCCCAGGCCGTAGAAGAGGAGGGCCAGCAGGATCAGCGTCCCATACAGGACCGGGGTGAAGAAGCGCCAGCCCCGGAGCCGCGCCAGAGTTTTTCGCGCCCACGTGTCCATGGCTCATCCTCCCTTCAGCGCCAGCCAGACCAGGCGCAAGCATTCCAGCAGATAGCAGACGGACACGGCCCGCCGGCCCGCCGCCCCCGCCGAACCGGAGGGACACAGCAGCAACACGAGGCCAGTGACGGCGCCGCACACGCAGAGGGCCATGATCCTGTCGCTCACAGGCCCCCTCCCAGACATCCGGACGCCCCGCCCACAGCCACGCACAGCATGGCTCCGGCGGCCAGGATCAGGGCGCCCAAGATGGTCAGCATCTCTCCTAAAGCGGAGAGCAACGTCCCCATCTCCCGCTGCTCCAGGGGCATGAGCATAGCTGACGCTGCCCGAAGGCCGAAGCCGTGGACCAACAGCGCTCCCGCGGGACCGGCCACCTGGACCGCCACCAGCAGCATGCCGGTCCGCCCTAAGGCTCCCTTCACGAGGCCCAGGCAGGCCACCGTGGCGCCCAGGGAATCGGACAGGAGGGAGCCCACCAGGGGCAGGCTCCCCGCCGCCGCCTTGCCCGTGCGCAAAAGCAGGGAGTCCATGCCCGCCGCGCCTGCACCCAGGAAGGCCGTGATCAGGGAATACCCTAAGCAGATGGCCCGCACGCCCCAGCGGACCAGGCCGAACAGCAGCCGGGAGATGGCCGTGAGCACGCTGTCCCCCATGCAATCCGCCGCACGCAGGACCCCCGCCGACAGGGCGAGGGGCATGAGGCTCCCCTCCATCCACCGCAGGCAGGTGTGGATAAGGAGCTCCCCCGCCGTCCCCATGAGGGAGGCGCCCTGAGGGCTGCCCAGAAGCACCAGCGCCCCGGTCATCAGGGGCACCGTCACGTCTGCCAGGGCCATGACGCCCCGCAGGCACGCGATCCCCCGGCGTATGAGAGGCACCAGCCGCACCAGCAACAAGGCGGCAAGGCCCACGGACAGCACCCGGCGGGCGGGCAGGATGGGGCTGTCCAGCAGCGTTTCGAAGAGAGCTCCCAGCACCCCGGTGACCAGGGCCAGAAGGCACAGGGCTGCCGCGCCGGAAAGGCTGCCAAGGCCCTTCCCTTTCAGCCACAGAAGCAGCCGTGCCGGATCGCTCTCCCCTTCCGCCATCTCCCGGACCAGAACGGAGGGCCGCTGCCATCCCTCGGTCCCCTCCATGGATGAAAAGAGATCGTCCCAGGGCGACAGGTCCACCGCGTCCAGGTATTCCTCCGCCTCGGTGGGCGGCGGCGTAGGCGCGGGCGTGGGGTCCATCGGAGCGAGGAGCAGCAATCCGCAGAGAAGGAGCGCCCTCATGGGCTCAGCTCCGCCAGCACGGTCCCGGCGGAGCGCAGCACCTCCCGGACCGCCGGCAGCGCGGCACACAGGATCATGACCCGGCCGCACAGCTCCACCTTCAGGGCGATATTCCCCTGGCCCCCGTCCTGGCAGATGCGCTTTCCCGCCTCCGTGAGGCAGGCCAGGCCCAAGATGCGGACCACCCGGCCATAGTATTCGGAGGCCAGCCCCTCGACCCCAGCCAGCTCCCGGAGGGAGATCTCCAGGTCCTCGGTCTGTCCGAGCAGCAGCAGGAGCAGCAGGCAGCCCGTGGCAAGGCCCGTCAAGAGGCCGTAGCCCCCGTTGTGCTTGCCAAGGGTCACGGCCAGCAGGGTCCCCACGATCCCCACGCCCAGGACGCGCATCAGCTCCATAGCTCCTCCTTCAATACAATGAAAACACCCGCCGGATGGTCTCCATGAGGGAGTTGACCGTTTCCAGCACCAGCAGCGTCCCGATGGCCAGGCCCACCACTGCCACCAGGGCCGCCAGCTCCTCCCGGCCGCTCTGCTTCAACAGGTTCATGATCACGGACACCAGCAGCCCCAGGCCCGCGATCTTGATGAGGATCTCGATCTGCATATCAGAGGACCAGCAGCAGGGCCGCCGCGCCGCAGAGATACCCCACGGAGCGGTAGACCTGCCCCTTGCGCATCCGCTCCTCCCCGGCCTGCTCCCGGGCCGCTTGCAGGAGCGTGAGCAACCGGCCCCGCTCGGCCTGCAGCGCCGCCATGGAGCGGCTGTGGGAGCGGGCATAGGCGGCGAGGCTCGAGCGTTCCTCCGCCGTGAGCAGGACAAGGTCAGGATCTTTCCCGCCCGCCAGCTCCAAAAGCGCTTCCCGCTCCGGCGACGGCGGGCTCATCAGCGCCCCCTCCCGGAAGGACACCAAGGCGCTCTGCTGCCGCTCGCCGATCTCGCGGATCAGCTTACAGAAGGCGCTCAGCGTCCTCTCCCGCTTCGCCAAGCGTCGGCTCTTTCCCTCCCCCACCAGCGCGCACAGGAGGAACAGCGCGATCCCCGCCAACAGCTTCACAGTCGGTTCCCCTCCTCGTCCCGCACTTCGTCCACCTGGCCGCAGCCCACCAGGCGCACATATCGCTCGAAGGTCCGGGCGGCAAAGAGCCTCTCCATCCCCTCCCGGCGGAGCAGCTCCTCGAAGGTGCCCCCGTGGGCGGTGCATAGGACGGTGACGCCACGGCTCCTGGCTTCCAACACCGAAGCCACGTCCGTACCGAGGTTCAGCTCGTCCGCCGCCAGCACCTGGGGCCCCATGGTGGACAGGAGCCGCAGCAGCCCCTCCCCCTTGGCGACGCCGGAGAGCACGTCCGTCCGATCCCCCAGATCAAAGGCCATGCCCCCCTCCCCGCCGATCTCGAACCGCTCGTCCACCACCCCCACCCGGTGGGGGGATGCGCCGCAAAGGCCGTTGGACAGGAGGCGGATGAGGTCCCGGAGCAGGGTGGTCTTGCCGCAGCCGGGGGCGGAATACAGGAGCGTGGCGCGCAGCCGCCCCTCCGCCAGCAGCCCCGGCAGCACCCCCTCCCCGCAGCCCACCACGGGCCGCAGGATGCGGATGCAGAAGCCCGTCACCATGGCGGGCGCGCCGGTATCGGCGGCGATGCGCCCGGTGATGCCCACCCGGCAGCCGCTGTTCAGGGTGATGAACCCCTGCTGTATCTCCTTCTCCCAGGCGTAGCGGGCGTGATTGCAGAAGGCCAGGAGCAGCCCCTCCTGCTGCCCCTCCCGGAGCATGGGCCGCCCGTTGGGAGCGTAGAGCAATCGGCTCCCGGCAGCCGTGACCACCTCCATGGGCTTGCCCAGCCGAAGCCGAAGCTCCGTGACCCCGGGCAGTTCCAGGGGCGCCAGGGCCTGACGCATGTCCTCCGTCAGCAGGGGCAACAGCCAGGTTTTCCAATCCATTCTTTCTTCCATGGTCCACTCTATGACCTGTCCACCCCGCCCATGTGCATGCAACAAAAAAAGCGGCCCGCCGGGGCGAACCGCACGTATTTATGTGGATTTATAACAGTGTCCTGAAGGCTAGGCCGGAGGTCCGGTCGAACCAGGGCGCTTCGCCCCGGCGGAAGCCCTCGAAGATGCGGCGGCAGGTGGCCAGGTCCTCCGTGGTGAAATACAGGGTCACAAAGTCGAAGGGCGGCAGGGATTTGTCGCCGAGGTACAAGGGCACGGAGTTGAACAGGGTCGTGTACCGCCGCCCGTGACAGACCATGGGGAAGACGATGCCCTTGCGGTCCACCAGCTCGGGGTGGCCTGCGCAGCCGCCGCAGCCCTTCTCGCCCCGGGCAGGGCAGGCGCGGAACTGCATGAGGGGCAGGCGGCCGTAGGCGAGGATGCCCCGGGGCCGGGTCCCGCCCAGCTTCGCCCCCATCTTCACCGGCAGCTCGAAGGACAACGTAGTGTCTGCAAGGCCCAGCCGTTCATAGGCTTCCAGGGACAGGGTGTTGGTCACGTTCAGGGTGGGGCCGCCGTGAACCGCGAGCCCGGCCCTTTGGGCCAAGATGAGCTCGCACACGTTCCCCGCCACCGCGTCCGTGAGCCCCTTCTCCTTCAGTGCCAGCAGCCGATCCAAAATGGCCTGCTCCTCCAGGGGCCAGATGAGCTGCGGGAGCTCCGCCCACACCGGCGTCTCCCCTGCCAGCAGCTCCGGGCGCCCCTCGATCTCTTCCATGGGCAGGACGACCGCCTCGACGCCGGGGGCAAAAAAGACCTGCTCCGCCCGCTCGAAGCGCAGGCGCAACGTTTGCTTATGGGGCGTGTACGGTGGTATTGCGGGTGCTGCCATGGCGTGGAGCGCGTAACCGTTGCCCCGGCTACGCAAGGCCAGGAGTTTATCCAGCGCCTCCCGCCTTAGGC
>JAEEGF011635617.1_pt1 | contig 13712 bp, 12 predicted proteins | sample 9134171 | NCBI WGS metagenome assembly JAEEGF01 (sample SAMN16246542, study PRJNA631951) | gut metagenome | biome: gut microbiome; feature: rumen; material: AP-attached | host: Bos | place: Iran: Karaj | collected 2018-10
CGCCCTCATCTGTAATCTTGCGGAGCTTGCTCAAAGAGAAGATCTGGAATCCGCCGGAATCTGTAAGGAAGTTTTTCTTCCACTGAGAAAATCCGTGAAGTCCGCCGGCTTCTTTAATCAGATCCGGACCTGGTCTTAAGAAAAGATGATAGGTATTTGCAAGGATGATATCAAAATCAATTTCTTCAAGAAAATCTTTTGGCATTGCCTTTACTGTAGCGTTTGTTCCTACAGGCATAAAAACAGGAGTTCTTACATCTCCATGTGGAAGATGTACTGTTCCTGTTCTTGCACGGCTGTCTTTATTCTTGTGCTTAATATCAAAAATCTTTAAAACTTCACTCATTCTAACCTCTTATGTGCGTGCAAATCTTAGAAGCACAACACTGATAACTGTAAAGAAAATAACCGGCGACCAGGCTCCAGCAAAAGCAGAAATATAACCATGCTTTGCAAGAACCATAGTTACCATCATTGTAACATAAAACAGAACTGATGCACCAATACAAGATGCAAGACTTATAAGAAGCACATTCTTTCGTGTTTTACCTGTGAGCCCGATTGAAAGAAACACAACGATAAACACAATAAATGGGAACGCAAACTTCTTATAGTATTCTGAAAGCTCTTCATTATACGGAAGTCCAGCTTTTTTAAGATGCTGTATATAAAGCTTTGCCTCTTCTGCCGAAACTGACTGAACATCTACGTTTGTTTTACGGAAGATTTCATACGACTCGGTAAGCGAATTAACATAATCATAATTAACGTTTGTAACCTTGAGTGTATCTTCTACCGGCTCATACTGCACCGGCTCCTCCAGCTCCCAAACCTGCCGCTCAGTGTTCCACACAGCCTGCTTACTGTAAATTATTGCAAGCAGTTCGCGCCCCTCTCCACGGAAAACAAAATAACAGGTACGAAGCTTTTTCTGACTTTCCAGATAACGTGCTGCAGAGTAAATAATTCTTCCGTTTTCTGAAAGTACAATTACATTTGTGTTATTTTCGTTTTTCTTTTTCTGAAGAAGAGTTTCCTGCATGGTTGTTTTCTTTTCGTAAGTCTGAACAACAAATTTATTTTCAAACACGAAAAGTCCGTAAGCCATTGCAAGACTGATTACGAGAAGCGGAAGTGTAAAACGGAAAAGCGAAACACCAGACGCAAGCAGCGCCTGAATCTCGTTTGCCGCATACATTTCGCTGAGCGCATAAGATGTTGAAAACAGAATAGCTACCGGAACCGCATACCATATAGTTTTTGGAACATAATATGCCATAACCATAAGAATATCTTTTGCCGCGCAGTTATTCTGAAGATAATTTGCAATATTCATAAAAAGGTCAACGAGATTGAGTACGAGCGCAAAAAAGAACATTGCGCCAAAAAAAAGAGGAAGTACTTTTTTCAACAGATAAATTATAAGCTTCATAATTTCCTACTTCTTTACCACTACTTCTTTATAAGTCTCGTTAAGAAAATTAAACCGAATCCACCAATCAAAAAGTTTGGCGTCCATATACACCAAAACGCATTCAGACCAACTTTTGTTACAAGCAGCTGACCTACAATCTGAACGGCCCAGTATAAAACGCAGATGACAAGACCAAGGAAAAGTCCAATCATCTGTCCGTTGTTTTTACCAAACAGAAAGGCCATTGAAAAAGCAAGCAGTGCAAAAAAGATTGAACCAAACGGAATTGCAAATTTCTTATGCCATTCCATTCCCCACAAATTAATTTTGCGGATTGTACTTGGATTTTCTGAATGCTCAGACTTCATCTCATTAAGTCTTTTTGTAAGGTCATATGTTGTCATCTCGCGCGGGTTCTGAGAATTAGAACCAAGGAACGTAGAATCAAAAACGTTCATAACGGTTCTTGCCGAGCGCAGAATATCATAATTGTTTCTATTATTAGATTTAATTGTGAGGACGGTTGCATCATTCATATCAAACTGCATAAGAACGCCCTCTTCCTTAGCACCCATTAAAACAGACTCGCCAGCAACAATAAGACGGTCTTCTCCATCTTTTGGATCTATAATTACAATATCAGAAACTGTGTTTCCTTCTACATTTCCAAAAACAATATTTGCTGAATCAAGATGCTTAACACTGTTCGACTCAAGCTCAATAGACGGAGTTGAGTTTACAATTTTTCGCATCAGCTGATTATATTTGATTGTTCCAAGAGGAAGCAGATAGTCGTTCACAAAGAAGGAACCAATGGAAATAATAATTCCAAGCAGAGCAACAGGAACAAAAATCTTAAAGAAAGAAAGTCCGGCTGCTCTGAAAATCAAAATCTCATTACTGCTCATCATTCCGCCAAGGCTCATAAGGAAACCTACAAGCGTTGCAAAAGGCGCCGACTGCGCAATGATGAACGGAAGACTGTAAATCATAATGTGCATTACATCTACAAAAGGTGCAGACTTAGCAAGCAGTTTTTCTACATCCAGCAGAATCTGATTTACAAAGAAAATCATAAAGAAGAAAAAGAATGATACAAGAAAATAAAGAAACAAATCCTTAAACAGATATTTGATGAGGATATGATTTCGCAGAACACTTTTTCTACGATCGTTGTATTCTTTAATTTTCCTGATAAAAGGCCAGATTGTTTTTACAAGGCGGCTTTGTCGGATTTTTGCAATCACGGGTTTTACATTCATTTACTTGCCTGCCGAAACTCCAGTAGAGCCGAACCCGCCGGTTCCACGTTCTGTCTCACTAAGACTTTCTGTAATTGTAAACTTTGCCTGAGTTACAGGTGCAATGATCATCTGAGCAATGCGGTCTCCCGAATTAATCGTAAAATCTGCATCACTAAGATTTATGAGGATTACTTTGATTTCACCACGGTAATCGCTGTCTATAGTTCCCGGTGTATTCAAAACAGTTACACCGTTCTTTGCAGCAAGGCCTGAGCGAGGACGCACCTGCACTTCATACCCTTCGGGAATCTCAAAGAAAAGTCCTGTCGGCACCATTGCAAACTTACCGGCAGGAATTGTGAGAGGTTCATTAAGCAGGGCGCAGAGGTCTGCACCTGCCGCGCCCGCTGTTTTATATTCTGGAATAATGGCGCCTTTTGACGCCATACATTTTACATTTACCATTTATCTTTTACTCTATCTGATTGACAGAAGACCACCGATAATCAGCAGATCCTTTGCAACATTCAGAATCCAGAACATTGCATCGCCGTCAAGTTTGCCTACACCGAAAGAACGGCTGAAAACATCAGCTACAACAGCAATAACAATCCAGATTACAGTAAGAATAAGCATAACTGTATTGTCCCAGCTTCCAAGGTCGCGGAAAATTGTGATTGCAATGCAAACGCCGCCAATCAGCAAAACAACTGCTACAGCAATTGCAACAATCTTTGCAAGGTCACCGCTGAAGATTTCATAAATTGCAGCACCTGCTTCGCTAGACTTAATTGATCCGCCAACACCGAGCATACAGAGACCTGTGATGATAAAGTATGCTGCAAGCGCAATTCTTAAAAAGAGTGCACCTAAACCTCTGTTAGTTGTTTTTCCCATATGTTCCTCCTAATATAATAATTCCCCGTCAGAAGCGGGGAATAAATTACATCTTCAAAAAATGGATTGCTTCGTCACTCACTTCGTTCATTCCTCGCAATGACGTCATTGCGAGGAGCCCGCAGGGCGACGTGGCAATCCATATCAATTATTTCTGCTCATCAAGAGCGTCAATGTAAGAAAGGTTCAATCTTCCCTGCTTGTCTACTTCGAGCAGCTTAACTGGGATCTGCTGACCTTCTGTAAGAACGTCAGTTACCTTGTTTACGCGCTGCTTAGAAAGCTTAGAAATGTGGCAGAGACCTTCTTTTCCAGGAAGGATTTCTACGAAGGCACCAAAGTCCATAATGCGCTTTACAGTTCCCTGGTAGATTGTTCCAACCTCTGGATCTTCTGTAATGCCCTTAACAGCCTTCTTAGCAGCTTCAGCGTTCAAACCGTTCTTAGAGTAGATTGTTACAGTTCCGTCATCTTCAGTGTTGATTGTTACATCATACTGAGCGCAGAGAGCCTTAACATTCTTTCCGCCTGGTCCAATGAGAGCGCCAATCTTGTCTACAGGAATCTTCATTGTAAGAATCTGTGGAGCGTTCTTAGCGAGTGGAGCCGGCTTATCGATGCACTTCTCCATGATTGAGAGGATGTGGAGACGACCCTGACGAGCCTGTTCCATAGCCTTCTTCATGATTTCAGTTGTTACACCGGCAATCTTAATATCCATCTGGAAACCGGTAATACCGTCTTTTGTTCCGGCTACCTTAAAGTCCATATCACCAAGGTGGTCTTCTTCACCAAGGATATCGCTCAAAATCTTATAGCGGCCATAAGGATTGTCTCCCTCTGGTTCTGTGATAAGACCCATAGCAATACCTGCTACCATCTTCTTCATTGGAACACCGGCAGCGAGCATACAGAGTGTACCACCACAAGTAGAAGCCTGAGATGAAGAACCGTTAGATTCCATGATTTCAGATACTACGCGGATTGTGTATGGGAACTCTTCGCGGCTTGGAACCATTGCAGCAAGTGAGCGGCGGGCAAGGTTACCGTGACCAATTTCGCGGCGGCCTGTTGTAAGCTTACCTGTTTCACCAACTGAGTATGGCGGGAAGTTATAGTGAAGGATGAAGTGCTCTGAGCGGTCTCCATCAATATCATCATAAGACTGTTCGTCCATTGCAGTACCAAGAGTACAAACAGCAAGAGACTGTGTTTCACCACGAGTAAAGAGTGCGCTTCCGTGTGGAGTTGGCAATACGTTTACTTCGCAAGTAATAGGACGGATTTCATCAGTCTTACGACCGTCAATACGAAGTCCTTCATCAAGAATTGACTTACGGAGAAGCTTGTACTGAATATCATCCATCAAATTACAGAAAAGCTTAGCCTGAATTGGGTCAGCCAGCTGTTCAGCATATTTTGCAGCCAGATCCTTCTGAACCTGAGCAATAGCCTTACCACGGTTGATTTTGCTGTCTTTGAAGCAGGCTTCTTTAAGAAGTGGTGTTGCTTCAGCTTCGATAGTTTCTGCATTTTCAAGAGTTACATCAAGAGGGTTCAAAGGAAGCTTTTCCTTACCAGCCTTCTTAACGAGCTCTTCCTGCAAAAGACACATATCTGTAATAAAGCCCTGAGCCTTTTCAAGAGCGCCGAGCATTACTTCTTCAGAAACTTCGTTGGCACCACCTTCTACCATTGTAAAGCCGTCTTTAGTTCCGGCAACAACAATTTCGAGTTCACCCTTTTCAATCTGTTCAAAAGTTGGGTTGATAATGTATTCACCGTTCATGTATCCAATACGGCAGGCAGCTACCGGACCGTGGAATGGAATATCAGAAATACATGTTGCAGCAGAAGCAGCAATAACGGCAAGAATATCCTGAGTGTGAACACCGTCGCAAGAAACACAAGTTGGAACAATCTGAAGTTCGTGACCAAATGACGGTTCAAAAAGTGGGCGCATAGGGCGGTCAATAAGACGGCTAACTAAGATTTCCTTATCCTTTGGACGACCTTCGCGTTTTACAAAGCCACCAGGGATTTTTCCGGCAGCATAGAATTTTTCGTTGTACTCAACAGTTACAGGAACAAAATCCTGACCTTCTGTTACGCTAGACGAAGCACAAATAGTTGCAATAATAGCGGCTCCGCCCCACTGAGCGTAAACACATCCATTAGCCTGTTTACCGATTTTTCCTGTTTCGAGGATGAGATCGGCATCTCCAAGTTTGTAGGTTACTCTTTCTACAGACATAAATTTAACTCCTACACACGTCACTACATCCGACGCATGTTTTTTTCTATTTATTAGTAAAACTAATATACTTATTTAAGCATCCCTTTTGATAAAAAAGAGATATTCAATTTTAATCTATAATAAAATAATAATCAATTGACCCTATCTGCACGATTAAACAAAAAAAATCCCGCGCAACATTGAGTCGGCGGGATTCTGCAGCAATGCTGAAAAATGTCAGCATATTGCACTGTTTGACTACTTACGTAATCCAAGTTCCTTGATGAATGCACGGTAGCCTTCGAGGTCTGTGCGTTCAAAGTACTTAAGCATCTTACGGCGCTGTCCTACAACCTTAAGAAGAGCACGTTTTGCAGAACCATCCTTAGGGAAAGTCTTAACATGTTCTGTAAGCTGTTGTACACGCTGAGTAAGTAAAGCAATCTGAACCTTTACGTTACCAGTGTCATTTTCTTTTGCACCATATTTCTTAATGGTAGCAGCAGTTGTTTCTTTTGTAAGTGCCATATAGCAACTCCTTAAAATAATTATATCAGCCTATATAAGCGGAAAATCTTGCAGGTCTTAATCTGGAGTTTTAGACTAAAATCACAAAAGAATCCGTACTATAAGCCTGGAAATAAAATTATATAGCAATTTTATTGATTAATCAACACTAAAACCCGCTTTACAGTTATAAGAACCGTACACTCTTACATTCCGGTGGATTCAATATCTTTCCACCCTTAATTTCAAGGCGGATATATTCATTTTTTTCAGATTCAGTTCTATATAACCCATCACCCGGCAATACCTGAACTGCTTCGCCTGTTAAATCAAGCTCATAAGGTCTTGCAAGCAGCTCTTCAACCGTGGCAAAAAAGCCTTTCTGAATCATCTGGCGGATATAGGAGGAACTTACCCTTTCATCTTCATCAGTTCCTTCGCGATAATAGACAGGATCCACAAAAATACATTCAACGTTATTCTGTCCTGCCCAGTATTTTATTGCCTGTGCATCAGTAGCACCCTTATAACCGCACCTGAAGTCAATTCCTTCTGCCAGAAGCTTCATGCTGCAGGATTTTAAAAGGATATTCAAAAAATCTGCACCGGCTATACCTGCAAAAGCTTCGTTAAAATCAACAAGAACTGCAAAATCAATGCCAAGATTTTCAAAAAGCTTAAGCCTCTGATTCAGGGTAGAAACATCACCCTTATAATCACCCGAATGCTTTATACTCGGCAGCGGTCTTAAAAAAGTTATTACCCCGGATTTCAAGCCTTTTTTTCTGCAGCCGTCAACAAGAGCATTCAAAAGCTCACGGTGCCCCAGATGAAGCCCATCAAAACTGCCGACAGAAATGCCAGTTGACTGCGGAAAAAGCTCACTGCTGTTTGAGTTTATAATATCATTCCAGGAAAAAGTCTTAATTGCCATATATTATTTATTGAAAATATTATATCCTAAATTAACGAAAAATAAAATAAAAACGAACTAAGGAAAGTAATTATACTATGACCGCAACAGAAAAATACCTTCAAATGAATCATAATTTCATCGTATTACGAGATTCAATTTTTAATCCTGATGTTGAAGAAGAGCCGGAAAATGAAAAGGTGGAGCAGCAGGTTCTGGCAGCACTTGGCATTCTGGATCAGTATCTCACCTACTACAAGGAGCTGAATCAAATAAAAACGCGGCAGAAGGATTAACTTTTGAAGTTCCGCCGTCTGCCGCGTGGTAAAATATTTCTATTATTTAGATTGTATAAATCCAGCCTTCAGGAGCCTCAAGTCTGCCCATCTGAATACCTGTAAGAGTATCGTAGATTTTTGACAGAACTGGTCCCATATCTTCTTTGCCTTCGTTGTAAACAATCTCTTTTCCGTGATCGTTGATTTTTCCAATTGGAGAAATAACAGCAGCAGTACCGCAGAGACCGCATTCAACAAAATCACCGAGTTCATCTTTGCTGATCTGGCGCTCTTCAACTTCCATTTTAAGGTAATCTTTTGCAACAACAAGCAATGAACGTCTTGTAATTGAAGGAAGAATTGAGTTTGACTTAGGTGTTACAAGTTTTCCATCCTTTGTAATAAAGATGATGTTTGCACCACCTGTTTCTTCTATATAAGTATGACTTGCAGGATCAAGATAGATGTTTTCTGCAAAACCGCATTTATGTGCATCAACAATATTGTACAGAGACATTGCATAGTTCAAACCGGCCTTGATGTCTCCAGTTCCATGAGGAGCAGCACGGTCTCTGTCTGAAATACGAACTGTAATTGCCTTTACACCACCCTTGAAATATGGACCAACAGGTGTAACAAGGATTCTGAACTGATATTCGTCAGCAGGTTTAACACCAATAACAGAGCTGCTTCCGAACATATAAGGACGGATATAAAGAGTTGCACCGCTGCCATAAGGTGGAACCCAGTCTTTATTTGCTTCTATAGTCTGAAGGACGGCTTCAATAAAACGTTCTTTTGGGAAAACAGGCATTTCAAGTCGTTTACAAGAATCTGCCATACGTTCTGCGTTAAGGTCAGGACGGAAAGTTACAATGTCGCCATGTTCTGTTGTATATGCCTTCAGGCCTTCAAAACAAGTCTGTGCATACTGCAATACACCGGCACATTCGTTGATTTTTACCGTATGGTCAGAAGTAAGTTTTCCTTCATCCCATTCACCGTTTTTCCAGTTGGCAACATAGCTTTTAGAAGTTTCTATGTAGCCAAAAGATAAGTTACCCCAGTCAAGATTTTTTTTAGCCATATATTCCTCCAGCTGATATAAATTATTTGTTATACTTTAATTATACTAAAGTAAGTTTAATACTATTTAAGTCTTTATTCAAGAGCAAGAAATACAAATACTTTATTCATGCATTACATATTCTTTATCTGCATCAATTAACTCTATCATTTTTTCTGCAACGTCTGGTGCAAATTGAGAACCGATTCCTTTTTTTATTTCGGTGCGGACAAAATCCTGCGGTAAATAACTTCGGTAACTTCGGTTAGAAGTCATAGCATCGTAAGCATCGGCAACACTGATAATACGGGCATATTCAGGAATCTGAGTATCGGTCAAGCCATCAGGATATCCTTTTCCATCCATACGCTCATGATGCCAGCGAACTCCATTTTCCAAATCAGGCATTGTTGTAATATTCTTCAATATTTCATAACCGATTTCCGGATGTTCCTTTACAACATTATATTCTTCTTCTGTAAGATTATCGCGCTTATTAATAATCCAGTCTGGAACACCAATCTTTCCAATATCGTGAAGTAAAGCAATAAGATAAATCTTATGCTGTTCTTTTTCATCTTTTCCAAGCGCTGCCGCAAGCATTTTTGAATAATCGGCTACGCGTTTTGAATGACCGCTTGTATATTTATCCTTGGCATCTATTGTAGTGGCAAGAGCCTGAGTTACTTCAATAAGGAGCTTTTCGGAATTATTCTTTTCTTCTTCAAGTTCTTTTGTTCTTTGTTCTACCTGATTTTGTAAGTCATCTTTAAGTTCAAACAGTTTTTTAAAAAGAAGATTTCTGTTGCGTTCAGCTTTTGTAAGCCTGATTTTAATTACACTTGCAAAAATAAACTCAATTATGTAAAGCATTGGAAAACGAACACGCATTGTATCTGAATACTGATAGCAGAACTTTGAAAGAGGTGTCCAGAAAGCAAGGACTACAAAAAGCAGATAAAATGAGTTTACAACAAAGAAAACTCTTCTTTTATTGGTGAAAAAAGTAAAGAAAGTAATTATACACATCCAGAAGATTCCGAATCCCTGCTGACCACCGGTTATAAGATAGACAAACTCCATCAAAAAGCTCAGCGTAAAACCCAGAATCAGAAAAAACTTCGTTCTTTTTGTTATTGTTGTAATGATAAAAGAAAGCAGAAACAATGGTCCATACACAAGGCTTACAATAACCATGGCCTTATTGCCTTCAATGGCATTAATTACAACCATAGCTGTACCAAGAATGAACATTGTAAGAGAAACAACTTTAGCTACAAGAAGCATATCTTTTTCATCAGTAAAGATTATTTCCCTAGCTTTCTGTCTGTCTAATTCATCAAGATCTGCATAATCTTTCTTGTCCAACATAGATTAATTGTAAACGCTTTTTTCTAAATGTCAAAACAAAAAAATTGTCGGGACAAGCCCGACAATTACAAGTAGTGTGCAGTTTTTGTTTTACTGTTATTTGACTTTTCGCAGGAAGGCATCCTTATAACCGTATGCCTTGAATCTTGCAAGAACAGTTGCATATTCGTCTACAGAAAGCGGTCCAATAAGAATCTGCTTAGCTGTTCCGGCTGCATTTGGAACTATTGCCAGTGGATAATTCTTTCCATATTTCTTAACAATTTCCATTATATTCTCGTCATCACGCAAAGAAGCAATCTGTACATAGTAAGATTTAGACTGCAGGTCAGCAAGACTGTTGACCATATACTTTTCGTAGCCCTTCTCTACAGGTACCGGTGCCGGCTCTGGAACAGGTTCTGGTTCAACAACTGGTTCAGGCTCAACTACAGGCTCTGGTTCAACAACCGGTGTAAGTTCTTCAGCTTTTTCTGTAACTACAGGAACTACCGGCTCAGGCTCTGGTTCAGGTTCTTCTGTATTCTCTGGAGGATTATCATCAGCAGGAACAAGTACTATAGCCTGATATTCATCATATTCATCTTCTGCAGTTGCTTCAATTTCTTCTACAGGTTCAGTTTCTTCTTCTACAGGCTCCGGTTCTTCTACTACCAATTCAACTTCATCTTCAAAGAACTCTTCATCCTCTATTTTTTCAAGAACTTCTTCCGGTTCTTCTTCGAACTCTTCTTCTTCAACAATTTCTTCTGTCTCAGGCTCTGGTTCTGCTTCTTCCTCTTCTACGATTTCTTCTTCTTCAACAATTTCTTCTGTCTCAGGCTCAGGTTCTGATTCTACTTCTTCCTCTTCAAAGTCTTCGTCTTCTACAAAGTCTTCATCCTCTGCAAAATCCTCGTCCTCATCAACATATTCGTAATCATCTGAATCATCAAAGAGCTCTTCATCATCCTCATATTCTTCATATTCGTCTTCATCTTCTTCAATTTCTTCTTCAGGCTCTTCTTCTGCTTCTTCTTCCTCTTCTTCAAAGCCGAAGTCTTCATCATCAGAATAAGATTCTTCGTAGTTTTCGTCTTCTTCTAATTCTTCTTCGTCTTCGTCATAGTAATCTTCATCATCTATATATTCTTCTTCGTAATCTTCATCTTCCTCATAGTCTTCTTCATAATCTTCATCGAAGTCTTCGTAGTCATCTTCGTAGTTTTCGTATTCTACATAGTCTTCTTCATAATCTTCTTCAGATTCATCTTCGCCTTCATCATAATTATCATCAGCAGTAAAGTCGTCCTCGTAGAACTCAAGGTCAGCCTCATCCATAGTTTCTTCTTCATCTTCCTCATCAAATGAATAATCATATTCATTATCCATATCTTCTTCTGTATCTTCTGTCTCAGTTTCTTCTGATTCTGTTTCTTCTGATTCTGTTTCTTCTGATTCTGTTTCTTCAGTTTTATCAGCTTCAACCTCTGATTCATCAAAGGTATAATCTGCTTCTTCAGATGAAGAATAGCTTGTATCTTCTGAATTATCTTCATCGTATGAGTATTCTTCTTCGTTTTCAGAATCTATATAATCTTTAGCATAATCTTCAGTGTTGTAAAGCTGGCTTGCGATTATGGCAGAACCATAATCTCTGCCGTCCTGATTAGAACGCTTTGTAATTTTTACAATATTATTGGCCTTACCGTCTATTCCAATTGCAGCAGCAGCTTCTGGAGAAAGCATTATTGCAACACCTTCGGATGGATCCAAAGCTCCTATAACAAGAATATCAACAGTTCTGTCGCCAGTAATGTTTGTTACGCTGATCATATCGCCAGGAAGATAACCTACAGTTTTTGCGAATAATCCCTGCGGGAAAACACCTGCTTCCACAACAACAGCCCTTCCATCAAGTGACGGACTGAAGGATGCAAGCATAAAACATCCTGCAACAACAGCGCAAACTCGTGATACAACCTTAAATAATTTATTCTTCATATTCCTACCCATCCTTAGGCATAAGCTAAGCTTTTACAGCTTTTATTGCTCGTTTTATTTCAAATATTAAATTGGCAGAAAGCAGGCCTAAATCATCTCCATTATTTTCGGCATCTGAAAATGACATGGTACTTTCCTTTATTTTTTTGCCTGTAACAGCCGAAGCGACTGTCCAGTCAACTCTTTCCAGACCAGTTTCCCTTATTGTTTCTTTTTTCTTTCCCGTTTTTTTCGGGGTTCCGGTTTTCTGGGCAGAACCATCATAGAAAAGCTTAATCTGCACAAAATAATCAGCTCCGCCTTCGTAAGCATCTCCCAATCCTGTGTTATAAAGCGATAAATCCTGCTTTTCAGACACAGAAACAGAAGCCGGTGTATTTGACACAATAAAACCGTTGTCAAAAAAACCGTCCAGAAGTCCGTCTTCAATAACGAGGGAAGATTCTGCAACTTTATCTGTTGCAATGTTGTGCTGAATAATCTGAATTGTTATCTGTTTTGCAAATACTGTTGATGAAAACAGCAGGCAGGCCAGAAACAAGATTGACTTTTTCAGTTTCCCCATTACGCACCCCAAACAATAAGGTTAACCTTGTGTACAAGGTTATATACTTTTACATCGGAGTAATAAATTGCGATGTTTAGTATTTTTTTTACATATTTGCAGAATTAACCCTAGTGTGATAAAATATTCTGAACGGGACGGGAAATGGAAAAACGTATTTATATAATTGGTGCCGGGTTTGCCGGGCAGACAATTGCAGACGACATTAAAAGAAAAAAAATCTTCGGTAAAGTAAACGCCTTTCTTGATGATGACAAATCTATAATCGGTACAACAATTGACGGTATTCCGGTTCTTGGTCCAATCAGCAACGTAACTTCAATCCTCAGTAATTCAGATGATGATGAAGCGATTATAGCAATACCGTCCGCTCCCGTTGAAAGAATCCGCGAAATATATGATATCCTGCAGAAAAATAAGTTCAAACACATAAAAATCCTGCCTGGAATAAGCCAGGTTATAAACGGAACCGCCCATTTTGTTCAGACAAGGGAAATTGACCCGCTTGATATTCTTGGCCGAACCCCGATTGCAATTTCCTTAAAAGAAAGCCTTTCGTACCTGCGCGGCAAACGAGTTTTGATTACAGGTGCCGGCGGTTCAATCGGTTCGGAGCTTGCAAGACAGCTGCTTTCTGGTGGAGCAGAAAGACTTTACCTTTTTGGTCACGGCGAAAACTCAATCTGCCAGATTTTCCGCGAGCTTAAAGTGCTCCAGGCAGAAGGCGTTGGAGAAAAAGCAACGGTTGTTCCTATTATTGGCGATATGCGCGACAGGGAATACGTTGACTACATCATAAAACAGACTAAGTGTAATGTAATTTTCCATTGTGCGGCCTACAAGCATGTTCCAATGATGGAAGAAAACCAGGTTGCAGCAATTGAAAACAATGTATTCGGTACCAAGAACCTTCTTGATGCAGCCTTAACCCACAAGGTAGAACGATTTGTGCTTATTTCTACCGATAAGGCTGTTGAACCGGTTAGTGTATACGGTGTTTCTAAAATGCTCTGCGAAAAGATGGTGCTTGCGGCTGCAGATAAAGCAAGAGAAGCAGGAAACAACCAGGCAATTATGTTTGTACGCTTTGGTAATGTTCTTGGAAGCCGTGGTTCAATTCTTCCGTTATTCCAGACTCAGATTAAAACCGGAGGCCCGCTCACCGTTACCGATAAAAAAATGGAACGCTTTTTTATGACAATTCCGGAAGCCTGTTCCCTTGTTCTGCAGACTGGCGG
>JAEEGF010768500.1_pt1 | contig 13711 bp, 11 predicted proteins | sample 9134171 | NCBI WGS metagenome assembly JAEEGF01 (sample SAMN16246542, study PRJNA631951) | gut metagenome | biome: gut microbiome; feature: rumen; material: AP-attached | host: Bos | place: Iran: Karaj | collected 2018-10
TTGGGGTGTCAGCAAAGACTTGTCGACCCCCTTCGAATCGGACCCGCTTCGCTGGGCTCCGATTCTAGAAGGATTACATCACCGCTGCGCGCCTCGGCCGAACACTTCGACACTTGCGGCGATAGAAGTATTTTCGGGCAGAAATGAATTCCGCCCGAAAATGATCCAAAACTGTTTCGCGGCTTCCGATCCGCGAACTCTGCGAGGCTTTCATGAGTTTTGTCTGCAGTTTGAAGGGTCGTGCCGCAGGAAGGTCCCGACGGGATCCGACATAACCCTGCGAATCGCGCCGCATTTCACAAGGGATTTCGATCGCCGCTTCCCGCCCTGCTCAGCGTGCCAGGAGCGACGCCGCCTCCGCCCCGGTCTCCCGGGCGAAGCGTTCCAGCAGCTCCGGGGGAAACGCCGCAGACCGACTGTCTGCCGGGCTCTCCTCATGCTTACGAACCAGCATCCGCCGGAACGCCTCCAGAGCGGGCAGATCGATCGTCAGGCCGGTGTGCAGGGCATTCAGATCGACCTCCAGCACGTCCTCCATAGCTTTCCGACTCCAGGGCCTGCTGTGATACAGGGCGTATCCGGCCCGGTGACATTCCTTCCGGTACAGGGGGAACCAGTCCGCCTCCGGCGGGAGGGAGCCGCGGAAGACCGGGATGACCTCCGTATCCCACCGGAGATCCGCCAGCAGATGTACCAGCCACCCCGCCTCGAAGGGATCCTTCCTGTCCAGCTGCTCCGCCAGCCGGAGCAGCGCCTGATACCGGTCCGGCTCCCGCCGAAGATGGACGGCGTCTTTCTCCTCCCGGCGGCTGAGATAATCCGGGGCCAGGCTGCCCAGGCAAAACAGGGGCGCGTCTCCCCCGGGGATCTCCCGGGCCACCAGCAGATGGATCATTGCGGAAGGCATTCCCTCTCCTCCTTTCGGATCTCCCGGAGCAGTTCTTCCTCCCTTCCGCTGCAGGTGAACATCAGGATCTGCCGTTCCCCGGCCAGGTCCAGGAGCAGCTCCAGGGCGCGCTTTGCCCGTGTATCGTCAAAGGTCAGCAGAACGTCGTCCAGGATCAGAGGACAGGGATCCTCCTCCCCCAGGGCCAGGCGGCAGATGGCCAGGCGCACCGCCAGATAGACCTGGTTCTTCGTCCCCTCGCTGAGATACTCCAGGGACCGGGGCTCCAGATCGTCGGCGGGCTGGACGGAAAAGCGCATCTCCCGATCAAAGTATATGCCTGTATACCGACCGCCGGTGAGGGTCTTCAGCAGCAGGCCGGCCTCCCGGCTCACCAGGGGTGCGAAGCGTCCCTGCATCTGCCGGCCCGCCTCCGCCAGGGCCTGCTCCGCCAGATCCAGGGCGGCGTAGTCCTCCTCTCCGGCGGTGATGGCTTCCCGCAGGGCCTCCGCTTCGGAGGCCAGGACCAGGGGGTCGCCCAGCAGAGAGAACATGGTCTCCTCCCGGGTCAGGGCCCGCTCCGTTTCCCGGAGGCTGTATTCCGTCTCTCCCAGACGGCGCTCCGCCTCTTCCCGGCTCATGCGGGTTTCCCCTTCCAGTTTCTCGGGTTCCTCCTCCAGGGCGTCCGCCAGGGTCTCCGCCAGCCGATGGGCGGCCTCGGCTCCGCTGCGGGCCTTTTCCAGCTCCGCCAGGAGGGCGTCGATCCGATCCGCCGCCGCCATAGGATCTTCCTCTCCGCCGCAGCGGGCGATCTCCTTCGCTTTTTCCAGGGCTGCGGTGCATTCCGCCGTTTCTTCCTCATCCGCCCGGAACTGGCGCTCCAGCTCCTGGATCCGGGCTTCGGCCCGATCCAGTTCGGACTGCCGTTCCTGCCGCAGGGCGGCTTCCCGGCCCGCGGCCCGACGCAGGAGGAGGATACCGGGGATCGCCAGCAGGATGAAAACCGTCATCAGGTATCCCGCCCACGCCGGCAAACCGGGCAGCACCGGATGGACCAGAGTCAGAACGCCGAAAGCCGCGATCAGAACGCCCAGGACGATCAGCAGGATCCCCGGACCTCTCCCCGGCTGACGGGGGACCTGCTCCGGGTCGGGGAGCTGTGCCGCTTCATCCCGGGCAGCATGCAGCAGCTCCTCCATGGCCGCCCGGTCCTTCTCCGCTTCCTCCAGCCGGACCGCCGCCGCCCGAAGATCGTCAGCCGTCTCGGCGGTCCGGCCTGCCCGCCGGCTCTCCAGGCTCCCGGCCTTTTCCTCCAGTTCACGGGCTTCCTGTTCCGCTGCGGTCAACCTGCGCCGACGCTCCAGAAGGGCGTCCCGGCGGTGGAGGCGAAGTTCCAGCTTCAGCGCTTCCTGCAGCTCTCCCAGACGATCCCGGTCCCGACGAAGGTTTTCCAGGCGTTTCGTTCCATCCTCCAGCCGCGTCAGCGCGTTCTTTTTTTCTTCCAGCGCCTGTTCCGCCTCGGGAATGCTGCCGCTCTGGCCCCGCCAGCGGCGTTTTCTCTGCCATCGGCGCAGCCGGTCTTCCGCCTCACGGGCGGTGCTCAGCTCCTCACCGGAGGAGACCAGCCGCATGAGCCGCTTTTCCAGATCCCGGTCTGCATCCACTCGCAGCTCTGAGCCGGAGAGGTAGGCGCTGCGCCGAAACACCGGCTCGGATACCCCCAAAAGCTTCTCGCCGATATCCGCCCCCTGGAGCTCCGGCACTTTCTCCCCGGTCCCGGTGAGGACCGCCGTACATGGCCCCATGGGTTTTCCCGCGCTGACGGCGCTCCGGGTGATCGTGATCTCCTGATCCCTCCAGACCAGGTCCATGCGTCCCTGCATGGGGCTGCCGTTCCAGGGCAGATACCGGATCCGGTCCGGCAAGCTTCCCTGCTTCGCCCGCTCCGAAGTGGATATCCCATAGATCATTGCCCGGATGAATCGGCTCCAGGTGGATTTCCCCGTTTCGTTCCCGGAATGGAGGATGTTCAGGCCGGGCTGCAGCTCCAGCTCCGCATCCTGCAGACCGCCGAATACCGCGCGCATTTTCCGGATCTGCATCTCACATGTCCTCCCTGTATTCCATGGCGGCCAGGCCGAAGCGGGCCGCCCGGGTGATGCGCTCCCGCTTTTCCTCTTCTCCCGCCGTCTCATACTGCTTCCGAAGGATCCGCAGGAAGGATCCCCGCAGCGTATCCTCGTCCGCCATCTTCCAGATATCCCGGGTCAGCCGGGTCTCGTCCCGCAGGTCCAGGCTCCAGCACCGGTCCTCCAGAACTTCCGCCAGGCTCTCCATCCCGGGCTTCGTCTCCCATTCTCCCCGGAGGGTGATGCGCAGGATATCCTCCTGCCAGTCCGGAGACAGGACGGCCAGCACCGCCTCCTCCGGGCTCTCCGCTCCGGTAACGTCCACAGTCAGGTCCCGGTACCGCCTGCCGGACAGGGGGCGGTATTCCAGGGTGCAGGTTTTTCCCTCCAGGGTCCCCAGCAGCACGCCCTTTTCCCCGGTCTCGTCAAAGCCCCGGCCCAGGGTGCAGCCGGGATAGGCCCACCAGGTCCTGCCGGCACGCTGCAGTCCGCTGCAGGAATGCTTATGTCCCAGGGCGAGGTAATCCAGCCCGGAGGCTTCCATATCCTCCCGGGTGATGGGTGAATACTTGCTCTGTCCTTCCGTTACCTCTCCGTGGAGCACCATGAGCTGGATCCCTTCCGCCGGAGCCCGGAACCCACGGAGGAGCGGACCGGACCGGTCGCTCCGGAACGCAGCGCCCCAAACGGTGCAGTCCAGCTCCGGCAGGGATACCGCTTCCGGTTCCCCCCTGGTAAAAAGATGGATATTTTCCGGCAGACGCATCCGGTCATAGGGACACTGGGGAGCATAATAATCGTGATTCCCCGGAGCGATGAACACCGGCATCTTCAAGGCGGAGAAAAACTCCTCCAGGGCTTCCCGGGTCTCCCCGTAGGCCCGTCCGCTGTCCAGCAGGTCCCCGGCCAGGAGGACCAGGTCGGTCCCCTCCGCCAGATCGGCCAGTTCCCGGAGCTGCCGCCGCTGCTCCTGCCGCCGGAGGGCGGCTTTTTCCCCGCCCAGGGCGGCGAAGGGGGAATCCAGATGAAAATCCGCGGCATGCAAAAAACGCAGCATAGCTCAATCCTCCATTCGCAGCGGCCGCACCTCCAGGCAGCGGCCGTCTGCGGGATCTACGGTGAACAGGGCGCCCTCCAGCTTCACAGGACCCGGGGCGGCGGTATACCGTTCCCTGGGATAACCCAGGAACATGCGGATGCTTTGCTTCGGGTCGATCCCCAGCACGGAATCCCGGGGACCGGTCATGCCCAGGTCCGTGATGTACCCCGTGCCCCCGGGCAGGACCCGGTGGTCGGAGGTCTGCACGTGGGTGTGGGTGCCCCACACTGCGGAGACCCGTCCGTCCAGATACCAGCCCATGGCCAGCTTCTCCGAAGTGGCCTCCGCATGGAAATCCAGCAGCCGCACCTTCGCCCGGTCCCCCGCCTCCCGCAGGATGCGGTCCGCGGCGGCAAAGGGGTTGTCCGGCCCGAAATCCATATCGCAGCGCCCGATGAGGTTCATGAGCAGCACGGGACCGAAGGGGGCCTCCAGGACCCGCCACCCGAAGCCCGGAGCCTGAGGCGCATAGTTATGCGGTCTGAGGAGCCAGGGCGCATCGTCCAGAAGGTCGAAGATATCCTCCTTCTGGAAGGCATGGTTCCCCAGGGTGACGGCGTCCGCTCCGGCATCCATGATCTCTTCCGCCTGCCGGGCGGTGATCCCCACGCCGGCGGCATTCTCCCCGTTCACCACGATGAAATCCGCCCCGGTGAGCTTTTTTATGCTTCGGAGCTTCCGGGAGACCAGTTCCAGGCCGCTCTTGGCCACCACGTCCCCGATGGCGAGGATCCTGACTTCCATGACTGCTGTTCTCCTTTATTCTTGCTTCTTTTCCGCAGTATACCACAGGACCGCCGGTATGGGGTAGGGGGCAATCCGCCTTACATTATGCTTTTTTCTGAATTTTCACTCCGATCCCCCTTTACAAGCGGAGAAAGCTATGTTAAAATGGCACGGTTTATTGAGCCCCTCTGCCGGGTGGTGGGATCCGTACCTTTCCCCCCACGACTCAGCAATGCGGGCAAAACAGGAAGAAAGGAAGTATACCCCCATGATGCTCAAGGACGAAAAGACTGCCATTATCGAAGGCAACCGCACCCACGAGACCGATACCGGCTCCCCCGAGGTCCAGATCGCCATCCTCACCGCCCGGATCAACAACCTCACGGAGCACCTGAAGGTCCACCCCAAGGACAACCACTCCCGCCGCGGCCTGTTCAAAATGATCGGCAAGCGCCGCAGCCTTCTGGATTACCTGGCCCGGAAGGACATCGAGCGTTACCGCGCCTGCATCGCCAAGCTGGGCATCCGTAAGTAAGTCCCAAGCAGGGGGCTGTTGCTTTCGCAACAGCCCCTTTTTCCCAAACCGAATTAACCATTATGACAGCAGATCACCGGCTTTTTTAGCAGTTGAACGAAAGCGCAAGCCGGGTTTTCGCTTTGGTTCAAGTGCTAAAGGGCACGGGTCTGCGGAAAGGAAACGAAATGATCATTACCCACAGAGAATTCCCCAACCAGAAGAAGTACGAAATGGAGTATGCCGGCAGGCCCCTCTCCTTCGAAGTGGGCAAGCTGGCTGAGCTGTGCAACGCCGCCGTTCTCACCAAGTACGGCGAAACCACCGTCCTGGTGTGCTGCACCGCTTCTCCCCGGCCCAAGGAGGGCGTGGACTACTTCCCCCTGAACGTGGATTTCGAAGAAAAGCTCTATGCAGTCGGCCGCATCCCCGGCGGTTTCCTGCGCCGGGAGGGCCGCCCCTCCGAGAAAGGCACCCTGGCCTCCCGCATGATCGACCGTCCCATGCGCCCGCTCTTCCCCTCTGACCTGCGCAACGACGTGGTCATCACCTGCACCGTGCTCTCCGTGGATCCCGACTGCTCCCCGGAAATCACCGCCATGCTGGGTGCCAGCGCCGCCACCGCCATCTCCGACGTGCCCTGGAACGGGCCGATCGGCGGCGTGGTCCTGGGCTGGGATGGAGAAAAGTACCTCTTCAACCCCACCGCCGAGGAAAAGGACACCTCCCGCATGACGGTCACCATCGCCGCCACGGCGAAAAAGATCGTCATGATCGAGGCCGAGGGCAATCAGATCCCCGAGGATGTGATGTTCGACGGCATCATGAAGGCCCATGAGGTCATCAAGCCCGCCATCGCCCTCATCGACAGAATGGTGGAAGAGATCGGCAGACCCAAGTTCAGCTACGCCCATACTTCCTTCAACGAGGAGCTCTTCGCCAAAATCGTGGAAGAGTATTACGAGAAGACCAAGTACACCATGGACACGGATGACAAGAACGTCCGTGAGGAACGGTGGAACCAGGTCGCGGAGGAAGTCTTTGCCGAGTTCGGCGAGGAGTATCCCGAGGTCACCGCCCAATGGGAGGAGATCACCTACCGGATCCAGAAAAAGGTCGTGAAGGAGTGGCTGCTCCAGGGCAAGCGTGTGGACGGCCGCGCCATGAACCAGATCCGTCCTCTGGCGGCGGAAGTCGGCCTCATCCCCCGGGTCCACGGCTCCGGTCTCTTCACCCGCGGTCAGACTCAGGTGCTCTCCATCTGCACCCTGGATACCCTGGAGGCCCAGCAGAAGCTGGATACCATCTGGCCCGAGGCCACAAAGCGGTATATCCACCATTACAACTTCCCCGGCTTCTCCACCGGCGAAGCCAAGGGCTCCCGCAGCGCCAGCCGCCGGGAGATCGGCCATGGCGCCCTGGCGGAAAAGGCCCTGGCCGCCGTCATCCCCAGCCCCGAGGAATTCCCCTACACCATCCGTGTGGTGAGCGAAGTTCTGTCCTCCAACGGTTCCACCTCCCAGGGCAGCGTCTGCGGCTCCACCCTGGCGCTGATGGATGCGGGCGTGCCCATCAAGGCCCCCGTGGCCGGCATCTCCTGCGGCCTCATCTCCGATGGGGACAAGTGGAACACCTTCATCGACATCCAGGGCGTGGAAGACTTCCACGGCGAGATGGACTTCAAGGTAGCCGGCACCAAGGCCGGCATCACCGCCATCCAGATGGACCTGAAGAACGACGGCCTCATCCCCGAAGTCATCCGCAGCGCTCTGGACATCACCCGGGAAGCCCGGATTCAGATCCTGGACGAGATCATGCTCCCCGTAATCCCCGAGCCTCGGGCGGAGCTGGCCCCCACCGTGCCCAAGATGCTCAGCATGCGCATCGACGTGAACAAGATCCGCGAGGTCATCGGCAGCGGCGGCAAGACCATCCAGAAGATCGTGGCCGAGTCCGGCGCCAAGGTGGACGTGGAAGAGGACGGCATGGTCTACTTCTCCTCCCTGGATATCGAGAACTGCCGCAAGGCCATGAAGATGGTGGAAGCCATCGTCTTCGTGCCGGAGACCGGTGCCCTGTACTACGGCAAGGTCACCCGGATCATCCCCATCGGCGCCTTCGTGGAGCTGGTGCCCGGCAAGGAGGGCATGGTCCACATCAAGGACCTGGAGTTCAAGCGCACCGAAAAGGTGGAGGACGTGCTGAACGTGGGCGACATGACCTGGGTCAAGTGCCTGGGCGTGGACGAGCGCGGCCGTCTGAACCTGTCCCGGAAGGACGCCTACCGGGAGCGGGAGCAGCAGGGGCTGAAGGACTGAAAGCCAATAAAAACCAAGCGCGGAAGGTCAGATGACCTTCCGCGCTTCTTTCGTCCTGTGCTCTATTTCTCGAACTTGACGGTGAAGTAATACAGATACTCGTTTTCGTCGGAGATGTCCCCCTGTTCCAGGGAGCTGATATCCCTCACCCACAGAGCACCCGGAGAGTAGGTCAAGGCCAGCAGGCCGATCTCCTCCCCAAACCGGATGGGTCTTGTGTCTTCCAGGCTAACGGAAGCCCGGCCGTAATACTCCCTTTCCTCCGCCTCCCCCAGGATCGGCACCTCGGTGGACAGCTTGCTGCACTCATCCGCCAGGACCGTCTTGACGCAGTCATGTGCAAAATCCGGGATCAGAACGACCATTCCTCCCGATGGAGACTCCAGATACGCGTTTTCCCTGGCTATAACTTGCTGGTCAGCCAATTCACCCCTCCGGTACAGATAAACCGTCACCGTGACCGTCTTATACGGCGCATCCGTTCCATACCGGTAGAGAAATGCACCATCCACACCGGAGAGCAGCTCCGCCGTCTTCTGCTCCGGGCTGTCCCGATCCAGTGCGGCGATGTAGTTTCCCGGTCCTCTGTCCCGGAAGAGGGCCCAGCCTGTTGCGGCCAGCGCCAGGATCGCTACCGCCAACAGGAGCACGGCGATCCCCTTCAGCTTTTTCTGCCGCCGTTTTCCCTCCGCAGTCACCCGGATCAGGTTGTCTTCAGACCGTTTCTCCAGTTCTTCCCGACTGATCGGCTCTCCCGCCAGGAATTCGTTGATGCTGATGCCCAGAATATCACAGAGCTCCTGGTATACGGATACGTCCGGCAGACAGACTCCCCGCTCCCATTTGGAAACGGATTTGTCGCTCATTCCCAGTTTTTCCGCCACCTGACGCTGGGTCAGGCCCAAGGCCTTCCTTCGCTCCGCAATAAACCTTCCGATCTTCAGCAAATCCACAGAGCGCTCCCTCCTTTGCAGCCGGATCGTAGCATTTTTGCAGGAAAAAGAACACCCCTTATGGGTAGAATTCGGGTGTTCCCGCGAAAAAAGTACCCGGGACGGCTCTCCGCTGGAGAGAGGTCCCGGGCCATGTGCAGTCTTGTATGATCAGGCTTTTTCCGGTCCCGTGCCGGGCTCAGCCAACAGTTCGCCCACCTTGTACACGTCCCCGGCGCCCACGGTGAGGATCATGTCCCCGGGCTTTGCCTCCCGCCGGATGCTCTCCGCGATGGAGGCGAAATCCGGGTAAAACTCCGCTCCGGGGATCCGGTCCGCCAGGTCCCTGGAGGAGATGCCTATGGTGTTCTGCTCCCGGGCGGCATAGATCTCCGCCAGCCATACCTTGTCCGGCTGGGACAGGACCTTCACAAACTCGTCGAAATGCTGCTGGGTGCGGGTATAGGTGTGAGGCTGGAAAACGGCCAGCACCCGCTGATAGCCCATTTTTGACACCGCCTGCATCAAGGCCGCAAACTCGCTGGGGTGGTGGGCATAGTCGTCGTAGATATCCGCTCCGCTGCAGCTGCCCTTGAATTCGATCCGCCGGCCCGCGCCCCGGAAGGCCTCCAGCCCCCGGGCGGCAGCTTCCGGGCCGACCCCCAGGCGAATGGCCGCGGCGCAGGCCGCCAGGGCATTATACACGTTGTGCCTGCCGGGGATCTGCAGCCGGATATGGCCCCATTTCTTTCCCCGATAGAGCACGTCGAATTCCGCGCCTCTGCCCTCGGTCAGTCCGTCCGGACGCACGTCCGCCTCGGGAGAAAAGCCGAAGGTACACAGGGGGCGATCCAGCCCCGCCAGGGCGGACATGGAATTCGCGTCGTCCCGGTTCGCCACCACCAGCCCGTCCGCCGGGGTGAGCTCCGCAAAGGTACGGAAGGACTTCTTCACGTTTTCCAGATTCCCGAAAAAATCCAGATGGTCGTCGTCCACATCCAGGATGACGGCGATGGTGGGGCTGAAGCTGTGGTATGAGTTGTAATACTCGCAGGATTCCAGTATAATGGTGTCGCCTTTGCCCAGACGGTAACCGGAGCCCAGAAGGGGCAGGGTACCGCCGATCATCACCGTGGGGTCCAGATCCGCCGCCATGCAGATATGGGTGAGCATGGAGGTGGTGGTGGTCTTGCCGTGGGTCCCGGCTACGCAGACGCCGTTGCGGTAATGCTGCATGATGGCGCCCCAGGCCTGGGTCCGCTCAAACAGGGGAATGCCCAGTTCCCGGGCGGCGGCGACCTCGGGATTGTCGTCCCGGGCGGCGGCGGTACGGACGATGAAATCCGCGCCCCGCACGTTTTCCGCCTGCTGACCGATAAATACGGGGATCCCCTTCTGCCGCAGCGCCTCCACCGCGGGGCTGTCCTGCATATCGGAGCCCCGGATCGTCAGGCCCTTGCTCTTCAGGACCTCGGCCAGGGGGGACATGCTCACCCCGCCGATGCCGATCAGATGGCCGACCTTCCCCGGCTTCATGTAGGCAAAGAAATCGGAAACCGTCATGATATTCCCCTCTTCTGCTCCGTGTCCCCGGAATGGGGCAGGCGCTGAATTTTATGTTCCGTATCCATCATATTCCGTTTTGACGGAGATTACAACTCCCCGGGAGAAAATTCTCTCCGGCAGGGAGTTCCAGGAGGTGAAGGGCGTGCGTATACTGATCCTCAGCGTCACCGCAGGCGAGGGGCACAACACCTGCGCCGCCGCCCTTCGGGAGGCGCTGGAGCGCCGGGGGCACGAGGTCACCGTGGCGGATCTGTACCGCTGCTGCGGCGTGCCCAGCCGGCTGACCGACCGCATCTACCGCACCTGCGCCAAGGATTTCCGGCAGAAATACAGCCGCACCTATACCCGCCTTGAACGGGATGAACGCTTCCGCCGCCGCTGGGAGAAGCGCTTCCTGCCGGGCTGGCTGTACCTCAGGATGAAAGCCTGGATGCTGGGCCGGGAATACGACTGCGCCGTATGCATGCACGTGTTCGCCGCCAGAGTGCTCACCGGTCTGCGGCAGCAGGGCCTTATACGCATGCCGATCCTGGGCGTGAACACGGATTACTGCCTCCACCCCTATTGGGAGGACTGCCCCGGATTGGACGGTCTGGTCATCCCCACGGAGGAGATGCGGGAGGAAGTCCTGCACCGGAACATTCCTCAAGATATCATCCTGCCCCTGGGCATCCCCATCCGCTCCCCCGGGCGCTGTCAGACGTCCCGGGAGGAGGCCAGGGCGAAGCTCGGCCTGCCCGGGGGAAAGCTGGTGCTCCTTATGGGGGGCTCCATGGGCTACGGCCATATCTTCTCCACCGCCCTGGCTCTCCGGAAGCAGGAGATCACCACCGTCTGCGTCTGCGGCCGGAACCGGGTGCTGCGGGAGCGGCTTCTGCCCTTCCGGAACGACCGCCTTCGGGTGCTGGGCTACACTCGGCTGCTGCCGGAATACATGGCGGCGGCGGACCTGGCCGTCACCAAACCCGGCGGTCTTTCGCTGACGGAACTGGCGGCGGCGAGGGTGCCCGCCGTCCTCACCAGCCCCATACCCGGGCACGAGGAACGGAACCTGCGCCTGTGGACCCGCCTGGGAGCCGCCGCGGAGGGCGGCGGGGACGGGGAATCCACCGCCCTCCTGGTGACGGAGCTGCTGGCGGACGAGGGAAGGCTGCGGAAAATGCGAAGCGCCCTGGAAGCCCTCAGCCCTCAGGACGCCGCAGAAAATCTGTGCCGTTTCGTGGAAACCCTTGACAAAACATCCGCGTATGATTAAAATCTAGTCGACCAAAGAGTCAGAGTAGGTGCCGCGCATCAAGTGCCGCCGGGATGGGAAGTCGCCCGCGGACGAAAAATCCGGAAACCGGATTTGTGTTGCGGTACTGCGTCCGCTGACACAATATGGCAAGCCTCGTTCTCCCGCCTCGGGAGCATCGTGCGTCTTCCTTCTGTGCCAGCGCAGCTTGGTTGAGAAGGAAGGCTTTTTTTGTGAACTATCAGGAATCTCTGGACTATATCCTGGGTACCCCCAACCCCGGCGGAGTCTACGAGCGGAACGTGATGGAGACCCTGATGCATGAGCTGGGAGATCCTCACAAGGACTGCCGGTACGTGCATATCGCGGGCACCAACGGCAAGGGCTCCACGGCAGCTTATATCGCCTCCGTTCTGCAGAAGGCAGGATACAAGACCGGCCTTTATACCTCTCCCTATATCCAGCGCTTCAACGAGCGGATCCAGGTGAACGGAGTCCAGATCCCGGACGACGCCCTGGCGGAGATCACCACCGAGATCGCCGCCGCTACGGAGCGGGTGCAGGCCAAGGGCTACCGCCGCCCCACCATCTTCGAGCTCATCACCGCCCTGGGCTTCTGCTGGTTCAGCCGGGAGAAGTGCGACATCGTCTCCCTGGAGGTGGGCATGGGGGGACGGCTGGACGCCACCAACACCATCGAACAGAGCGAAGTCTCCGTCATGGTGAACATCGGCTTCGACCATATGGAATTCCTGGGGGATACCCTTCCCCTCATCGCCGGCGAGAAAGCCGGGATCATCAAGCCCCATGGGGACGTGGTGGTCTACGGGCAGGAGCCCGAGGTGGAAGAGGTCTTCCGCAAGGCCTGCGAAGCGAAGGGCGCTTCCTTTGCCATCTCCGACAGCAGCAAAGCCGTGGTGAAGGAAAACACCGTGGACGGCACCGTTTTTGACTTCGGCGGCTATGAAGACCTGCGCATCTCCCTTCTGGGCAAGTACCAGGTGCGCAACGCCTGCACCGCCGTCACCGCCATCCAGCACCTGCGGCGCCACGGCTGGAATATCTCCGACCTGGCCCTGCGGGAGGGCCTGTGGGAGACCCACTGGCCCGGCCGTCTGGAGCTTCTGCGGAAGGATCCCATCGTCATCGTGGACGGAGCCCACAATCCCCAGGGCGCCGAGGCGCTCATGGAAGCCATGGCCGCCCTTTTCCCCGGCCGGAAGTTCCGCATCGTGGTGGGCGTCCTGGCGGACAAGGATTATACCGCCAGCATCGATATCGCCGCCCCCTATGCGGAGAAGTTCTATGCCGTGACTCCCCCCTCCTATCGGGCCCTCAGTTCCCAGGAGCTGGCGGAGGTGATCCGGCATCACAGCGGCACGCCGGTGCAGCCCTTTGATAGTATCCCCGCGGCCATCGAGACCGCTTTGCAGGAGGCAGACAAGCAGGACATCCTCTGCATCTTCGGTTCCCTCTATCAGGTAGGGGACGTCCGCAGTTATTTCGGGAGGAGCGTGTTCTGAATGAACAAAAAAACTACCTTTGCCCAGGATCTGCTGGTGTTCAAGAATGTCCGGGCACTGACCCTGGCAGCCATGCTCACCGCCATGAGCGTTGTCATCGGCATTCTGTGCAAGAACTTCCTCACCTTCAACATCTATTACCGTATCACCTTTGAAAATCTTCCGGTGATCTTCGCCGCCATCGTCTTCGGGCCCTTTATGGGTGCGGCGGTAGGCGTGTGCGCGGACCTGGTCAGCTGCCTCTGCTCCGCAAATCCCGTGGTGAATCCCATCATTTCCATTGGCGCGCTGGCAGTAGGCTTCCTGGCGGGGCTCGTCTCCCATCACATAGGCTTCCGTTCCGAGAACGCCCGCATTGCCCTGAGCGTGGCCGCTGCCCATCTTGTCGGCCAGGTCATCATCAAGTCCATCGGCAAGATCCTCTGGTACGCCATGCCTTGGTACGGAATCTTCATCGGCCTGGGCTTTTCCGTTATCATCGGCACGATCGAGTTTTTCGCCATCCGCTATCTGCTGAACCATTCCGCCTTGGTCGCAGGTCTGGGAAAGCTGGGCGGCAAATGAGCGCGGCGCTTGACTTCTTCTCCCAGGAACGTTTCCAGGGCTTCAAGCCCGGCTTCGCCCGGACCCAGGCTCTGCTGGACGCCCTGGGGAATCCGGAACGGGAGCTGAAATACGTCCATGTGGCGGGAACCAACGGCAAGGGAAGCGTCTGCGCCTGTCTCTCCTCCATTCTGACCGCAGCCGGATATAAGACCGGGCTCTACACCTCTCCCTACGTGGT
>JAEEGF012256016.1_pt1 | contig 13707 bp, 9 predicted proteins | sample 9134171 | NCBI WGS metagenome assembly JAEEGF01 (sample SAMN16246542, study PRJNA631951) | gut metagenome | biome: gut microbiome; feature: rumen; material: AP-attached | host: Bos | place: Iran: Karaj | collected 2018-10
GGCCATCGCCTGCATCAAGGAGAAGCGCCACTTTGTTGGCTTCGAGTTGAACAAGGAATACTACGACAAAGCGGTGAAGCGTATCAAGGACGAGCAAGCACAACTCACGCTATTCTAAATCCGTGCAATCCGTGTAATCCGTGTTCAGAAAAAACGCAATACGACAATGACAAAGACTTACGACCGAAAGGCTATGAAGCCCGTGATGCCGCCGACGGACGCCGAGGGCATAGAGTGGCGCGACGTGGTGGGATTCGAGGGGCGCTACGAGGTGTCGAACTACGGCCACGTGCGCACCATTCCCCACTATGTAGATAACCACACGGGGCGCATACTGCTGAAGGCTCGGCTGCTGCGCCCGAACGTGCTGTGGAAAGGCTACCTGCAAGTGACCATCAGCGACGGGGACAGCCGCCGACACAACCGACAGGTGCATCGCCTCGTGGCCGAAGCGTTCATAGGCCGACCCACCGACGGGCGCAACCAGGTGAACCACAAGAACGGCTTGAAGCAGGACAACCGCGTCGGCAACCTGGAGTGGACCGACAACAGCGGCAACCAGCTGCACGCATGGGCTACGGGACTGCAACGGCCTCACTACTGCGGTGGCGGTGCCGAGCGCAAGCGGCGCATAGCCATGTACGACATGCAGGGAAGGCTGGAGGCAAGGTTCGACAGCATCCGCGACGCTGCCCGAGCCATCGGCACCAAGTGGCCGTCGGGCATCAGCGGCGTGCTCAGCTCCCGTCCGAACAAGCAGCACTGCAAGTCGTACAAAGGACATCGGTTCGAGTACATCGACTGAACGGCGAGCCGATAAAATTCTGACACATTATATTTATTTATTCACAAAACAAAAAAGTAACGATTATGGCAAACTTTTCAGGCACCATCAATCTACTTGGCTTCAAGGGAGCCAAAGTGTTCACCAACCTCGATGCACAGCACCCGCAGATGGCTTGGGTGTGCGTGCCAGTACCCTACAACGACATCCAGCTGTCGCAGGACGGCAGGTACGCCAGCGCCCGCGTCTTCATGGCCGAGACCAACGACAAGTTCCGGCAAGCCTGCATACAGCGCAAGCAGCAGTCGGGCGACGACATGACCGGCTACATGCCACCCTCGCACCAGATGGAAGTGTCGTTCACCCAGGAGTTCCGCCAGCGAGCCCTCGAAGCCGCCCGCAAGCGACTCCTGAGCGAGCACCCCGAATGGACGGGCGCCGACCTCGAAGACCCCGAGCGCAACATGGACCTGCGCAACGCGATGTACGACGCCGTGCGCTGCCGACTGGGAAGCATGTACTGCCACCAGCGCCAGTCAGCCACACCCGCCGCCGCAGCCCCCGCAGCCACCGCTGCACAGGGCGCACAAGGCTGGACCCCGCAGGACAGCCAGCCGTTCCCAGCGCAGGATGAGAACGACGATTTGCCATTCTAAGTCGCCTAACGGCGAGAAATTTATCAAATTTATCCAAATTTATCAAATAAAGAAAGAATTTGTTTAATTTGAAATAATTTGTAGAATTTCTGCCCGCAAGGGCACTCACAGGGGAGTTTAGGGGTCGTCGCTACGCTCCTCAAAATTATATTTAAAATTGATATTTAAAATTAAGTTTAAAATTATTCTCATGCAAGGCGCAAGCCCATTCTAAATAAAATTATAAATAGAAATTATAAATAACATTTCAAGCGATAGCGCCCCGAAACAAGAAAAGGAGTGTCCGCATGACTGCGGGCACTTTTTTTAATTTTGCCCTCGGAATAACGAAAATAACGACGTATGACCGATTTTGAGAAACTAAAGGAGATTTGCCGCGTAGCGTGCCACGAACGGAACGCCTGCAAGCCGGGCTTCGAGGCGCTGATGCAGGCGGAGAACATTCCGCAGATTATGCGGGTGTGGAGGGATAACTGGGACGACATCTTCAAGTCGAAGTTTGCCGACGTCATGGTGGGCAACATCACGAAGATATATGCCACCGCCAAGGATGAGTTCAACGCTTCCGACGTGTGGGTGAACGAGCCGAGCGAGCGCGGACTGGTCATCATCAGCAACGCCACGGAGCCTATCACCGTCGGCGGCACGGCTCGTGCCTACCTGTTTACCGCTGCCGAGGTGACGGCCACGGAGAATGCCCAGGTGTATTGTCGCACGGCGGGTTCGAAGATTGTGCTGAGCGGTCATGCCTACTGCCACTGCGACAGCTGCGAGACGGAGGTGACGGTAAGGAACTTCGCCCATGCCGACGGTCAGATGCGGTGTACGACGTATAATGCCGCCGAGGTGGTGATACAGGGTGGCACGCTGGTGGATTACGGCCACCGAAGGATTGCGGCATACGGTGGTACGCGGGTTTACAGCGACGCCACGAAAGGCATTGAGCTGGGCGGTCAGAGCAGGCGGTACCCGATATCTGAAGTGAAAAGTGAATAGTGAAAAGTGAAAAATTTGCTACCGCTGTTTAAGGTAAAAGTGAAAAGTGAAAAAATAACGTGCTATGAATAGTCATCTTGCTATAAAGGTTGCTGGTGAGGAAATGGCCTTGCGCCCCGACCAGACCCTCGACATTGAACTGGCCAACCCGCTGTTTAACAACACGGAGATGTTCTCGCTGCCGTTCAACCCGCCGTTTGAGAAGAATCGCCATCTGATGAAGAACATCGACGACGTAAAGAGCGACGTAAGTCCGATGACGATGGAGGACTTGCCTGCCGTGGTGTATGGCGACGGTCTGCCGCTGCACTCTGGTGTGACGGTGGTGCAGGAGAACGACGAGTTGTTTGGCGGTATGAGCATCAACATCGACGCCTCGAAGCAGTCGTTCGACGACTTGATAGGCGATTTGGAGTGTCAGGACGTGCCGCTGAAGGATCGCATCCAGATTGGCGAGAAGATAGGCAACATCCACGTAGAGGTGTCGTATGACTACAAGGTGGACATCCACTTCCAATCTGGTAAGAAGGACGAATGGAACAACTACGCATACGATACCGACACCGTTGAGGGCGACTTCGAACCGCAGGCGCTGGGATTCAGCCATCCTGGCATTTGTGCCGTGACGGGTTCGAAGCAGGAGGCGCAGCAAGACACCCCGAGGGTGTACCCCGACGGTCATGAGGTGAAGATGCCGAAGGAGGCGACGGGATATGGTAACTCGACGTTTATCAACGTGACCGATGCCTATGGCGAGAACACGGAACACTGGGGCGAGGGTGGTGCGAAGTACTGTAATGCCCGCATCTGTTACTTGCATAAGGGCCTGAACGAGGACGGCACCAGTAGCAGCGAGTTAATCAAAATGAAGGATGTAAACAGCGCAGTGGAACAGTACGAGGGCAAATATCCCTATTGGGTATTGGACGCTGATCGTCAGCAAAGCGGCATCTGTTTCTATGTGCTCTATTTTCTGGACTGCCTGTTTGCCCACCTCGGCGTGGCTTTCGACAAGGACGCACTGCTGGCCGTGGAGGACTTTAAGCACCTTTGTTTCTTTACGAGCCACTGTTGTTACGACGTGGAGCCGATGACCGACGCCAGCCATAGTTTCTATGATATAGAGGATGCAAACAAATGGCTCGACTCGCGTGGTTGTGGTGGCAGACTGGGTGTTGATGACCCCGAGCCGAAGCAGGTTCAGAAATTTGAGTATAGTTTAAATGGCGGTCCCAAGGAAGAGGTTGAAGTAGGAACTGGTGCCGTGCAATCTATCACTGTGACCGCAACGCTTAAAGAGGTCGTATTCTCCTGCAACGTCTGCAAGATGTGGGCGAACTCCGATAATTTCCCTGACGAGAGTGTAAAGACCATCCTCGACTCGCTGGAAGCATCGTTCGGCATTCGCTTCCACTACGACTACGAGCAGAACAAGGTGACGGCCTACCTGATGCGCGACGTGTTCCGTCAGGTGAAGCCCGTCAGGGAGTCGGGGTCTATCGTGCTGCGTCCGCTATCGACGGTGTCTTTCAACGGCACGGTGAACAGCGTCCATAAGTTGACCGAGAAGATTACGGGCTTCCGCCAGAAATACTCTGCCGAGAATACCGCCAAGGAGCAGGAGCAGTACATCCGCCGCAAGAAGACGGACTACGACACCGACTACGACTACCGCGAATATCCCGAAGGACGCACCATCATTGACGAGGTATATGTGGACATTGCCAAGCAGGCCAGCGCCACGAACACGAAGGTGTATGTGGACCTGACCACTGGCGACGCCTACCGCTATAAGGTGAACGGCGACACGATGGCCGACTCGCGACTGTTTGAGGTGGGTCAGTTCCACGGCATCGAGGTGGGCGACTGTTCGACGATGGCCGACAACAAAGGTACCATCCGCGAATACATCTCTGACTTCCAACCGATGTCGTTCAACGACGTCAACTCCCGTTCTGTCCTTGGAATGGACAAAGAACGTACCGCTACGGACGGAAAAGGAAATACCGTTGTGGTCAGCAATATCCAGAGCGGTGGTCAGCCCATGCTGGTGGCGTATGTGGACGAGGACTTTGAGCATGAGTTCGTGGAGCACAAGATTAACAACGTGCTGTCGAACGACCTCGTGGACTTGTATCTGACGGAATATCTGCAGACCATCGAGAGCTACGACCCGACGCAGACCGACGACGGCAACTCGCCCTTGCAGCACATCGACTGGGGATTGTCGGTGGCCATGATGCGCGGTGGCGGTACGAACATGACGGTGCAGAACTACGACCACGGCTACGACGGTTTCAACAACGACAAGTGGCGCACGGTGGCCGGTGAGTATGCGCTGACCAGCGACACGATAGACCAGCTGGGCATTGAGTACGACTACAACGGTGTCTATTCGGGCATTGGCGACGGCGAGCGTTTCTCGCTGAAGATTGCCGCCTATAAGCCGTTTAGATATAAGTACGACGGCGGCCAGTTGAAGATATCGACCGACCCGACGGAGTGGGTTGACGACGCGACGTGGCTCATCCCGTGTGACGCCGACGTGGTGAACCCGCAGACGGGTAAGGTAGAGACGAAGATTCGCACTCGCGGACTGTTCGACACCTTTATGTCGGAGCTGTGCTTCTTCCTGCTCCACCGCAAGCCGGTGCGCATCAAGGCCAATACCACCGTGGCGCAGTTGGCCGACATTCCGAACCACTGGCGGCAGTTGTGGCGCATCGACGACATGGTGGGCTTTATCGACAAGGTGCAGTATCAGCTTGCCGTCGACAAGGAACTCGGCGAGGTGACGATAGACTTTTACATCATATAAAAATCAACATAAGAGACTATGGCAACAATCAATCAAGGCAGCATCATCCAGTCGCGGTTCATCGGCAGCCCCATCGTAGTACCCGTCACGGCATCCAGTCCGGCTGGCAACGTCACGTTCCACCGTGTCCGTCTGAAGGTGACGGTAGGCGACGGCGGCGGTGTCGTTCCGTCGAACGACGCGCAGTTTGAATTTTCCATCCCGTGCAGCAAGAACGGCGAGACGGTGTGGTTTGACATATCGTCGGCATTCCGTGCCTTTGCCGACACCTACAACCCGACGCCGACATCGTTTTCCTATCCGCGTCTGGCGGCCACTATGGAGGCCGTCGAGGACTACATGATTGACGGCGTGTCATACGAAGGTCAGAGCAGTAGCGGCACGGCAACGGTATCGGGCAAGTATATGGGTGCGCTGTCGGACAAGGACCGTGGCTTCGGCGTCAGCGATTCGTGGAGTGAGCCGTCGCGATACAGCCGCAAGCCTACGACGTCGCCGCAGATAGCCTACACTGGCAAGTCGCTGCTGGTGGCTGGTGCTACGGGTACGAGTGCCCCGTCGGTGTCGTCGCATACCGTTGCCGATGGCGCGAACGACGGCTATAACTGCTATGGTATTACGGAGCCCGCCGACGGTCACGAAATCCGATTCATCAATACGCTTGGTGTCCACGAGAACGTCTTCGTAGCAGGACTGCCCACCAGAGAGGTGAGCATCACCACCGACAAATACGCCATCGCCCGACAGGAAACGCTGACGAAGTTCAGCCGTGGACTGGCCGTCAAGCAGAACGACTACGAGACGTGGACGTTCAGCACTGGCCCGCTGGACGAGGCGTGGGCGTCGTGGTACATCCACGAGGTGTTCATGGCCCGCTGGGCATGGATCAGCATCGGCGGCATGTGGGTTCCGTGTCACGTCATGCCCGACGAAACAACGGAGCTGGTCAACCGTGCCGACGCGAAGATGATAGAGTTGCAATTCAAGATTCAGCTCGACGTCAACGGCTCGCCGCTCTGACCTTATGTCCGTCCGATAGTTTCACTTCGTAGTAAATTTGCAGTAGAAAAATCGAAACGGAGCACATGGAGTATTATGTAACCAAACCCGCCGACTACTGGATAGCGAACAACGCTGTCAACATCACCTTAAATGCGCTTGGTGAAAAGAACCGCATTCAGGGCAGTGTTGCCAGTGGTGCGGTCATCATGTGTTTCGTGGACAGTATCAGGGCTGAGGGCACCCCAGGCGGTGAACCGGGCAACGGCGACGGTCTGTGGTATGGCAGCAATCACGAGCCGAAGCGGTGGCCGCTGAGTCTGAGCCCTACCTACTTCAACAGCGATACCCATAAATATGTATATGTAGCCATTCCGCGCTCGACCAGCGTCGGCACGCAGGCCGTCATCGTGTTCCCATCGGAGGAACTGGACATCTACGGTCGTGCAAAGCGCGTATTGGTGAACCCGGAGACGGGTGAGCCGGTGTTGAACGATGACGGCGAACAACAGGACACCTACGCACAGATTGGTTCAACGGACTATTTCTACGTGTGGCTGAACGGCATCATCGGTGCGGCTGACGAAGTGACGGTGGGCATCCGTGAGTGGGAAGACCCCATCACCGACCGCGAGTGGGGCTTGCTGGAAACGGCACAGGGCCGCGACGAGCAGTCGTCGAGCAGCGAGTGGTACACGTGGTCGTCGGTCAATCAGGTAGTCACCTTCCTGAAGGAAATCATAATGAAGGAGGGGTCGTCGTTCCGCAACCTGATACTGAACAAGAAGAACCTGACGGACGTGGCGACGAGCGCACTGCTGGCTCCGATAGACAGCGACACTGCCGTGGCTACGCCGGGCTACGTGGCGAAGTTCTACCTGTCGAAGTTCCTGGACGACGTGGCGCACGGTCGCATCACCTTCGAGAAGGGGCTGGAGTTTATGACCACGCTGATTGGCATCGACAACGAGGGCAACAGGGCTCGCGAGGGATTCCTCGACGGCTACGGCATCTTCATGGACGCCAATCAGGGACTGATAGAGACCGACGGATTGAACGTGCGTGGATTTATGCGCATCATGGAGCTCATCATCAACCGCCTGCAGCTGATGGAAAGCGACTATTCGTTCACCGAGGGCGACACCGTAGAGCACGTGGACTACGAGGACGGCGGGCAGACGCTGGTATTAACCATGCACCGCGACCATGACAACGACTATACACCGTTCTACCCAGGCGATATAATATATGGTATAAAGAACGACCTGCTGTCTCACAGCGAGCAGACGCCCGAGGGGCATATCAAGAATAGCAACGCCTCGTATTTCAGGACATGGATGCGAGTGAAGAGCGTGGACCTCTCGACGAACCAGCTGCGCGTGACGGTATATCCGGGCAAGAAGCCGAACGGCAACGCGATGGTGCCCGGCGGTTCGAACTTCTCGCCATACGGCACGCAGATCAAGGATGCCGACATCACTGCCGAGATGACGGCGGAATACAATACACACATCGACCCCGAAGACCCGACGTCGCCCATTCTCGGCGATGTGGGTTTCGACACCGCGCTGAACGTCACCCGCCACGGCAACGTAGCCGACGGTATCAATCCCGACACGGGTGAGTACGACGAGCATATCCATCAGTCACAGCTCGGTCGTCAGCAGGCGTGGGTGCTCTCGACCACCGACAAGCGCCTGTCGTTCTTCTGGAATGTGGACGAGCCCATCGTGCGTGACGAGAACTATGCGCTGTGTCTGGGCATCCTGCCCGACCTGGCCAATCTGCCTTCGACGCGCAACAAGAACATGCCGTCGCTGTATGTCAATACCGTGTTCTACGACCACCAGCACCGCGCCAACTATCCCGCAAAGGTCGTCAAGGTGGACCGTGGACAGTGGGTCAGCAATCCCGTGGCGGAATATCTGGGGGAGAGCGGCACATACACGCCCGACGGAACGCTCGTGGCAACGGACCCCGACCTGGCGAACTACCTGAACTACGTCGCCACCATCAACAGCTATGCAGGCGACTACGAGCCGGGACTGATTCGCGAGCCGTACCACTACCGCACCATCACGAAGGCCGAATGGCTCACCTACCGACTGGACAGGTTCCACTATGGCAGCAGGAGTGACAAGTCCCTGCTGCTGGCCATGCTCGAAGAGTGGAAGGAAGAAGTGGACCTCGAAGTCAGCCGCACGTGGAACAAGGGCGCCCTCTGGGAATGCCTTGTTGACGGCACGACGCAGGAGCCGTCTTGGGGATGCACCGACTGGCAGATTGTAGGCGGCGATACAGTGTTCTACTGCGAAATCATGTCGTCTGCAGGCACTACATTCCGCAATGGCAATGTCGATACCATCCTCACGATGTCGGTTCTCTTTGGACAGGATGACATTACCGACCGTTTGCTACAGACTCAGGGGACTACCGTTCAATGGATTCGCAAGACCGGATGGGACGCGGTAAACCATTGTTTTGTCCAGACATCGGAAGACCTGGAGTGGCAGGCTACACAGGGCACAACGGCCAAGAGTATAGTTGTGGTTCGCAGCGATATGGGCAGCGGATGGATGGTAGATTACCGTCAGGCTATGTTCTGCTGCTCCATCTATGTGCCAGAAGGCAATGCCTCTGAGGTGACTGAATATCCGGCAGATTTCATACAGAAAGCATAAGACAGATATAGACTATGATACGTTCAAAGACAAATGAGAGCCACGGCGCAATGGATGCGCTGAGTATCTGGGGAGAGATAAACCCGATACAGGGACAAACCACCCAGATGTACTATGCGTCGACGGGGACTTATGAGGCAGACAGACGCTATACGCCGCTCGTGCTGATGGGCGAGTTCTATGCGAACGACCCGACGGGTGCTACATCCGGAGTGCCTTCTATATATAGTATCGAATGGTATCATGACGAGGTAAAGCCTGCCAATCGTATCGCGGCAGTTACTCCCGGCTCTGACTCTACCGTTGTTGATTATCTCATCAGTGACGGAGAGTCTTCCTGGTGTGCCGGCGTTCCAAAGTGGGGACTGATTGTCCACAAGAATGTTTCCTATAACGATGCCATGCAGATTATAGGTGTGATGTCGTTTGTTGATAGTCGTACAGGTACTATTGTCCGCAAGCAAAGCAGTATCGCGCTTTCTACGGAGTATTACGATGACGTGATGCTGAAACTGGAAGGTAATCGTGGCGATGAATGGGTGCTTGATCCCTTGAACTTTCCGGAGCCCCTTACAAGCGGGCACGACATAACAGCAGAGGCGTGGCAGCGCACGGTGAGTACACAACTCCGTAAGACGGGTGTTGATGTGGCCGACAATGCCGCCTGCTATCTGTGGCTTATCCGTGACACCAATGCTACCAACGGCTGGCGCGAGTTCAATACTACCGAAAAGTCCACGCTCGTCGTATCGGGTTATAATACTAAGACGCTAACGCTTGACGTTCGCTACATTGACAAGTCCATGCAAATCCGCTGCTATGCCTGTGAACGTGAGGCTGATGCCGCTTGGGTAAGCCCTTTCCTGGAAGGCAATCCGTTTTACGAGTGCCGCGTGGTGGTGGAAATGAACGACAAGGCTTCCATTACCATCAACCAGACCAAAGGTTTTGAGCAGGGCTACGACGTTGACAGTACTTGTCACTACGACGCCCACCTGATGTATGGCCCGCGTCAGGTACCGGCCAACAAGAACGGCTTGTTCAGCATCACATGGCGTGGTGTGAACCTGCAGACCTTCGAGACCGTCACGCTTGGTACTGGCATGTCGGTAGAGTTTGTGCCGAGTGCCAAAGGCTTTTCGTTCCCCGACGGCTTTGCTGTCTATGCTGAAGCCCGCACGTTCCGCACAAAGACCAGTGCAGGTGCTATTCAGTACAATAACTCCATGCTGGTTCGCTCGAAGTCTATCTATACGACCATGAGCATTGACCCGCTCACCATTTGGGGTGAGTTGCAAATCCTGCAAGGAAGCAACGGACAGTGTTACTATGTCACTGAGAATGAGTTTGAGCCCGACCGCCGCTACACGCCGTTGGTTCTGATGGGCAGCTTTTTCGTGAAAGACCCGCTCGGCGAGGTTCCTTCACAACCGACCATTACTGGTATTGAGTGGTACAATGACGCGCCGCTTCCTAACGACTATTCTAAACACCGCATCATTAATCCTTCCGATCCTGCCATCTATACCGACCCCGACCGCTGGCGCAATGTGGATTTCCTGATTAGTGACGGTAGCGGCGCTGCATGGTGTGCTGGTGTGCCTCAATACGGACTGATAGTGCATAAGAATTTGCGCTATCCAGAGGCCATGCAAATTTATGCTGTCATCAAGTTCCTCGATACTCGTACCAATACAACTGTTCGCAAGCAGTGCAGTATCAACCTCTCATCGGAGGCCATTCAGGATAACAACCTGCTTGTACTTGGCGACCGTGGCGATGAATGGGTACTCGACCCGCTCAATTTCCCAGAACCGTTGACAAGTGGTCACGACATCACTGAAGAGCCTTGGCTTCGTACCGTCCCCGCCCAGCTTCGCTTCGACGGCAAGGACGTGGCCGATGCGGATGCAAGGTATATGTGGGTGATCAAGGATGATAGCGTACAGGAAGGATGGCGCGAGTTCAATGAGATTGAGCAGACTGTAATGCTGAAGACGGAACCGACCTGCAGGACGCTGACTTTCGATGCCCGTTTCATCAATCGCGTGGAAGCAATGCAGATTCGTTGCTACGCCTGCATGAAAGGTTCTGAGCGCGTGGCTTTCAACGGGTTGAATCCTTTCTATGACTGTCGTATCAAGATTGATATGAACGAGACGCTCACGCCGAAGATCATCGTCAACGAAGGTTTTGAACCTGTTCCAGGAATGGATTATCAGTGTCAATATAATATTAAGCTGAACTACGGTAGCCATGTCGTTCCTGCCAACAAGATGGGCCTTTTCCAGGTACACTGGATGGGCACCAATCGCAAGACTTTCGTTGAAAGCGAGGTCAATGTCGGAAAATCCGTCAGTTTCGTTCCGGCACAGCTTGGCTATGAGTTTCCGCAAGGCTTCTCGATGTATGCCAGCGTTGCTGTTTGGCGCTGCCTTGCATTGGTCAAATATGGTAATGCCTATGTGGTGAGCGATGAGAGTCCAAAAAGGATTGTCGTTGCCAGCATCTATGATTAAAACATTAACAACATAAAACGAAAAGACTATGTATTTCATTATTGACAGGGATAAGCTCCCACAGGATCGCCACTACGAACTGATGCCGGACGGACGTGCCATCGTCAGTGGCAACGAGGCTAAAATGATGGACACGCTTGACAACGTGACCGTAGTACAGACAACCGCACAGCTCGAAGCGCTGCGCAAGCAAATGAAGTCTAACAAAAAGTAATAGGAGGAAAAAATTATGGGAAGCATTAATGGTGGTATAACCATATCCGGCGTGATTGACGGTTCGTCAGTCCTCGGTGAGATTGCGGTCATCAACGGCCCGCTGCTGCAGTATTACGACGGCGCAAGTGTGAAGCCCGACTGGGCAGCCAAGTATGCAACCAACCCGTCGAGCGTGCCGACGCTCTATCCGAAGATGCACGACTCGGCTACGGGCGAAGACCTGACCGGTTCCGTGTCGCTAACCCGTGTCACCTATAATGACACTGACATTACTTGGGGCGCTAATGGTATAGCCACGGCTCCGGCTATCGTTGCCAACAAACTGAAAAAAGAATCGTACAGCTATGGTGGCAGAAATATTGAGTGCGTAAAGTTCATTGGCAACCCTGCTAATGAGAGCACCAACCCCGACGACGACCGAATTGCCTTCTATGGTACCTGCGTATCGTCTGGTGGAGCTATCACGTTCTCGAATGTCGGCACGAATATCGAGATTCGCAGGCTGGAGAGCACCGACGTGTTCGACCTCTACATCTCCGTGCCGTCAGCATACGACAGCTATATCAAGCGCAATGGCGAAACAGGTCAGACTATACCAACACGCCGCTTAGCTACACTCGTAAAGAACGGTGAGCCAGTTAATGCTGCCGATATGGCTGGTTATGTTTTTGAATGGGCTGACATCACCAACAAGACAGTAAACGTGCTCACCAACAGCAGCCCAGGCATCACTATCAGTAATACACTTGGTTCGTTTACGGACACTATCACCATCGACGAAGCAGCTGTTGATAGCATGATGACATTGCGTTGTCGTGTCTACGAGGACAATACCAAGGCAAAAACTGTAGCCACTGGCGTTACAACCGTGTTCGATTTCTCGGACGAGCTGCAGGTACGCTGGATGGTTGGAAATTATCCTTGGTCTTCCGGCGACCCGGAGACGGAGTATGTCGGCGACGAGGATAGTTCGCAGCAAGTAGTGTTGCGGAAAAATGACAAACTGCGCTTCCGCCCAGTTGTATTTGTCCGCGAGTCCGGTCAGGCTGCATCGGCATTCTCCGGCGCAACATGGACGTTCAGTTTCGACGACAACAACGGCGACGAAATCAACCCGAATACGCTCGATACGCCACCGACTTCCACGTATGCCGTACTTGCATACGGAGATGTTGTAAAGCAGCAGTCTGGCGCACTCGTCAAGCGTCCCGTTCATATAAGTTGTACCACTTCAAATTCGTAATCATATATGGTATCAGGCGGCATTACAGTAACAGGAATGATTGACGGAACCAACGGCGAGAACGGATTCAATAACGCCGTGGTTCAGCTCTTCCGTCGATATGCACCAACGCAGGCAAACCCGACACCGGCCCTGCCTACGGGTACGCTGACCTACACGTTCAGCACCGGTGTTCTGTCGGGTGCATCGGCAAATTTCAACGAATGGAGCCAGTCCATACCAGACGTCAGCGGCAACGACGGCACGAAACTCTTTGTCACGATGGCCACGGCCAGTTCGCAGGGAGCCACCGACGACATCATTGTCGATTCGTCGGCCACGCCGCCCGTCAACGAGTGGAGCACGCCTGTGGAGTATGTCGCCGACGGCATGGCCTATGCCACCATCACCATCTACAAGCGCAGCGCAACGCAGCCAGAATCCAGCGACAAGCCCGACGACAGGGCGAAGTACTACTTCAAGACCGTCGGTTCAGGATTGTCGCAAATCAAGGCTTACACGCTCGTGGCTCCGGAAGGCGGTTCGCTGAACGGATGGAGCACGGACATTCCCAGCACCAATGCCGACCATGATCCCTGCTGGGTGCGCCGTGCCACCGCAGTGGCCAAGAACACCGACGACTACGACGAAATCAGACAGGGCGAATGGAGCGACCCTGCAGCAAAGCTCGTAGAGGACGGCGAAGATGGTAATGGCATCGTGAGCATTACGAGGACGTTTGCAAGGAGTAACGTCGGTACGACGGCCAGCGAGACCACCGAGCCGGCGCACGACGGGGACTGGACTGGCAGCAGT
>JAEEGF012198021.1_pt1 | contig 13706 bp, 14 predicted proteins | sample 9134171 | NCBI WGS metagenome assembly JAEEGF01 (sample SAMN16246542, study PRJNA631951) | gut metagenome | biome: gut microbiome; feature: rumen; material: AP-attached | host: Bos | place: Iran: Karaj | collected 2018-10
GCTGCTATAAAGTTCATCTTTAGGGTATTTCTTGCGATTTTTTGCTTCTACGATTGCTGCTTTTGTTTCTTCGTTTGGTTCGTTGTAGACGATGTCGAGCAAGACGCTCTCCACATAGTTGTTAAGTGTGCGGTTCTCACGCGCAGCATTACGTTTTAAACCTTCAAGCAGATCGGCACGCAAACGGAAAGAAGTGGGACGACGAGTTGGTGTTTCCATATTTAGTGATAGTTTTTGTATTACAATTCATTGCAAAGGTAATACATTTCCTGAACAACTCCTAACTTTATCTCATTTTTTTTCTTGAAGACAAAAGAAACTTAAATAAAATTTTTATCAACTGCATTTTTGCCTACACTCTACACCGCACCCCCGTAACATATTGATTATCATTAAGTAACATGGGTGTAGGCAACTTAACGAGCCTACACCGCCCCTACACCCGTATATCACACTGATACTGAACAAATTAAGGACCCCTGGTGTAGGGTGTAGGCTACTTTTGAGTTGGTTGCAATCGTCACAAAAAGATGATGATGACACTACAGACTATTATATGATGAAAATGATGATTTTGGTGAAACCTATATAGACTCGGCTAAAAAAAGTTGGGTGCATAATATGTTTATCACCTAAAAAGCTCAGAATGCGATCCTAATCGGACAAGTTCTATGATGTCAGTATTGGGGTCAATCCGGATAAGCAAGAAATCACCTTGGATGTGACATTCCATACATCCTTTATAGACGCCATGTAGTATGTGGGGCTGATATTCGGCAGGGATAGGCTGCTCGTTAGCTAGCATGTTGATAACCTTACCAAGCGCAATCAGTTTTTTGGACTGGTTGCTATAGCGCTTCAAGTCTTTTTTGAATTTGCCTGAAGGAAATATCTTTTTCATCCCTATTCGTATTTTTACAGAATGGCTTTGAACATTTCTTCTGCGCTGCTATAAAGTTCTTCTTTAGGATATTTCTTGCGATTTTTTGCTTCTACGATTGCTGCTTTTGTTTCTTCGTTTGGTTCGTTGAAGACGATGTCGAGCAAGACGCTCTCCACATAGTTGTTAAGTGTGCGGTTTTCACGCGCAGCATTACGTTTTAACCCTTCAAGCAGATCGGCACGCAAACGGAAAGAAGTGGGACGACGAGTTGGTGTTTCCATATTTAGTGATGGTTATTGTATTACAATTCATTGCAAAGGTAATACATTTCCTGAACAACTCCTAACTTTATCTCATTTTTTTCTTGAAGACAAAAGAAACTTAAATAAAATTTTTATCAACTGCATTTTTGTCTACACTCTACACCGCACCACCGTAACATATTGATTATTAAGAAGAAACACGGGTGTAGGCAACTTAACGAGCCTACACCGCCCCTACACCCGTATATCATACTGATACTGAGTAAATTAAGGACCCCTGGTGTAGGGTGTAGGCTACTTTTGAGTTGGTTGCAATCGTCCCAAAAAGATGATGATGAAAACCGTGTCTGAAATCTCACAATGGGCGTACGAAAAATCCCAGCGAGCTTCGTCAGCTGGCTGGGATTCAATCTTGATTACCTGAAAAAATACTAATCAATCTAATTTGAAGAACATTATTAACCTTAAAAAATCTAACACTTTTATGACCAATAAATTAATGCATGGTTTAATGCGTGGTCAAAGTATTAACATTTATTAAGAAAGAAGGGGAGGATTGACGATAACGAGGACGAAGAATCGACGAGGACGAAGAATCGACGATGACGAAGACGAGGACGATAACGTTGACGAGGACGATAACGTTGACGAGGACGATAACGTTGACGAGGACGATAACGTTGACGAGGACGATAACGTTGACGAGGACGATAACGTTGACGAGGACGATAACGTTGACGAGGACGATAACGTTTTGGAGTGGTTCTTGCGCACCAGCAGGTGCGCAAGAACCACTTAACTACCCCACACTCAAAAATATAGGTTAGCGGTTAAATGGTAAATCGTAAATGATTAAATAGTAAATGGACAGCCCCTTATTCTGCGATAGCGAATATGGTCTTGATGCCCTTTATCTTCTGGCCTTTTATACGAGGGAGCAGGGACTTGACTGCCGTGCGGTCGACGGCTACGAATGACCAGTTGGGAAGCACATCGATGCGGCCAAGTTGATTGCGCTCGAGACCACCTATCTTGCTGAGGAAGCCCACGATATCAACCTTGTTAACTTTGTCCTTCTTACCCTTTCCTATATAGAGGGTTATCCATCGAGGTTCCGATGGGTGGGGAATATGTGAGGGTAGCTGGAAGTTGACAGGTTCCTCTGCGATGTATTCTGGACGATGTTCTTCTGGACCCAATATCAGGTATGCTGCTCCCTGAGCATCCCAGCGGGCTGTACGGCCATTGCGATGGATGTAGGCTTCTTCGTCCAGGGGAAGGTGGTAATGGATGATGTTGTCGATGCCTGGAATATCCAGTCCTCGTGATGCCAAGTCTGTGCTGACGAGCACGTTGCATGAGCCGTTGCAGAATCTGTAGAGCGCCCTTTCACGATCGCGCTGCTCCATGCCTCCATGGAACATGTCGGCGCTGATGCCCTGTCGATGAAGATACTCGCCTACCCTTTCCACACTCTCGCGGTAATTCACGAAGACGAGACTTGTCCGTTGTCCCAAAACGCAAAGCAGCTGATAGAGCGTCTCCAACTTGTCCTTTTGGGGAGAATGCATCTCATAGAGACGGATGCGGTCTGGTATCTGCTCGTTCTCGTCCAGATAGCTCAACTTATGGAAGCTTTTCGTTCCAACGAATTTGGGGATGCTGGGATTGTCTGTCGCTGAGAGCAGGATACGGCGATTCACGGCAGGCAGCTGGGAGATAATCACGCTCATCTGCTCCTGGAAACCCAACTCAAGACTCTTGTCGAATTCATCGATGACAAGGGTTTTCACCTGATCAACCTGCACATTCTCTTTCTGGATATGGTCGAGCAACCGACCTGGAGTGGCTATGAGGACTTGCGGATTCACGCTGCGCAAGATGCGATGCTCGTCCATTGCTGGCCTTCCGCCATAGCATGCCATACAGCGAATGCTTGTCGTCAGCAGCTTCAGTACATCACAGGTCTGCATGGCGAGTTCACGAGAAGGAACCAGTACGACAGCTTGCAGGGAATCGTCTTCCTCAGAAAGAATCTCCAACAAAGGAAGCAAGTATGCCAACGTCTTCCCACTTCCAGTGGGGCCAAGCAATACGACTTGACGTTCTCGACGACATAGCTGCAACATTTCCTGCTGCATGACATTCAGGTCGGTAACACCTAATTTAGACAAATTGTAGGTCATGGAATGGGAAGAATATGGTTGGTGGATTCTGTTACAGGAAATATGCCATCAGGAAATAGACACCCAAGGAGGCAAGCCATCCGATGAGCACCTTCAAGGTGATGTGATGGAGATACCAGAGGATAGAGACGTCCTCGCTCTTCATCAGGGCATAACCTGCCGTGTTTCCAATGGGAAGCAGGCATCCGCCTACACATCCGCTCAGGGCAATCAAATGCCAGTAGTCGCCATTCTGGGTGAAACTCTGCATGTAGTCACTCATCTGACTGGTGGTCTCCATAACAGGATAGATGGAAATGCCGCTGAGCACCAGAGCAATGTTATCCATGACGGAACTTACTGCACCCAAGACAAGCGACATGATATAGGTGTTGTGGATATACTCGTCGCACCAGGTCTGGACCTTATGCATGGCACCAATCTCTGTAAGCATAGCCACACAAAGAGCAATACCAATGAAGAACATGATCATCTGCAGCACTTCGTACTGAAGTGTGCGACCACCTGAGATACTGACTGGCTGTTCTGTCTGCATCCGCTTATGATTGATGATTTCATTGACAACCCACAGGACACCCAGCACACAAAGAGCTCCCAGGAATGGAGGCAAACCTGTCAGGCGACGGAAGGTGGGAACAAACCACAAGCCGCCCATTCCCACGACGAGCATCAGGGAACGCTGCCATTTGGGAAGCAGGAAGTTATCGCCTCGATAAAAGATGCTGGGACGCTTCAAGTCGATATTGGCAGGGAACTTGCGGGCTATCAATGCTGTGGGAACAACGGTTGCTACAATCGCTGGCAAGAACAATGCGGCACTATAGCTGCCTGGAGTAACGGCACCACGCGACCAGATGAGCAGGGAGGAAACGTCGCCTATCACGGTGAAACAACCTCCGCAATTGGTGGCTATCACAATGATACAGCCCAGATACATCCGCTGCCGTGGATTGATGACCAACTGCCGCAGGATGAGCAGCATCACGACGGAAGCAGTAAGATTGTCGAGATTGGCACTCAGCAGGAAACTGAATGTGGCAAGAGTCCACACCACACGCTGGGTACTGCGCGAACGGCACCACGTGGTAATGAATTCGAAACATTCATTGTTGACCAGCAATTCCACGATGGCCATCGTTGCCAACAGATAGAGCACAATGGAACTGATCTGGATGAGATAATGCGCAAAAAGATTCTCTGCAATGAACTGGTTGACAGCTTTAATACTGTAAGGCGCACCAGAAAGGAAATTCGAGAATTCTGCAGCATGAAGTCGTTCCACATAATCGGGACCCATGATAATGAAGAGTACCCAACCTACTACACCACAAAAGATGGCCACAGTGGCTTTGTTGATACGAGTGATGTGCTCGCTGCAGATAAGCAAATAGCCCAGCAACATCACGATTGCAATAGCAAGAGACATAAAATTTACTTTAATTTTGGTATTTCTTCATGCAAAATAAGTTAATTATTTCCATTTTTCCAAAGTTTCATTCCTCTTTTGCATTAAATTACCTACTTTTGCCCCTGATATGAAAAGAATGATATTGTCTTTCCTGGCACTTTGCCCCTTTTTCAGCTTGGCACAAAAGGTCAGTCTGTATGTGGGAAACAATCTGGTGGAAATTCCTGCCCAGCAGACTCAATCGGAACTGAAACCTGGATGGAAGATTGTGGACATCCAGATGAAACCCAAGAAGACCTGCTACCTGTGGGGCGAACACAGCAAGCAGATAACGGACGATCAACGACCCGTCTTCGTCATCGAGCCTGGTGAAGGAGAAACATTGGCTGACTATGCTTTCATCAAATTGAAAAAACACAAGCAATACCGCCAAATCAAAGAAGACATCCTGGTGAACAATCCCTATATCCGTATTGACCTGAACAGTTTCAACATCAAGCCGGAAGGCGACAAGGGATTCGTTGTCCAACCTAAGGATGCAATGGAAAAAGGAGAGTTCATCCTTGTCAATTTGTTGCAGAAACCCATCGGAAAACTGGGAGATTATAATGTTTTCCCTATACAAATCCCATAAATCGAAATAATTATTTGCGGTTTTCATTTAAAATGTATATTTTTGCACTGTCAGGATAACAAAGTGTAAAAAGATGAAAACCTACCAAGTTGACAAAGATGGGTTTTATGGCTCATTTGGAGGGACGTATGTGCCTGAGATTCTCTACAAGACAGTGGAGGATCTGAAGAACCAGTATGAATCCATCATAGAAAGTGAAGATTTCTTGAATGAGTATTACCAGTTGCTTCGCGACTATGTCGGTCGTCCCAGCCCTCTCTATTTCGCCAAGCGGATGAGTGCGAAATACGGGTGCCAGCTTTATCTGAAGCGCGAGGACCTGAATCATACTGGAGCTCACAAAATCAACAATGCCATCGGTCAGATCTTGCTTGCACGCAAGATGGGCAAGAAACGTATCATTGCTGAGACGGGGGCTGGTCAGCACGGTGTGGCAACTGCCACTGTATGCGCCTTGATGAATATGCCCTGCCGTGTCTACATGGGAGCGCTGGACGTTCAACGCCAACATATCAACGTGGAGCGCATGAAGATGTTGGGAGCTGAAGTGTTTCCTGTCGAAAGCGGCAACAAGACTCTGAAGGACGCAACCAATGAGGCCATACGCGACTGGTGCTGCCATCCAGCCGATACTTTCTACATCATCGGCTCCACCGTAGGACCTCATCCCTACCCTGAGATGGTGGCACGCCTGCAAAGTGTCATAAGCCAAGAAATCAAGTTTCAACTGAAGGAAAAGATTGGTCGCGACTATCCTGACTACCTGATGGCATGTGTGGGAGGCGGAAGCAATGCTGCTGGTACCATCTATCACTATCTCGACGACGAACGAGTGAAGATTGTTTTGGGTGAAGCGGGAGGAATGGGTATGGATACCAACCAAACGGCTGCCAGCCTGAACATTGGTACCGTAGGAATTCTTCATGGCAGCCGTATCAAAGTCATGCAGACGGAGGACGGACAGATCATAGAACCATACAGCATCAGTGCAGGACTGGATTACCCAGGAACCGGACCTATGCATTGCAACCTTTACGAAACAGGACGTGCCACAGTTCTGGCCATCACAGATAAGGAAGCTTTGCAATCCGCCTTTGAATTGACTCGACTGGAAGGTATCATTCCTGCCCTAGAGAGCAGCCATGCTTTGGCATTACTGCCCAAGATGAAGTTCAAGAAAGACGATGTGGTGGTGCTGACCGTAAGCGGTCGAGGCGACAAGGATTTGGAAACTTATTTGTCACACAAAGAAGAAATCAATTATGACGAAATATAAATATCATACGGTAAGCAAGAAAATCCTGGGAGACCTGATCACTCCCGTAAGTGCTTATCTTAAGGTACGTGACGCATATCCTCAGAGTGCCTTGATGGAGAGTTCGGACTACCATAGCGGCGAGAACTCGAAATCTTTCATTGCCGTTCATCCCATTGCCAGCATAAGCATTGAACATGGTGTGGGAGTGGCAAGCTATCCTGACGGAGTCATTGTGAAACATCCGCTGGATGAACAACATGACGTAGCCTTTGTCATCAATGAGTTCCTCAACAATTTTGAGATTGCTGGTGAAGACAGCAATTATTGTGGGCTCTATGGTTATACCTCATTCAATACGGTCCGTTATCTGGAGAATATCAGCGTGAAGGATGAAACACAGGCTGAGAACGATGCGCCTGACCTGCTATACATATTATATAAGGATGTCATCGTGTTTGATCATTTCCGCAATGAGGTAACCATCATCGAGATGATGAGTGATGGTGAGGAAGATGATTTGGATCAGTTGGAAAGAGACATGCAGAGCCGTCCCTTCCAAACATTTGACTTCCATCCTGTAGGGGATTATTGGAGCACTCTGACCGACGACGAACATCGCGAGAATATTCGCAAGTGCATTGGGCATTGCTTGCGTGGTGATGTGTTTCAGATTGTCGTGTCGCGACGATTCAAACAAAGGTATGAGGGCGACGATTTCAAACTCTATCGCGCTTTGCGTTCCATAAATCCAAGCCCCTATCTGTTCTACTTTGATTTCGGAGGATTCAGAATCTTTGGGTCCAGTCCTGAGACACATTACCGCATCAAGGGACGTCAAGCATTCATCGATCCCATAGCAGGAACAACCAAACGCACAGGCAACGAGGCGGAGGACCGCAAGAATGCAGAATATCTGCGCAACGACCCTAAAGAGAATGCTGAACACGTGATGCTTGTGGATTTGGCACGAAATGATCTGAGCCGCAATTGTCATGACGTTCATGTGGATTTCTACAAGGACATGCAGTTCTACAGTCATGTCATCCATCTGGTGAGTCGCGTGAGTGGAGAACTCGATACGGGGGCTGATTACATCAGAGCTTTCTTGGATACTTTTCCGGCAGGAACCCTTTCGGGTGCTCCAAAAGTACGTGCCATGCAGCTCATCAGCGAATACGAACCCCATAATCGTGGAGCCTACGGAGGATGCATTGGTTTCATCGGCATGAACGGAGAATTGAACCAAGCCATCACTATCCGTACTTTCGTAAGCCGCAACAATGAACTGTGGTTCCAGGCAGGAGGAGGTATTGTCGCAAAAAGCGATGTCGAATATGAACTTCAGGAAGTAAACAATAAACTTGGAGCCCTCCGTAAGGCTATCTTAATGGCAGAGAAGATATGAAGAAAACAGTTATCATAGACAATTACGACTCTTTCACCTATAATCTTTCCCATCTGCTGAAAGAGTTGGGAGCTCAGGTCACCGTTTACCGCAACGACAAGTTTCAGCTGGAAGAACTGGAAGAATTCGACAAAATCATCCTTTCGCCTGGTCCTGGCATCCCTGAGGAGGCGGGTCTGCTGATGGATGTAATCAAAACCAATGCAGGGAAGAAACCCATCCTGGGAGTCTGTTTGGGACATCAGGCAATCGGACAAGTCTTCGGAGCCAAGCTGACCAATCTAAGCGACGTATATCATGGTGTGGAAACTGCCATTCATATTACAGCCAAAGATTATATTTTCGAGAGTCTGCCGGATAGTTTTATGGTAGGACGTTACCACTCGTGGGTAGTAGACAAAGAAGGTTTTCCATCTTGCTTGGAGATAACAAGTGTGTCTGACGAGGGATTCATCATGTCTCTTCGTCATCGCGAATATGATATCAGAGGAATTCAATATCACCCAGAGAGCGTTCTTACTCCTAATGGAAAAATCATCATTAAAAACTGGTTGGAGAAATGAAAAAGTATCTGTTGAAAATGATTGATGGTGCCACATTGACACGTGAGGAAACACACGACATCATGATTGGCATCACAAAGGAAGCATACAACGAGTGTCAAATAGCTGCCATGCTGATGGCTATCCAGTCGCGAGGTGTCACAGTGGATGAAATCCTTGGTTTCCGAGATGGTCTACTGGAAACAGGTAAATACATCAATCTGGAAGACTACAATACCCTGGACATCGTAGGTACAGGTGGAGACGGAAAGAATTCCTTCAACATCAGCACATGTTCCTGCTTTGTTGTGGCTGGGGCTGGATATAAAGTGACCAAGCACGGCAATGGGAGCAGTTCTTCTGTCTCTGGTGCAAGCAATGTCCTGCAACTTCATGGCGTGAAGTTTACTGACGATGAGAAGATCCTGCGTAAATCTCTCGATGAGGCTGGCATCTGCTATTTCCATGCCCCACTCTTTGCATACGGAATGAAGTATGTAGGTCCCACACGCAAGGGATTGAGCATTCCCACATGTTTCAATCTGCTTGGGCCGTTGGTGAACCCCTGTCATCCAAAGAACTCCCTTCACGGAACTGCCAACCAAAGTCAACTCCGTCTCTACACCAGTATCCACCAGAAGATTGGTGACAACTATGGTGTCATCACGTCCTATGATGGATACGACGAGATATCTCTTACAAGTGGATTCAAGATCACATGCCGCAACTTCGAGAAAGTCTACACTCCACTTGAAATGGGTTTAGGATATGTGAAACCTGATGACATCTATGGCGGTGATACACCTGAGGATGCCATGAAGATTTTCGATAGTGTATTGGATGGTACTGCTTCACAAGCTCAACGCAACGTCATCATTGCCAATGCGGCATGTGGTATTGGTATCATTGAACCCAACAAGCCTATTCAAGAAACAGTAGAAATCGCCCGTGAGAGTTTGGAAAGCGGTAAAGCACTTGCGTGCTTCAAGAAATTTCTGGAAATCAATTCATGAAAGATATACTCGAAGAAATAATTGCGTGGAAACGCAAGGAGTTGGAGCAGCAGAAGTATGATCTGCCAGCCAAAGAACTGTATGCTATCGTGGACCGCATAATGAGTAACGGCATAGAGCAGCACAGCATGCATGAATCTCTGGAGAATTCGTCGTATGGCATCATTGCTGAATTCAAACGAAAAAGTCCCAGCAAAGGATGGATTAAAGAAGAAGGACGGGCCGATGTGATTCCTGCAAGTTATGCCCAGAATGGAGCATCAGCAATAAGCATCCTCACTGACGAGAAGTTTTTTGGCGGGAACTTGGATTTCATTAAAAAATCCCGTCCTACCGTAAACATCCCTATCTTAAGAAAGGATTTCATTATAGACGAATACCAACTGTTTCAAGCTCGACGCATCGGAGCTGACGCTGTGTTGTTGATTGCTGCCAATCTTGCTGTTGAACAGGCAAAATCACTTGCCTATACAGCACACCAATTGGGACTAGAGGTCTTGCTGGAGATGCATTCTGTGGAAGAGCTGGATTATGCTGAACTTGACGTGGACATGCTGGGAATCAACAACCGCAATCTGGGAACCTTTCATACTGACGTGCAGAATTCCTTTGCATTGGCTGACCGATTGCCTAAGGAGAAAGTACACGTGAGCGAAAGCGGGATAAGCAATCCTGAGACAATCAAACAACTCCGTAAAGCAGGATTCCGTGGATTCCTGATGGGTGAACATTTCATGAAAGCTGCCAATCCAGGTTTAGCTCTCAAAGAATTTATTGAGGAATTAAAATAAAGGTGTGTGGGATGCGCGCCCCCAAAAACATACGCGCAATAGAAAAGGCAGGGCCTGACATGATGGGATTCATCTGCTGGGAAAACAGTTGTCGCTATGTGGACGAGGTGCCAACCTATCTGCCACAATGCATACGGGTGGGCGTTTTCGTCAATCCCAGTTCGGAATATGTGGTAAGAAAAACAAATGAACTACAACTAAACTGCATCCAACTGCATGGGAAAGAAGATCCTCAATTCTGTATTAAAGTTAAGAATGAAACAGGACTGCCTATCATAAAGGCTATCAGTGTAAATACTATAGATGACATAGAAACGTGGACGCAATATGAAAGCGTTGCCGACATGTTACTTTTCGACACAAAATGCAAAAGCATAGGTGGTTCCGGCGAACAGTTCAATTGGGATATATTAAATCATTATCAAGGCAATATTCCCTTTTTGTTGGCAGGTGGAATCGGCCTGGAAGATGTGGATCGACTCCTTGCCTGGCATCACCCGATGTGGATAGGAATCGACATTAATTCTCGTTTTGAGGAAGCCCCTGCGATGAAGAATGTGGAGGCAATCACACAGTTTATTAAACAAATCAGAAGTCATGAATAGGATAAACAAATTGTTTCAGGAAAAGAATCAGGGACTACTCTCTCTGTATTTCTGTGCAGGTCATCCAACTTTAGAAAGTACAGTTGACATTATCAAAGCTATCCAACGGAAAGGTATTGATTTCATCGAAGTGGGAATCCCTTTTAGCGACCCTATGGCTGATGGTCCTGTCATTCAGGATGCTGCTACAAAAGCTTTGCGGAATGGCATGAGTCTGCGCAAGCTTTTCAGTCAATTGGATGGCATCCGCAACCAAGGTGTTACTCTCCCCCTAATCCTTATGGGCTACATGAATCCCATCTATCAATATGGATACGAAGCTTTCTTCAAACGCTGCACGGAGGTTGGAGTTGACGGAGTAATCATTCCTGACTTGCCTTTCCGTGACTATACCCAACAGGTGAGACCCATTGCTGACAAATATGACATACGCGTGATCATGCTCATTACTCCTGAGACGAGCGACGAACGCATCCGTTTCATCGATCAAAACACCGACGGGTTCATCTATATGGTCAGTTCTGCTGCAATCACAGGTGTGCAAAAAGAGTTCAATGCTGCCAAGCAAGCATATTTCAACAAGGTGAACCAGATGAATCTTCTGCATCCCCGCATGATAGGATTTGGCATAAGCAACAAGCAGACACTCCAATCTGCCCAAGCCAATGCTGCAGGAGCCATCATTGGAAGTAAGTTTGTAAGTCTGTTGGATGAAAAGAAAGATCCTGATGCAGCGCTGGATGAACTATTGGAAGCTCTGAAGCATTAATTCTTCACGATAACCTTCATCTTTACAATACGTCGCTCATCCAACTCCAACACATCAAAGGTGAACTTACGATACGTTATCTTTTCGTGAAGTTCAGGGAAATCACCCTTTATCTCCAATAAGAGGCCTGCCAAAGTATCAGCTTCTCCCTCAACCTGCTCGAAATAATCATCATCCACCTTCATGATCTTCATGAAGTCTGTCAGTAGGGTCTTTGCCTCAAAGACATAAGTGTTCTGATTTAGGCGCTGATAGGGTTTCTCCTCGTCGTCGTATTCGTCGTTGATTTCTCCAACAATCTCCTCGATAATGTCCTCCATCGTGACGATGCCGCTGGTACCTCCAAATTCGTCCACCACAATGGCGATATGCACCTTGTTGGCTTGGAAGTCACGCAACAGATCGTCTATCATCTTGGTCTCAGGAACGAAATATGGAGGACGTATCAAGCTCTGCCAACGGAAATTTGCTGGTTTGTTCAGATGAGGCAGCAAGTCTTTAATGTATAGAACACCCTTGATGTTGTCTTCCGTACCTTGATAAACAGGGATACGACTGTAGTTGTTCTCGATGATACATTTCAGGACCTCAGAGTAAGGCATCTTGATGTCCAGATCCACCATATCCATTCGACTCGTCATCACCTCACGTGCCATTTCACCGCCAAAACGGATGATTCCTTGCAGCATTTGACTTTCATCTGCAATGTCCTTCTGGTCAGTGAGTTCCATAGCTTTTTCCAGGTCGTCTACTGTCAGACTTTGTTCCTCGTGACTCACGATATGTTCCGTGAAAGCTTTACTCTTGATTAGAATTTTACTCAACGGACGCCAGAAATTATTCAACACCAACAGGACAGGAGCCACAAGGCGACAAAACGATAGGGAATGCTGCGCACTATAGATTTTGGGAATTATCTCGCCAAACAGTAAAAGCAAAAAAGTCAGGATAACGGTCATGAAGAGGAATTCCAGCCAAACTGCATTTCCGAACACAACCGTTTTTATAAAGAAATAATTAAGCAGAGTGATGATGGCAATATTCACCAGATTGTTGCATATCAGAATGGTTGCCAAAAGTCGCTCGCTGTCAGCACGCAATTTCAGTATCTTCGTATCAGCAATTACTTTCTCTTCCTCGATGGCACTCAAATCTGCAGGAGACAAACTGAAGAATGCTATCTCTGAAGCAGAAATGAAACCTGAGCAAATCAGCAAGACACACGATATCACCAGAGCAATGTATGCTCCGAGCGTTGGTTGCTGAAAGCTGATACTACAGAACGAATTCAGTATTTCTTCCATCCGTTAGAAAGGGAGTTTCTCCTCTGTTTGCTCCGTTGAGGCAGATTGTTGAGGCTGTTCGGGCTGGGGTTGCGAAACTTGCTTGGGTGTAAGCATCTCCATCGCGTCGGCCCAAATTTCTGTCACATATCGTTTCACGCCGTTGCGGTCGTCATAGCTACGAGTATGTATCTTGCCTTCAAGGTAGAGTTTATCGCCTTTCTTCACATACTTCTCAACAGTCTCAGCCAATCCGCGCCATAACACGATGTTGTGCCATTCTGTTCTGTCAGGCACTTCCGTACCATTCTGCAGCTTATAGCCACGTTCGGTAGTAGCAAGTACCAGACTGGCCACACATACGCCTGCATCGACATATCTTATCTCAGGGTCCTTGCCCACATTGCCTATCAGCATTACCTTATTCATAATATCAAACCATTAATTTCCTGCAAAGTTAATACAATTAATTTAACGTGAGTTCGACGAAATATAATTGCCTGTATATTTGGTGATTAGCGAAAATTGTTGTACCTTTGTAGTGCTCAATTACAAAGTAGTACAAACAATAATCGCTATGTTCACCGAAGACAAAGTTACAGAAATTTTCTTTATGGCAGACGAATTTCACAAAGTTTTTTGCCGTATGTTAGACAAATATAGTCT
>JAEEGF011166414.1_pt1 | contig 13705 bp, 12 predicted proteins | sample 9134171 | NCBI WGS metagenome assembly JAEEGF01 (sample SAMN16246542, study PRJNA631951) | gut metagenome | biome: gut microbiome; feature: rumen; material: AP-attached | host: Bos | place: Iran: Karaj | collected 2018-10
TGCCTTCGCGCTTGGGAAATCCGCCGGGGAAACGTCCGGCTGCACTGTACTGTTCACGATAATCTACCTGCAAAGGCATAAAATCTGTTCCGGGAACTGCATCTTTTGCGGCACAAACGGTGGCGAGCAATACGGTGTTGTTCATACGGAGAACAACAGAGCCGTCGGTCTGTTTTGCCACTTTCCCGGTTTCAATGGTGATGGTACGTCCATCAGCCAATTGAAGGGTCTTTGTAATTACGTTCATCTTAATAAAACATCTAAAAATAAAAAATACGCTGCGACTTAATCGCTGTCAGTCGCAAAAACGGCGCAAAGTTACACATTATAATATTAATAAACGAAGAAATCGGGATTATTTTTCGTTTTTTATGAAATTTGTGCTACCTTTGCAGCCAAAAATAAACAAACAACGACAATGAAACATATTTGGAAGGCTGCTGCCATTGTTGTGGCTGCATTAACAATTGCCTCGTGCAATGACAAGAAATTTACAGTAGAAGGACAGGTCGCCAATGCCAAGGACTCTGTACTCTATTTCGAGAATGTGGGTCTGGAGGGTATCAATACACTCGACTCTATAAAACTGGATGAAGGAGGAAGTTTCTCGTTCAGTGAGGAAGCACCGGCAACACCTGAGTTCTATCGTCTGAGAATTGCTGACCAGATCATCAACGTAAGCATCGACTCCACAGAAACCGTTCAGTTTAAAGCCGAATATCCCGGTATGGCGTCAAACTACACTGTCAGCGGTTCTGACAACTGTGAGAAAATCAAGGAACTTACCCTGATGCAGATGGAACTTCAGAACCGTGCTATCGCCATCCAGCGAAACCCATCACTCGGTGTTGACGAGGCTAACGACAGTATTCAGCGCCTTATCAACGCCCACAAAGAAAAGGTAAAGAGTAATTACATCTACAAGGAGCCGATGAAAGCCTATTCTTATTTCGCCCTTTTTCAGGCTATCGGCAACTATCTCATCTTTAATCCGAGAACCAATAAAGACGATATTAAAGCATTTGCAGCTGTAGCTACCAGTTGGGACACCTATTACCCTCATGCTGAACGCGGACAGAATCTCCACAACATCGCCATCGAAGGCATGAAGAACCAACGTATCATTGCTGCACAGAATGCAGAATTCAAAGTAGAGGCCAGCAAGGTACAAGAGGCTGGTGTGCTCGACATTGCCCTGCTCGACAATAAGGGTCAGGAGCGCCATCTGACCGACCTCAAAGGTAAGGTGGTATTGTTAGACTTCCATATCTTTGCTTTAAATGACTCGCCCAAGCGTATCATCATGCTCCGCGAACTCTACAATAAGTACCAGGCTCAGGGACTGGAAATCTACCAAGTATCGCTTGATCCCGATGAGCATTTCTGGAAGCAACAGACAGCAGCTCTCCCATGGATCAGTGTACGTGATGCCGATGGTGTGAACTCACAGCGCCTCATGTTGTACAACATTCAGGCAGTACCCGACTTCTTCCTCATTGATCGTGGTAATAACCTCGTGAAACGAGCAGCACAGATTAAAGACTTGGAAGCCGAAATCCAGAAACTGCTTTAATGAAGAACTGATATCTGCAAGAAATTTGTAGTTTTTCTTGCAGATATCAGAAATTATGATTACCTTTGCACCCGCAAATCATATTTGTCGGCATAGCTCAGCTGGTTAGAGTATCACCTTGACATGGTGGGGGTCCTTGGTCCGAATCCAAGTGTCGACACAGGAAAAGAGGCAACTACGCAGTTGCCTCTTTTCTTGTATTAGCCACCTTATCTTCATCAGAAACTCTGAAGCCAAGCTTTCAGTTCGAATACCATCTGATAATGATAAGCAAAGCTCTCACGATAGCCCCATCCATGTCCGCCTGAAGGATAAATATGGATAGAAGCCGGCACATCGTGTTTATATAGCTGTTGATAGTATCCGAAACCATTAGCTGCAGGTACGGCCTTATCATCGTCTGAAAGTGCAAGGAAAGCACGAGGGGTCGTTCTGTTCACTTGTTGGTCATTACTATACTCTGCTTCTAACTTGCGTAGTTTTTTCTTATCATGATTCGTACCGAGCAGATTGTCATGTGAGCCTTTATGCGTAAAACCCAGGTCCATCGTGATGACGGGATAGAAAAGGATCTGGAAATCAGGCGCAGCATCACCTTTCGAGTGAGTAGCGATGGTTGAAGCCAGATGACCTCCAGCAGAGAAGCCCATGATTCCTACATTATGAGTATCAATATGCCACTCGGCAGCATTTTGACGTACAATCTTCATAGCTTGTTCTGCATCAGAGATGGGCACGACATAATTTCCATGCGGCATGCGGTATTTAAGCACAATCAGCGCAATGCCCTGATTATTGAAGAAGGTGGCCCACTGATGGCCCTCATGGTCCATAGCCAAATGACTATACCCGCCCCCGGGACAACACACGATAGCCCGTCCCGTTGCTTTCTTAGCATCAGGTAGATAAACGGTTAGCTCCGCTTTATCTTTGTCATCACCATTAGCGTTCGGTGCGCCGTTAGGCCATACTTCCATTGTTATTCCTTTCTGCGAAAAAGCTGTTGCTGAAAAAGCCAGCAATAGGGTAGTCAATACTGATTTTAGATTTGTCATTAGTCGTTTTGTTTGAATTTTGTCTGCAAAGGTAACATTTTATTTTAGAAATTGCAAATTTATTTGTTTTTTCGCTCGATTTGCACTACCTTTGCCACCAGAAACTTAAAACAATGGTGAAAATGAATAAGAATCTGACAATTCTGGCACTCGCCTCATTGATGACTGTTAGTGCACAGGCTAAGGTAAGACTACCGCACATTATCTGTGACAACATGGTATTACAACAGCAGACAGAGGCTCGTCTCTGGGGATGGGCCGAACCTGGCAAGACCGTTAAGGTAACCAACTCATGGAGTGAGCAAGTCGTGACAGCCAAAGTTGGAAAAGACGGCAAATGGCTTGTGAAGGTTCAGACACCGAAAGCCAGCTATGAGCCATTGAGCATCACATTCGACGATGGAGAACCCTTGACTATCAACAATGTCGTTGCTGGTGAAGTATGGGTATGTGCTGGACAGTCGAACATGGAAATGCCAGTAAAAGGCTTTGGGATGTGCCCCGTCAACAATTACAACCAGACAGTTATTGATGCCGCCAATCACCAAGGCGTCCGCTCGGTAAAGATTCCCAGCGTCATGCGTGCAGAGCCGCAAGACGATGCACAATGCGAGTGGCGCATCTGTTCACCTAAGACCGTCAGTGACTTTTCTGCCACAGGTTATTTCTTCGCTCGTACCATGCATCAGGCCCTCAATATACCCATTGGTCTTATTGAAGCTAATAAAGGAGGTACGCGCGTGGAAAGTTGGCTGACGAAAGAGAATCTACAAAAATATACCAATGACCCAACAGACTCTGTGGAGATTTGCAAGAAATGGAACAAGTGGGACTATCACCGGTCTCTTCTCTGGGGTAACGGTACGTTCAATCCTATTCTGAATTTCACTGTAAAAGGCATCATCTTCTATCAAGGTTGCTCAAACGTGGGTGACCCTGGCGATCAGTACTCTCAGCGACTGAAACTATTAGTTGAACAATGGAGAAAACAATTCGACCTTGGTGAAATACCATTCTATTTCGTACAAATCGCACCCTACGACTATGGTGGGCTCGACGGGATTAACGGTGCATTACTCCGCGAGCAGCAGTTCAAGGCATCTCAGATCATCCCTAACAGTAGTCTTGTCTGCACTAACGACCTTGTGTATCCGTATGAGTATTCCCAGATTCATCCTGCTCAGAAGCAACAAGTTGGTGAGCGCCTTGCCTTTACTGCCCTGAACAGAGACTATGGATTTGAGGGCATTTATTATCAGAGTTCATCATACAAGGATATGATTATCAAGGATGATGCCATCTTGATACACCTCGACAACAACTATTATGCCGATGCACCTTTCGAGAACATGCAGGGCTTTGAGTTGGCAGGAGAAGACAAGGTGTTCCATCCTGCTACCGCCCGCCATTTCTGGCAAGAGGGAGGCGGCTATTGGGACGAGGCTATCAAAATCACCTCACCCGAAGTAAAGAAACCTGTTGCCGTACGTTATTGTTTTAAGAATTTCCAAATCGGGAATGTCAAGAATGCCGGCAACATGCCACTCTTCCCCTTCCGAACAGACAACTGGTAAAGAAAAAGTAAATGCAGAGACATCCATTAGAAATATTCAAGTTCTGTCCGAAGTGCGGCAGTGAGGATTTTGAAATCCACAATGCCCTCAGCAGACATTGTGCCAAATGCGGTTTTACCTACTATCAAAACCCAAGAGCCTCAACAGCAGCCTTCATCCTAAACAGCAAAGGCGAGTTGCTTGTAGCCTGCCGTGCCAAAAAGCCGGCCAAAGACACACTGGACCTACCTGGAGGGTTTGTGGACAACTATGAGAATGCCGAACAAGGCATGGTAAGAGAAATCAAAGAGGAAACTGGACTCGAGATTGCACCTGAGGAAGTTAGGTACCTTTTCTCCATCCCTAATGTCTATCATTATTCAGGGATGGACATCCACACCCTCGATTTGTTCTTTATTTGCCACGTTGATGAGAAGGCCGTAGCAAAAGCAGGAGACGATGCTGCAGAACTGACATGGCTGCCCCTTCGGGAGGTCTATGTAGAGCGGTTCGGGCTGCGTTCCATACGTGAGGCCGTACATCGTTTCTTAGCCAAGAATTGTTAATAAATTAAAAAATCCCATATATAAATAAGGTGTGAGCCACTTTTTTGCTTACTTTTGCAGCCCGTAAGAAATAAAAACGAGACATAGTATGCAAAAGAACTTAGTGATAGTAGAGTCTCCTGCCAAGGCGAAGACGATTGAGAAGTTCCTGGGAAAAGATTTCAAGGTGATGTCAAGCTATGGGCACATCCGCGACTTGAAAAAGAAGGAATTGAGCATCGACGACAAGTCGCTCGAACCAGAATATGAGATTCCTGAGGAGAAATCCAAACTCGTAGCCGACCTTCGCGCCAAAGCAGAAAAAGCAGAAAAGGTATGGCTGGCATCCGATGAAGACCGTGAAGGAGAGGCCATCTCTTGGCATTTGTGTGAAGTGTTGGGGTTGGACAAGCAGAAAACCAATCGTATTGTCTTCCACGAGATTACCAAGCCGGCCATATTAGAGGCCATCGAGCATCCGCGCCATCTTGACATGAACTTAGTGAATGCCCAGCAGGCTCGTCGTGTGCTTGACCGTATCGTAGGCTTTAAGCTGTCACCAGTGTTATGGCGTAAGGTAAAACCCGCTCTCTCTGCCGGACGTGTACAGAGTGTAGCTGTCCGACTCATTGTAGAGCGTGAACGCGAGATACAGGCATTCAAGAGCGAAACATACTATAGCGTGAATGGCATTTTCGCCATTACCAACCCCGATGGTTCTGCTACAGAGGTCAAGGCCCAACTGGCCAATCGTTTAAAGACCGAAGAGGAAGTGACGGTTTTCCTGGAGAAGTGCAAGACAGCCATCTTCAGTGTGGACAGTGTAGCCAAGAAGCCTGTGAAACGTACACCAGCTCCGCCATTCACCACTTCGACCCTCCAACAGGAGGCTGCCCGCAAACTGGGCTTCACGGTGAGCCAGACCATGATGGTTGCCCAACATCTGTATGAAAGTGGACGTATCACCTACATGCGTACCGACTCTGTAAACCTCTCAAAGCTCTGTCTTGGTGCCAGCAAGGAGGAGATTATCAAACTCTATGGTAGTGAGTACAGCAAGACCCGCCAGTACCACACCAGTGCCAAAGGTGCGCAAGAGGCTCACGAGGCTATCCGTCCTACCTATATGGATCAGACGGAGATCGAGGGTACTGCACAAGAGAAACGTCTGTATGAACTAATTTGGAAACGCACCATTGCCAGTCAGATGGCAGATGCAGAAATAGAGAAGACCACAGTCAATATCAATATCAGTGGCGCAAATGAGCAGTTTGTGGCCCAGGGCGAGGTCGTAAAATTCGATGGTTTTATCAAAGTCTATCGCGAGTCGCAAGACGACGACGAGCAGCAGGATGAGTTTGGCCATATTCTCCCACCTCTGAAGAATGGTCAGGAGTTGACCCGCCGTGAAATCAGCGCCACAGAGCGTTTCAGCCAGGGTCCCCAACGATATACCGAAGCAAGTCTTGTCCATAAGATGGAGGAACTCGGCATTGGCCGTCCGTCAACCTATGCGCCCACCATTTCTACCATCCAGCAACGTGAATACGTTCAGAAGGGCGACAAGAAAGGTGAGGAACGTCAATACGCTGTCATTATCCTGAAAGGCAAACAGATCAGCCAAAAGACCCGCAAGGAAATTGTAGGCTCAGAGAAAGGGAAGCTGATCCCTACAGACATCGGTATCGTTGTGAACGACTTCTTGATGAGCAATTTCACGGATATCATGGACTACAACTTCACAGCTAAGGTAGAACAGGATTTCGATAAGATTGCTGAAGGTCAAGAAAAATGGACGGATATGATGCGTACCTTCTACAAGAACTTCGAACCCTCTGTGGAGAAGACGATGAACAGCCGCAATGAGCACAAAGCTGGTGAGCGCGAGTTAGGAATCGACCCCAAAACCAAGCGCCCCGTATTTGTGAAGATTGGCCGTTTCGGACCAGTCGTACAAATCGGCACCGCTGAAGACAAGAATAAACCGCAGTTTGCCCAACTGCCCAAGGAACAGTCGATGGAGACCATCACTTTGGAAGAGGCACTCGAACTATTCAAGTTGCCTCGTGAGGTCGGTGAGTTCGAAGGGAAGCCCGTCACCATCGGTGCTGGACGTTTCGGCCCATATGTACTCCACGATCGCAAATACACCTCGCTTCCAAAGTCCATTGACCCGATGTCCATCACCCTCGAAGAGGCCATCGCCCTCATTGAGGAGAAACGTCAGCAAGATAACCAGAAGCACCTGAAGATATTCCTCGAAGATCCGAAACTGGAAGTCCTTGACGGCCGATATGGTCCATATCTGTCATACGACGGAAAGAACTATCGCCTGCCCAAGAACATGCATGAGCGTGCCAAGGAACTGACTTATGATGAGTGCATGAAGATCATCCAAAGTGTACCAGCTAAAAAGGGCTGATTAATGAAGCGTATTATCCTGATTGGCTATATGGGTGCCGGTAAGACCACCATCGGCAAGGCACTCTCGAAGGAACTGGGTATCATCTTCTACGACTTGGACTGGTACATTGAGAGCCGTATGCGAAAATCTGTGTCCGAGATCTTTGCCGAACGCGGTGAAGAGGGATTCCGTAAGATAGAATACAATATGCTCCATGAAGTGGCAGAGTTTGAGAATGTCATCATCAGTTGCGGCGGCGGAACCCCATGTTTCTTTGACAATATGGACTATCTGAACCAACAGGGACAAGTGGTCTATCTGAAAGCCTCTCCAGAGGTGCTTTACAAGCATCTGCAGATGGCCAAGGTGGAACGCCCATTGCTGAAGGGAAAATCTTCTGAAGAACTTATTGCCTTCATCCGCGAGCAGTTAGACAAACGAGAGCCTTTTTACTCTAAGGCAAAGTACACCCTCGACGTTAGTCTGATGGATAATTATGAGAAAATCAAAATCAGTATAGCAAAACTCCGTGAGCTTTTAAACCTATAAACCAACGCGTATGAAAAAATGGACTATTGAAGATTCGAAAGAGCTCTACAACATCAACGGATGGGGCACTTCTTACTTTGGCATCAACGAAAAAGGCGATGTCTATGTCACACCGTGTAAGAACGGAACGCAAATAGACCTACGTGAGGTGATGGACGAACTGGCAATCCGTGATGTCACACCACCCGTTTTACTTCGTTTCCCCGATATCCTTGACAACCGGATTGAAAAGACATGGAGTTGTTTCAAGAAGGCCGCTGAGGAATACGAATATAAAGGTGAAAACTATGTGGTTTACCCCATCAAAGTGAACCAGATGCAACCAGTGGTCGAAGAGATTATCTCTCATGGTCGTAAGTTTAACCTTGGGCTTGAAGCAGGTTCTAAGCCAGAACTTCATGCCGTCATCGCCATGCAGTGTCAGAGCGACTCCATCATTGTCTGCAACGGCTACAAGGATCAGAGCTATATCGAGCTGGCCCTGTTAGCACAAAAAATGGGAAAGCAGATCTTCATCGTGGTGGAGAAGATGAACGAGCTGGAGATCATCGCCCGTGAAGCCAAGAAGATGAATATCCGTCCCAATATCGGCATCCGCATTAAACTTGCCTCTTCGGGCTCTGGCAAATGGGAAGAGAGCGGTGGCGACGCCTCAAAGTTTGGCTTAACCAGTGCGGAACTGTTGGAAGCACTGGATTTTATGGATAAGAAGGACATGCGCGACTGCCTGCGCTTGATCCATTTCCATATCGGCTCACAAATCACCAAGATCCGTCGTATTCAGACAGCCCTCCGCGAGGCTTCGCAGTTCTATATCCAACTGCACAAGATGGGCTATAATGTTGACTTCGTAGATTGCGGAGGTGGCCTCGGCGTCGATTACGACGGTACTCGTTCACCATCAAGCGAGAGTTCTGTAAACTACTCTATTCAGGAGTATGTTAACGACTGTATCTACACCTTCGTTGATGCAGCCAACAAGAATAACCTCCCCCACCCAAATATCATCACTGAGAGCGGACGTTCACTGGCTGCCCATCACTCCGTATTAGTGATCGATGTGCTGGAAACAGCCTCGCTGCCCGAAATGCCTGAGGAATTCGAGCCCGACGAGAATTCTCACCAATTGGTGAAGGATCTCTATGAAATCTGGGATAACCTGTCGCCACGCAACGTATTAGAGGACTGGCATGATGCAGAGCAGATCCGTGAAGAGGTGCTCGACTTGTTCTCGCATGGTATCGTCGATCTGAGAACTCGTGCAGAGGTAGAGGCTATGTACTGGAGTGTCTGCCATGAGATTCATGCGTTGGCAAAAAGTCTGAAACATATCCCTGAAGAACTGATGAAGATTGACAAACTCTTGGCCGACAAGTATTTCTGCAACTTCTCACTCTTCCAGAGTCTCAGCGACTCGTGGGCCATCGACCAAGTATTCCCCATCATGCCCATCCAGCGACTTGACGAGCGTCCCACACGCAATGCCACTATTCAGGATATTACCTGCGACAGTGATGGTAAAATCGCCAATTTCACTACCAATCTCCATAACACACATTCACTGCCCGTTCATCCATTAAAGAAAAATGAGCCTTACTACCTTGGAGTATTCCTTGTAGGTGCCTATCAGGAAATCTTGGGTGACATGCACAACCTTTTCGGCGACACGAATGCGGTGCATATCTCTGAGAAAGACGGTACTTATCATATCGACCAGATAATCGATGGTGAGACAGTTGAAGAGGTGCTTGAATACGTGCAATACAACCCCAAGAAACTTGTACGCCAACTGGAAGTCTGGGTGGCAAAGAGTGTCAAGCAGGGTAAGATCACCCTTGAGGAAGGTAAGGAATTCCTGAGCAACTATCGTTCAGGGCTTTACGGTTATACCTATCTGGAATAATGAAAGAAAAACTGACAATCGTCAAAGTGGGCGGCGCCATCGTCGAGGACGAGGCCCAGCTCACTCAGCTCCTCAAAGACTTCAGTGCTATTGAGGGCAATAAGGTATTAGTACATGGTGGTGGTAGGCGCGCCACACAAATAGCTGCCAGCCTCGGTATCGAGTCAAAGATGGTAAACGGCCGTCGTATCACCGATGCCGATATGCTCAATGTGGTAACGATGGTCTATGGCGGGCTTGTCAACAAGAACCTTATAGCGCGCTTGCAGGCCAATGGTGTTAACGCCCTTGGGCTGACAGGTGCAGACATGGACGTTATTCGCTCTCACAAGCGCCCTCTCAAAGATGGTATTGATTTTGGCTTCGTGGGCGATGTCGATCAAGTCAACGGCGCCCTACTCTGTCAACTGATAAAAACTGGCATTACCCCCGTGATGGCTCCGCTGACTCACGACGGGCAAGGAAATATCCTCAATACCAATGCAGATACTATCGCTAGTGAAACGGCAAAGGCTCTGGCGCCCTATTATGACGTGACACTGATCTTCTCTTTTGAAAAGAAAGGTGTACTACGAAATCCTGATGACGACGACTCTGTGATACCAGTCATCACGCATGCGGACTTTATTAAATATAAAGCAGACGGTACCATCAGCGGAGGAATGCTCCCTAAGATAGAAAATGCTTTCTCGGCTATTAATGCCGGCGTGGGACAGGTCATTATCACCCTCGCCACAGCTATCGATGGCAACCACGGTACAGTCATCAAATAAAAAAGGCGAAAATTTTTCGCCTATTTTTGTAACTTTCCCTTCACTCAATCGTCATTACATTTAGAGAGGATGAAAAAAATCAGTTTCCGCAACGATATTCTGCCGCTGAAGAACGAACTCTACCGGCTAGCTCTTCGCATCACTCTCAATCCAGCAGAGGCAGAGGATGTCGTGCAGGAGACCATGATTAAAGTCTGGAACAGGCGAGACCAATGGGACGAGATTGATTCGATAGAAGCCTTCTGCCTGACCATCTGTCGGAATCTGTCGCTCGACAAGATGAAGAAGATGACAAACCAGAGTCAGAGCCTGAGCGAGGGAGAGCACGATACTCCCGACCACAGCTACTCATCCAATCCTGAGGAACAGGCTGTACAGCAAGATCGCATCACGTTAGTACGCCGCCTCATCAGTGAATTGCCCGAGAAACAGCGAAGCGTCATGCAGCTGAGAGATTTCGAAGGCAAGAGCTACAAGGAGATAGCAGACATCATGGCCATCAGTGAGGAGCAGGTAAAGGTAAACATCTTCAGAGCCCGCCAGGCCATCCGACAAAGATTTATTGAAACAGAGAAATATGGATTATAAATACATCGAACAACTCATTGAGCGCTATTGGGCGTGTGAGACCACGCTTCAGGAAGAGGCCATTCTGCGTGCTTTCTTCAGCCAGCCCGACGTTCCCGAAGTTCTTCGGAAATATCAGGCATTGTTCTCTTGTGAGCTACAGAAAGAGGAGCCGTTGGGTGATGACTTCGATGCACGTATGCTCGAGCAGATCGGTCTGACCTCAAAGGCCAAGACTGTCACGCTGAAGAGTAGGCTGATGCCGCTGTTCAGAGCAGCAGCTATTGTGGCCATCGTTCTCACACTGGGCAATGCTGCTCAGGCGCCATGGGAATGGGGCTGGGATGATCCGAAAGATGCTTACGCCAAATTCCATAAGGAGAAGGGCGACTCGGTAAACGTGTTAAGCACTATACAGGCTGAGAACGTGACCGACAGCATCAAAGCCAAGGAGACGACAATGGAGAATCCCACCATTTTGGAGTAGATTTTTTTCTATGCTTTCTTTATAAATAATCTTTTAAAACAGATGGAAGCTGTGAAGTTTCCCGTTCTCTCAAATTTTCATAAATACTAACGAAGAAGGAAAGGGCTGCACCGAGACATCGGGCAGCCCACTTCATTTTTTATAGAGTCTATGCTATTTCTTCAACCGTAAGTTCAACTGGAACAAGGCCGGCAGGAAGATGCACAACGAGAATCCCAAAGCCATCAGTACCGTACGCTGCGTACCAAAGAGATCAAGCAATGTGATATCAGGATTAGGATAGACATTATACAACACATAAGCAACCGTATTGTTCACCCAGTGGAAAACCACGCCAGGCACAATACTGTCTGTACGGTAATACATCCAGCCCAACAGCAATCCAACCAAGAAAGCATGAGGCATCTGGACTGGATTCGCGTGAATCAAAGCGAAGAGCAGAGCCGAGATAACTATACCCACCCAGGGATTACTCTTCCATCGGAGCAATGCCCGCAAGACAGCACCTCGAAACACCAGTTCTTCTGCTAATGGCGCCAGCAATCCAACAACAAAATACCCCCAGCGGTCTTTCAGAACCATATCAAATTCCGCCTCTGCCAGATTAGGTAATTCAGGCATCTGCTCCTGTAGCCATACAGAGGGGATGAGCGCACCTAAAGCAGCCAGCACACACCAGCAAAGTACGGCCCAAGGACGCGTCCTGACCCAATGACGCGACACCTCTGCCCATTTTGTACCCAGAAACAGTGCCATCACAAAAACACTGAACAGCGTCATCGTGATGATGAGTCCCAAGGCACCCATCTGAGCCCCTTCACCATAAATCAGCATCCAAGCGCCCTTTACCATGAAACCAGCTATCACCTGGATAGCCAGAAAAACGATTGTATAAATAATGGCATTCTTCATGATCCGTTACTATTTTAAGAGATTTATCACTTGATTCCTGTCCTCATGCAACTGAGCAGCCAGCGCTTCTGGAGAGTCGAACTTCCGTTCCTCGCGAAGCCGTTTCTCAAATGCCACCTGTAAGGTCTGACCATAAAGATCACCGTTGAAATCGAGAATGTTCACCTCTAATGTCTGACAATGACCATCGAAAGTGGGGCGATGACCAATGTTCATCATGGCAGCCCTTGGCTTCTGTTCACCCTCAAGTGTGGCCCAAACAGCATAGACGCCTGGCGCAGGTATAAGCTTATCGGCAGTCTCTGGCTCCAGATTAGCGGTAGGATATCCCAACTGGTGCCCAATATGCTCGCCAGGCATCACTTTGCCCCGCAATTCGTAGCGACGTGTCAGGTAATGGGGCATCAGATCTACCCGACCTTCCTTGACCAGCAAGTCACGGATGACTGATGAGCTGACAGCCCGACTGCCGCCTTCCATCAGTTCCACATCACCACGCCATACACGGATACCCAACTGTTCGCCATATCTCACATAATCCTCGAAACCTTCATCACGACTTTCACCATTAGGAAGCGACACTTTCGCACGACGCCCGAAACGGTTGTCATAGCCCGTGAATAGCACCTTCACGTTCAGTTGTTCAACCAATACCTGCTGCATGAAATCATAGGCTGACAACGATGCCAATTCGCGAGTGAATGGTAATACCACCAGCTGATCTACACCCAACATAGCGATGATAGCCTCTTTCTCCTCAAGGGTTGTCAGCATCTGAGGGCGAAAAGAAGGGTCAAGCACCTGTCGCGGTGAACGATCAAAGGTGATGACAGTCGAAGCCAATCCCTGTTGCCTGGCTGTCTCCAACACTTTCCCTATGACCAGCTGATGACCGAGATGAACACCATCGAAAACCCCGATGGTAGCAACACTGCCGGGACAACTTTTGACGGTCTGATTTAAGCAAATTGTCTTCATGAGAGCGCAAAGTTAAACATTTTTGCTTATTTCCACAAAAAAAATTTGGATAATTAATAATTTTCTTGTAACTTTGCATCCCAAATCCCGGACTTGTAGCTCAGTTGGTTAGAGCAACAGACTCATAATCTGGAGGTCCCTGGTTCAAGCCCAGGCTGGTCCACTACTGAAAATCAGGCACTTACGAATCTCGCGCAAGTGCCATTTTTTATGCTCGGGAACAAAGGGGGAACAATAGCCCACCTTCTAAAAAGTCTATAACTATGACTCACGATAGAAGGACTTCGTGCATTGTCCCAATAATTAAGAGTTCCTTTTCTTGTGCTATAATGTTTTGAAATAACGTAGCAACTATCAAAGTAAATATTGTTCTCATCTTATATTGACACTGTAATCAATTTGCTGT